>ERZ780157.3894-NODE-3894-length-11911-cov-3.296643_pt1 | contig 11911 bp, 8 predicted proteins | sample MGYA00511169_ERZ780157 | MGnify/ENA primary metagenome ERZ780157 (study PRJEB29588, sample SAMEA1965149) | human gut metagenome | biome: human gut; feature: human-associated habitat; material: faeces | place: Denmark | collected 2008/2010 ... | reverse complement strand
CCGGGTGCTCCGGGTCGGTGATCAGCTGCACCGCCCGCTCGGTCAGCACGGCGGTCTTGCCGCTGCCTGCCGCCGCGGAAACTATAAGGCTGCCGGGGGTCTCTATGGCCCGCCGCTGCTCCGCCGTCCAGTTAGTCGCCATTTCCGCCCTCCTTGCCGTTGTCACCATTCTCCTCAGCTGCGCCTATGCGCTCAAAAAAGGCCTTGTCGCTCAGGGTTCCGAGGCTGCGCCTTTTGCAGCCCGGCAGCTTTTCGTCAAAGCCGCACACGCTGCGGTTGGCGCAGTTCTTGCAGCGGTCAGGGCCGCTCCGAAGCTTTGCCGGGGATACCGCCGCCCTGCCCTCGAATATTTCCGTCAGGGTATCGGTGGATTTTTTCAGCGCGTAGCCTATGAGGCCGTCCAGCTGCTTTTCGGGTATCACGGTCCTTGCCCCTGTGGATATTACGGGGCAGCCCTCTCCCGCCGTGGCCTTTACCACTACCGGGTCGCTCAGGGTGAGGCCGGAGAGCCGGAAGCTCTCCATCACCTTTTCCTTTACCGCCTCCTCGTCGGCTGGGGTATCCGCAGATTCGCTCACCACGGGCGAATCCACCTTCATATAGTACATGCCGGCGGCCCTTCGGGCCTTTTCCACCGCCCCTATTGCCGCGGCGTAAAGGGGTAATTGGAGGCTCAGGCCGTAGTAAAGCCTGGTGTAGCTGAAGTCGCCGCTGCCGGTCTTGTAGTCGATTATCCTGTAATAGTCCTGCCCCGCTATGGTGCAGCCGTCTATACGGTCTATCCTCCCGCCTATGTAGAACCTTTCGCCGGTAGGCAGCTCAAGGGTCAGGGCGGGCAGGCCGCCCATGCCGAAGGACACCTCGGTCTGCTCCGGCACAAAGCCCCCCGACTGTACCTGCTGGACTATTGCCCGGGCCGTGGCCTTCACCTTGCGGATAAGCCTTGCGCAGAGCGCCATGTTCCGGGCGCTGGAAAGCAGCACCCCGTTGTTATGGGAAGCCATGAGAGGCGGCATTATGCCGTCTATTATCTCGTCGCACTGTGCGCCGCTGAGCGCCTTTATGTCCCTCTTCAGCGCCTCCTTTACGAAGGAGTCCAGCGCGCTGTGACAGAAGGTGCCCTCGTCCAGCGGCCGCTCCTTGAATTCCCGCCGCTCTGTGGCCCTGAGACCGTAGGTCACGAAGTGGTCGAAAGGGCAGGCGTTGTAGCGTTCAAGGCGGGTGGCGGAGCCGAAGAGGGAATCCCCGTATAATTTAAGCGAAAGCTCGTGGCCGAAGGGCTCCGGGGAGCAGCGGTAGTAAAGCGCGTCCTCGAGGCCCTCAAGGGTTTTTCGGTATTCGGGCTTCCCGGCGTACCACGCGTAAAGCGGCACAAGCCCTTCCCAGGGCGTAAGGTCGTCGCCGTAGGCGCGCAGCTCCTTCGCAAGGCGGGCAACTCCCCCCTCAGGGCTTACGGGGGGCAGCGGCTCAAGGTCGGTATGCAGGCCTACATTTGGAAATATCTCCCGTATCCTGTCCACCAGCGGCGCGGGCAGGGCAGCGTCCGTCCCCGCGCTCATGGTATAGGATATGTATAAAAGCTCCTTTGGGGCGGCGAGGGCACAGTAAAGATCCATAAGCTCCCCCTCCGCCTTTTCCGCGCTGCGGCCCCAGGTCTTTGCGCCCATAGAGGCGAGGTGGTCAAGCTCCCTGTCGTTTATCATGCCGTCGTCGTTGAAGTAGTGCGGGAAGCTGCCCTCGTTTGCGCCTAATATGAACATGGCACGAGGGCTTTTTGCCATTGTCCTGCCCAAGGTGCCCAGGAGCAGCTGATCCGCCGTGGCGGGTATGGCGCTTATCTCGTATGCGTCGAAGCCCTCCTCCAGTATAGCGGCGAAGCGCCTTGCGGATACCGCCCCTTCTCCCATTATGGCGTGGAGCTGGTCCAGCACCGTCAGCATCAGCCGGTACACCTGGGCGTTTTCCTCCGCAAGCTGGTGTCGGCCCTCAGCCCTGAGCCGTCCTACAAGGCCGTTTATACTGTCGTAAAGCCCCATGCTCTCCATAAAGGCGAAAAGCGCCGCCGCCTTGTCCCGGGCGGTGGGTGCGTTTACGAATGCGGTGTGGAAATTATCTATTCTGGATATTATGAAGCCCCGGACTTTTTCGGGTATCTCCTGATCAAAGGGCTTTTTGAAGCCTGTGCCGCCTATGCCGCAGCGCAGGGCGTAGTTTTCGAACAGATCGATGTCTCCTCCCTCTATGCCCGTGAGGCCGGTGCGGAGCATGTCCATTATATAGTTGAGATTGTATCCTCTGTTTACGCACTTCAGTGCGGATAATACCAGCCGCGGCGCGCCGTAGGCGGAGAGCTTGCGGGCCCCGTCGCTGAAGCAGGGTATGCCCCGGCGCTGCATTGAGCGCAGCAGCTGCAATTCGTAGGCCGGCTATTACCGCCATGTCACGGTAGCGCATTCCCCTTTGGGCGCATCTCAATACCGCCTCCGCCGCCATCTCGCACTCCGCGCTCACGGACGTGGCGGCGGCTATGCGCAGAGATGGGGCTTCCCCGCCGTATATCTTATACGGATATGCGAATACCTCGGCCTCAAGATGGGCAAGGGCGGGGTCGGTCTGCCTCTTCGGGTTGCCGTCCGGCAGCTGTATGACCCTTATGTCGCAGCCGTTTTCCTGCGCCGCCCCGTAAAGGCGGGCATAAGCCCTGCGCTTGGGCGCAAAAAGCTTGGCGTCCCTTCCCTCCTTGGGGTCCATGCGCAGCGATATGTACATGCTCTCCGCGTGCTTCGTCATTGCCGCCATAAGATGATAAAGCTGGTCGGTGAGCAGGTCGAAGTCGTCTATGACTACCTCCGCACCCGCTATAGGTGAGGAGGGCAGGTTCTGTATCAGCGCCGCGAACATGTCCTCGCTGTCCATGTACCGGCCGGAAATGTAGCTTTCCGTCTCGCCGTAGAGCAATGCAAGCTCTGTGAGCTTGTTGGCAAGCAGGCTGTCCTCCCCCGCCTTTTCCGCCCCGTCGAGCAGGTCTGCGGGCGTTACCTCATACCGCTTGCAGGCGGTGAACAGCTCGCAGAGCCGCTCGGAAAACCCGGGGCGATCCTTTACCCGGGCGAATATCCTGAGTTTGCTGCCCTGCTCGGTTATGGTCTTGCGGACGGCCATGCGCCGCCCCTGACGGGAAAGAAAGCCTAAATAGCTCCCCTCCAGCGTCTTTTCCGCAAGGGAGGAGAAGGAGTATACCTCTATATCCATAAGGCCGCCCAGCTCTGAGGCCAGCTGCCGCTCCGTCTCGAAGGTGAACTGCTCGGGCACTATCACCACCACCCGGCGGCCCTTATCAAGGGCCTCCTTTATGCAGCGGTGCAGCCGCCTCGTCTTGCCGGAGCCGGAGCGGCCCAGCAGGAACGTCACCCGGGCCGGCATTATATTTTCTCCCTGTGAAGGGGTATGTATACCATCTCCCCCTTTTCCCGGCGGCTTTCGAACAGGGTTATGGCCTGCACGGTAAGGGATGCGTTGGCCCTGATGCTGTTCTTAAGCTCCATGGCGGTGAGGTCGTCCTGCTCAACGCTGCGGCCAAGGGTGATATGGGGCACAAACTTCTTGCGTTCCCGGGAGAAGCCCCTGTCGTAAAGGGCGGACTCAAGGGACTCGTGCATGGCGGTAAGCTCTCCAAGATCGCCCAGCACCTCCATTACGGCAGTGCGGCCGTGGCTGCCCTTCTCCAGGCTTGTATATTTGCCAAGGTGCAGCGTAAAGGGGCGTATGCCCCGCACCGCCTCGTGCATGGCCTCTGCGGCGCCTGCGATATCGTCGCTTTCTCCTATAAAGTGCAGCGTTATGTGGAAGTTGTCCTGGGGCACGAACCTGCCCCCGCAGGATATCCCCTTCACTTCCTTCTGTATCCTCATGAGCTCCGCTTTAAAGGAGCGGGGCAGGTCTATGGCTATGAAAAGGCGCATGGTATAGATCCTCCGTGTGTTTTTCAGCTTAATGATAACATATTTTATGCACTAAAAAAAGGACGGCGGGAGCCGTCCTTGATGTTTTGCCTTTTCATACCTTATGTATAAAGTTGCCGTTTATGTATACGTTGCTGGTGGCGATTATGAAGGCCTTGGGGTCTACGCCCTTCACTATGCGCTCAAGCTGCTCCAGCTCGTAGCGGTTTATGCAGGTGCAGAGCACCGCGGTGGGCTCGTTGGTGTATGCGCCGTACCCGTCCCAGCGGGTAACGCCGCGGCCAGTCTCCTCCATTATGCGCTGGGGTATGACGTTGTCCCGGTACTTGGTGAATATGAGCGCCTGGAGGTTGATGCTCTGCTGGTGCATCCTGTCCAGTATGAGGCTGGAAAACACCATGTACAGCACGCTGTATACCACCACAGCGAAGTCATAGCGGAAGAAGCACAGCACAAAGAGCAGTATGTTGACGAGTATTGTGAACCTGCCCACCTGAAGGCCGGTCTTTTTGGCTATGTGCATCGCCAGCATATCCAGGCCGCCCACGGTGCAGCCGCAGGTTATGACCATTCCATCGCCCACGCCCACGCAAACGCTGCCTATCAGCACGCAGGTGAGCCTGTCGTTTATCACGGGGGCAGAGGGCACGGGTATGAAGGCGGTGGTCAGGGAGAACACCGCGGTAAATACCAGGGTGCGCAAAAAGAAGCTTCGCCCGAGGCCCTTGAAGGTGATTATGAATATGGGTATGCTCAACGCATAGTAGATCACGCCCGCGAGGTCTATATTGCTCAGCGTTATGCCGTAATCCTCCACCAGCACGGACCTTAAAAACTGGGAGTAGCCCACAAGGCCGGTGGTATAGAAGTTCCAGGGGGTAGTGAATACGTTTATGCCTATGGACATTATGACGCAGCCCAGGGTGGCTATGAACATACGTCCGGCAAAGGTGCGCATGGTGCTGTTGTACATACGTTAAATTCCTCCCAATCTACGGGTTATATCCGGGGGCCCCTCCGGCAAACAGGGTACATTATAACCCTTGCCATTCTGGATTTCAATAGCCAAGCGCCCTTTCCCCATCTTTTTCTTATTAAGCTCCCCGCCGCCGCTAAACAGGCTATGCATAGCCTATTTAGCCCTGCCGCTGACAATCCCCCGCCCTTCGTGGTATAATAAAAAATACCGGCGGATGCGCCGGAAGCCTAAAAACGGAAAGGGAAGCATGGTATGTGCCATAAGGAATTACTTTCCCTGCTGAGGCAGGATAAGCTCATAGCGATATGCCGGGGGGCGGAGGGTGATACCCTTTTGAGCCTCGCCGCGGCAATATGCGCCGGAGGGATACGCTTCATAGAAGTGACGTTCCAGCAGGAGCGGGATGACTGCGCCGATTTGGCCCGGAGGAACATAAAGGCCCTCTGCGGTATGCCGGGCATAATCCCCGGGGCTGGCACTGTGCTGAGCCCCGATCAGGTGCGGGCCGCATACGAGGCGGGGGCAAAATATATCGTCTCCCCAAACACCGACCCCGCCGTCATAGCGGAAACTAAGCGCTTGGGCCTTATATCCATACCCGGCGCGCTCACCCCCAGTGAGATAATGGCGGCCCACAATGCGGGCGCAGACCTCGTAAAGCTGTTCCCCACGGCCACAATGGGCCTAAAATACTTCAAGGATCTCCGTGCGCCTCTCTCCCATATAGGCCTTGTGGTCACGGCGGGCATAACGCCCGATAACCTGGGGGACTACCTGAAGGCCGGGGCCTTTGCCGCAGGCATAAGCAGCCCCCTGTGCGATAAGGAGCTCATGGCCGCAGGGGACTTTGCCGAGATAACCCGCCGGGCAAGGGCTTTCCGCGGCATCGCCAATCCAACCGTAAAGGCTTGAATATCTTTAATATAAGAAATGGAAAAAATATGCAGACCATAGCCGAGATACTTTCAAAGGAACTGAACGAGACCCTGCCCCACGTGCAGAACGTGATAGAGCTGCTGGATGGGGGCAATACGGTGCCCTTCATAGCCCGCTACCGCAAGGAGCTGCACGGCAGCATGGACGACCAGCAGATACGAAGGCTGGCGGACAGGCTTACTTATCTTAGAAACCTGGATGCAAGGCGCGGCGAGATAAAGCAGAGCATCGCCTCTCAGGAAAAGCTTACCGATGAGCTTTCATCAAGGCTGGACAGCGCCGCCACCTTGGCGGAGCTTGAGGATTTATACAGGCCCTACAAGCCGAAGCGCACCACGAGGGCGTCAATAGCCAAGGAAAAGGGCCTTATGCCCCTTGCCGCGAAGCTTCTCATGCAGGAGCCTGCCGCAGACCCAGTAAAGCTTGCGGAGAAATACGTAAACCCCGGCAAGGGCGTGAACACTCCCGACGAAGCCCTATCGGGCGCACGCGACATAATCGCCGAGCGGCTGTCGGATTCCGCCGATATCCGCCGCTATATAAAAGAACTTGCACACAGGTCCGGCACGCTGACCGCGTTAAAGGCGGCGGACGCGCCGGAGGATAACGGGGTATACGATATGTACTTCGACTTTTCCGAGGGCCTCTCCACCATACCCGGCTACAGGGTGCTGGCAATAAACCGGGGCGAAAAGGAGGGTTTCCTTAAAGTTTCGGTAAGCATTCCCGAGGAAGGCGCAGAGCGCATAGTCGCTCTCAGCGTTGTACGGGGGAGCTGCCCCTGCTCAAAGCAGGTGGAGGCCGCGGCAAAGGACGCGTGGAGCAGGCTTATATATCCCTCCGTTACCCGCGAGCTCCGCTCCATGCTCACCGATGAAGCCTGCGAGCAGGCCATAGCCACCTTTGCCGTGAACCTGAAGCCTCTGCTCATGCAGCCCCCGGTGAAGGGCATGGTGACCATGGGGCTAGACCCTGGCTACCGCACCGGCTGCAAGGTGGCGGTAGTGGACGAGACGGGCAAGGTGCTGGATACCGCCGTCATATACCCTGCGCCGCCCCACAATAAAATAGCCGAAGCGGAGCGCATCGTCACGGGGCTCATAAAGAAGCACAACGTGAAGGTCATATCCATAGGCAATGGCACCGCCGGCCGTGAAACGGAAAAGTTCGCTGCTGATACCGTAAAAGGCACGGATGTAAAGTACGTGATAGTCAGCGAAGCGGGGGCATCGGTGTACTCCGCCAGCAAGCTGGGCGCGGAGGAGTTCCCGGATTACGACGTATCGCTTCGGAGCGCAGTGTCCATAGCCAGAAGGCTGCAGGACCCATTGGCGGAGCTTGTGAAGATAGACCCCAAGAGCATAGGCGTTGGCCAGTATCAGCACGACATGCCCCAAAAGCGGCTGGACGAAACGCTGGAGGGGGTGGTGGAGGACTGCGTGAACAGCGTAGGCGTTGACCTTAACACCGCATCGGTGTCCCTCCTTTCCCACGTTTCCGGCGTAAATTCCACCGTGGCAAAGAACATCGTAGCGTACCGCGAGGCCGAAGGGGCTTTCAGGAGCCGCAAGGAGCTTCTCAAGGTGCCTAAGCTGGGCGCAAAGGCATACGAGCAGTGCGCCGGCTTCCTCCGGGTGCCGGAAAGCGCCGAGATGCTGGACAATACCGCCGTACACCCCGAGAGCTACAGGGCGGCCAAGTCGTTGCTTCTGCTCTGCGGCAGCGACATATCAAAGCTGCCCGATGAGCTTAAAAGGATAGGCATGGACAAGGCCGCCGAGGAATGCGGCATAGGCTTGCCCACGCTGAAGGATATACTCAGGGAGCTGCAAAAGCCGGGCCGCGACCCCCGGGACGAGCTGCCCAAGCCGCTGCTGCGCAGCGACGTGATGGAGATGAGCGACCTTGTGCCCGGCATGGAGCTTACCGGCACCGTGCGCAACATAGTGGACTTCGGGGCGTTCGTGGACATAGGCGTGCATCAGGACGGCCTCGTACACATATCCAGGATATGCGATAAGTTCATACGCCACCCCAGCGAGGTACTCAAGCCCGGGGACATAGTGACCGTATGGGTGCTTGAGGTTGACCAGAAGAAAAAGCGTATAAGCCTGACGATGAAAAAGCCGCAGTAAATGTAATAACAAGTCCCCAAAATATGAATTTTGGGGACTTGTACACTAATTGATTTGACAATACTTGTTATTATTCATCGGCACTGCCATATGTGAACACCCTGCTCCACGTCACCCGTTTTACGGCCCAGCCCTGACCGGTGAACGCACAATCCACATACCATGAGCCGTCGTAATTTGAAGTGGCTAAATCATACTGCCTTACGCGCAGCAGGGGTCTATCGTCATCCCCGCGGACTATCTGTGCCCCAAGGCAATTATCATTGATATCTTTAAATTGACTTAAATAATCGGTTTTATCCGGCAGGTCGGATATATCCGGAAAAATATAATCCAGCGGCAGCTCAAATAATTCATCGTTTTTGACCCCCAAAATGTGTATCTCCCTGCTCTGGCCGCTGCTTCCGGCAAAAGCCAGCTGCATCAACATTTCGTCCTTGCCGTCGCCGTCAAAATCGCAAACTGGCACATCGGTCGGTTCAAGGCTGTCACGTCCCGTTTCATTATCGACAAACCACCACCAGCCCTGAATTTCTTTCTCTATGGTTTTTCCGCTTCCGAGGGTAACCGTCAGCTTTGCATAGTCCTTATCCACTATCGACAATGCCGCAGCGTCCTCAATACCGTCTCCATCAAAGTCAGTGAACTTTTTGTATGCCGGTTCTTCAATACTCTCCATCGCCGTCTCCGCCGCTTTAGCATTATCGGCAGCGGGCAGGGAAACGCCATGCTGACAGCCGGACAGTATAAGGCAGCATAGCAATGCAATAAAAATCCTCATTATCATGTTGACCTCCCGCGCAGCTTTATTGTTTTATTATATATTGCCTTTCAAATTATGTCACGTTCATCCGCCATAAGTAAAAGAAAATTAACATTTTGCAGAAATAAAAAGGGAACGTTTTTTACCGTTCCCTTTGCTTTTATTTTTGTTATTGCAGCTTCTCAAGGCCGATCTTCAGCCTTCGCATGGTTTCGTCTTTGCCCAGCAGCACGCCTATCTCTATGGCGCCGCCGGGGGTGACTGCCTTGCCCGCCATGGCTATGCGCACAGGCCAGAGCAGGGTGCCGTTCTTCATGCCCTTTTCGGCAGCCATGCCGATGAGGGTGTCGTGGAGCAGCGTCTCGTTCCAGTCCGGCAGTGCTTCCAGCACGGGTATGACCATCTCGAGTACGTTTTTGGATACAAGGCTGTCCGTCTTGCTCTTCTTGTTGGTGAAAAGAGCAGCGTCGTAGCCCTCGTCAAGCTTTGTGAGAAAGTCCACCATATCGGGTATCTCGTTGAATACCCGCACCCGCTGCTGAAGTATACGGCAAAGTATATCCGTATCCATATGGGCTATGCCCGCCTTCTCGTACCAGGGCATGGCGTGCCTTGTGAACTCCTCTTTGGAGAGGGCCATTATGTACTGGGCGTTCATCCATGTGAGCTTTTCCGGGTCGAATATTGCCGGGGACTTGCTCATGCCGGAAACGTCGAAGGCCTCGCACAGCTCGGAAAGCGAGAAGATCTCCCTGTCGTCGCCGGGGTTCCAGCCAAGGAGCGCCACGTAGTTCACCAGTGCCTCTTTAAGATAGCCCTTGTCCACAAAGTCCGCATAGGAGGCGTCGCCGTCCCGCTTGGAGAGCTTGTGCTGTGCGTCCCTCATTATGGGGGTCATGTGGATATAGTGGGGTATCTCCCAGCCGAAGGCCTCGTAAAGAAGGTTATATTTCGGCGTGGAGGAAAGGTACTCCATGCCCCGCATTACGTGGGATATCTTCATCAGGTGGTCGTCCACCACGTTTGCGAAGTTATAGGTGGGCATGCCGTCTGCCTTTATGAGTATGTTGTCATCAAGGTCGGAGTTGTTTACCGTGATGGTGCCGAACACCATGTCGGTAAAGCTGGTGGTGCCTTCTGTGGGCACGTTCTGGCGGATGACGTAGGGAACCCCCGCATCCAGCCTTGCCTGTATTTCGGCCTCTGAGAGGTGCAGGCAGTGCTTATCGTACTTGAAGGTCTCGCCCCTGGCGGCAGCCGCAGCGCGCCGCTCCTCCAGCTCTTCTTTAGTGCAGAAGCAGCGGTAGGCGTGGCCGCTCTTTATGAGCTGCTCCGCAAACGGCAGATACATGCTTTTTCTTTCGCTCTGTACATAGGGGCCATATTCGCCGCCAATGTCGGGGCCCTCGTCCCAGTTCATGCCCACGTCCTTGAGGGTGCGGTAGATAAGGTCGGTTGCGCCCTCTACAAATCTTTCCTGATCCGTATCCTCTATGCGGAGCAGGAACTTGCCGTGGTTGTGGCGGGCAAAGAGATAAGCGTAAAGGCCGCTGCGAAGATTTCCTATGTGCATATACCCCGTAGGCGACGGGGCAAAGCGTGTGCGTACTTCCATAAATGCTTCCTTTCTTATGCCTTAAAGCTGTCCTTGAGGCCGACTATCCTGTTGAACACGGGGCGCTCCCCGGTATAGTCAAGGTCGGCGCAGAAGTAGCCGGTGCGCATGAACTGGCAGCGGTAGCCCGGCTCCTTTTGGGCAAGCTCGGGCTCCACCAGAGCGTTGACGACTGTCAGCGAATTGGGATTGAGCCGCTCCGTAAATTCCTTCTCCTCGCCCTCCGCCTCAGGCAGCAGCAGATCTTCGTAAAGGCGTATCTCGGCGGGCTTCGCGTCCTTGGCGTTGAGCCAGTGTATGGTGCCCTTTATCTTTCTCTCGCACTCCCCGCCCCTTGTCGCGGGGTCGTAGGTGCAGTAGACCGTAGTAACATTGCCGTTTTCGTCGGTATCCCAGTGGGAACACCTTACCACGTATGCGCCCTTGAGGCGCACCTCGCATTCGGGCTTGAGCCGGAAATACTTCTTGGGGGCGTTGCAGTTGAAGTCCTCCCGCTCTATGTAAAGCTCCCGGCCGAAGCTTACCCTGCGCTTGCCTGTGGAGCAGTCGGGCAGGTACTCCACCTCCACCTCCTCGGTTTTGCCCTCCGGCCAGTTCTCCACGATGAGCTTCAGGGGGTCGAGTATGGCCATCATGCGGGGGGCGTGGGCGTTAAGGTCCTCCCTTACGCAGTGCTCGAGCATGGCTGTCTCAACCACGGAATCCGCCTTGGCCACGCCTACCCGATTCAGGAAGTCCAGTATGGACTCCGGGGTATATCCCCTGCGCCTGAGCGCGCACAGGGTCGGCATGCGGGGGTCGTCCCAGCCGGCGACGTACTTTTCCTCCACCAGACGGCGAAGATACCGCTTGCTCATTATGGTATTGGTCATGTTCAGCCGGGCGAACTCTATCTGCCTCGGCTTATGCTCGAATTCGCACTGCTCTATCACCCAGTTGTACAGCGGCCTGTGGGCCTCGTACTCAAGGGAGCAGAGGGAGTGTGTAACGCCCTCTATGGCGTCCTGTATCGGGTGGGCGAAGTCGTACATGGGGTAGATGCACCACTTGTCCCCCTGATGGTGATGGGTCATGTGTATTATCCTGTACATGGCGGGATCCCTCATGTTGAGATTGGGCGACGCCATGTCTATCTTGGCGCGCAGCGTCCTGCTGCCGTCAGGGAATTCGCCGTCCTTCATGCGCTGGAACAGGTCCAGGTTTTCTTCGACGCTCCTGTCCCGCCAGGGGGAGTTCCTGCCCGGCTCGGTAAGGGTTCCCCGGTATTCCCTCATCTCGTCCTTTGAAAGGTCGCACACGTAGGCCACGCCCTTTTTAATGAGCTTCACCGCCAGCTCATAGCACTCTTCGAAGTAGTCGCTCCCGTAAAATACGTTGTCCCAGTGGAAGCCCAGCCAGGCTATGTCCTCCTGTATGGCGTCCACGAATTCCTCGTCCTCCTTGGTGGGGTTGGTGTCGTCGTAGCGCAGATTGAACAGGCCGCCGTACTTCTTCGCGGCCGTATAGTTGATATAGATCGCC
>ERZ780157.3886-NODE-3886-length-11940-cov-3.792007_pt1 | contig 11940 bp, 15 predicted proteins | sample MGYA00511169_ERZ780157 | MGnify/ENA primary metagenome ERZ780157 (study PRJEB29588, sample SAMEA1965149) | human gut metagenome | biome: human gut; feature: human-associated habitat; material: faeces | place: Denmark | collected 2008/2010 ... | reverse complement strand
AAGCTGAGCGGTGCGGAGAAGCAGCTGATGCGCGAAGATGGCGTGCTGTTCGACGAGTAAGCCAGACGTGCTGTGTGAAGGGTAGTGAGGAGGGCGTCGTCAGAGAAGCCTACACCAGCGACCAGGAGTTCTTCGCGGACCTGGACCTGCTCTTCGCCAACTGTCATCTGTGTGTGTGTGGAGTGGGCGTTACAACTAGATACAACCAAAACCCGAACTGCGCGGTGGTGATCATGTGCAACGCGCTGGAGGATGTGTACCAGCAGCGACGCGAGCAGTACGAGGCGAAACTGGCGGAGATGAACGACCTGATCTCCTGCATCCAGAACGACAGTGAGGACGACGTGAAGTGCGTTCAGTGGTTCATGATGATCAACAGATACCTTGTGAAGTGGGCGGATCTGAGCTACAAGGACTGCACGTGGGAGAAGCGCGACGTGATCACGGACAAGGAGATGATCGAGGCGTACGAGCAGCGACAGCGCGTGCCCGAGTGGAAACTGGCGCCGCTGAAGTCGAAGGCGGAGCGCGTGATGCGCGGCGAGAAGTCAATGTTGACGTTCAAGGAGGGGAAGGTGCGTGTTGTGTGGAGGTGTGAGGAGTAGACGCTGCGGTCGTATCAATGGGAGGGCTTCCGCTGGCTGAAGAACAACTACAACGAGGGCAAGAACAGCATCCTGGCGGACGAGATGGGTCTGGGCAAGACGATCCAGGTGATCAGCCTGATGGAACACGTGATCCACAAGTGAATGTGTGGCGTCTCCGTCACCTCTAGCATGCAAACGCAGCAGCCCATTCTGGTGATCGCGCCGCTGTCGACGCTGGGCTTTTGGCGACGCGAGATCGAGAGCTGGACGTCGCTGAACGTGATCATGTACCACGACAACGAGGGCGGGAAGGAGGTGCGCAAGCTGATCGAGAAGTACGAGTGGTACTACAACAGCAAGCAGATCCCCGAGGGCGTGGACCACGAGGTGTACAAGTTCGACGTGCTACTCACCACCTACGAAATCACCATCGCCGACATGGAGGAGTTGATGCCTGTCGTTGTCGCTGTCTCCAGTCACGCGTAGGTGAAGTGGTCGCTGGTGGTGGTGGACGAGGCGCAACGCATGAAGAACAAGTCGGGCAAGCTCCAGCAGACGCTGCACAACTTCAAGTGGCAGCAGTGCGTGCTCCTCACCGGCACGCCGCTACAGAACAACATGACGGAGCTGTGGACGTTGCTAAACTTTGTGGCCCCCCTCACGTTCCCATCCGCGTCGGAGTTCCTGCAGCAATACGGCGATCTGCACAACCAGAATCAGGTCAAGGCACTGCAGAAGTCCCTGTCCCAATTCGTGTTGCGTCGTCTGAAGGAGGACGTGGAGGACTCCATTCCGCCCAAAGAAGAGACGATTATTGACGTGGAGCTCACCACGAAACAGAAGACGTACTACCGCGCGATCTACGACCATAATCGGGACTTTTTCGTGCACGGGTATGTGAAGTCGGGTCTGGGCGTGACGAAGGTGACGAACGCGAACAAGGGTCCTCGTCTGGTGAACATGGAGATTCAGTTCCGGAAGTGCTGCAACCACCCGTACCTGCTGGAGGGCGTGGAGGAGATGGAGGAGGGTCAGGGCGTGAAGGAGGTGAAGGACGTGAGCGAGCACCCGCTGGTGACGAGCAGTGGCAAGATGGTGTTGCTGCACAAGCTGCTGAGCAAGCTGAAGGCGGAGGGACATCGCGTGTTGATTTTCAGCCAGTTCACGATGATGCTGGACCTGCTGGAGAAGTACCTGAAACTGGCGGGTTTTGTCTACACACGCATCGATGGGTCAATTCGCGGCAACGCGCGAGACGACGCGATCCAGCGCTTCAACGACGAGAAGGGAGACGTGTTCTGCTTCCTACTGAGCACGCGCGCGGGCGGCGTGGGTATCACACTCACCAGCGCCGACACCGTGATCATCTTCGATAGCGATTGGAACCCGCAGGTAGGTGTCGGGGCGTGGTTGCGAGCGTAGAACGACGTGCAGGCGCAGGCGCGTTGCCACCGCATCGGACAGACCAAGTCCGTGCGCGTGTACCGGCTGATCACACGCGGCACGTACGAGTCGGCGATGTTCCAACGTGCGAGCATGAAACTGGGTCTGGAGCAGGCGGTGATGAGTAACGGCCGCAAGAACATGTCGGCGGACGTGGTGGAGACGCTGCTGAAGGAGGGCGCGTACTCGGCGCTGTTGGAGGACAAGGAGGGCGAGGAGCAGTCGAAGGTGTTCTGCGAGGCGGACATCAACGACCTGTTGGAGAAGCGAAGTCGCGTGATCACGTACGACCACTCGAAGAACAGTTCCATTTTCAACAAGACGTCCTTCATCTCGAAGCAGAGCGACTCGAAGCTGGACATCAACGACCCGCTGTTCTGGAAGAAGGTGTTCGGCGAGGACTCGCGCGAGACGATCCTGGAGCGTCTGGAGGACGGTCGCGCGCTGAAGGACGAGGCGACGAAGAAGGCGTACTACGAGGAGTTGATGTCAATGAGCAAGGAGGTGATCGACCAGATGCTGAGTGGCGAGAGTCTGCCTGAGTGGTATGAGTTACTGAAGACGGCGCTGAAGCAGGTGTCGCTGATGGAGAACCAGTTCGACGAGGAGCAACGCAAGCAGGCGGCGCACATGCTGAACGAGGTGGAGAAGCCGAGTCGCAAGCGCAAGCAGATCACGAGCAATGTGGTGGAGGACACGTACTCGCTGAACGATCCGGACTTCACGACGAACACGAAGGGCGAGCTGGCGGACGAGGTGTGTTGCAAGTGCTACCACGACTACTGTTTGATCCGATGCACGGGCCCGTGCCGTCGGTGCTTCCATCCCGAGTGCGTTGAGAGTGAGTGTGGAGAGAGTGTGTGACCGTCAGACCCGCCGATGAAGAAACAGAAGGCAACGTGGAAGTGTAACGACTGCATCAACCACCGGTACGAGTGTCTGATCTGCCACAAGATGGGCTACGACGCGAACTACTACGAGCAGATGATTGAGCAGGGACTGATCGAGGAGAAGGAGGGCGACGAGACGCTGAAGAAGAAGCTGCGATTCCGCCGCAAGCCGAAGCGCAAGTCGAACGACGACGATTACGAGGCGTCGAGTCACGTGCCGAAGAGAAAGGGTGGCGTGAAGCAGAACCCGCTGATCCACAACCCCGACGTGGTGTTCAAGTGTCTTGTGAAGACGTGCGGTCGTTTCTACCACGTGGAGTGCATTCAGAACTACGACTATGGCTCGAAGGAGCGTTTCAGCGACCTGACGAAGTTCCGCTGCCCGTCGCACTTCTGCTGCACGTGTCACGAGACGGGCAACACGAAGCACCTTGTGCAGTGCATGCTATGCAGTCACGCGACACACGTGAGCTGTCTGAACGACAAGTCGGGTCACCGCATCAGCAAGCTGTACTACCTGTGCAGCGACCACTCGGTGCCGAAGGGCACGCCCACGTGGGATCCCAACAAGAAGAAGATGATCACGGACGACGGAGGGTACGGCCCGTGGGAGCGAAAGAGAGAGGAGAGGAGGAATCGAACCCCGCGCCCGCATGCCGAGAAGCCGGTATACGAGGAGATCCACTACGACGTTCCGATTGAGAAGTACACGGGGAACTGGTGCCGGTATTGCGGTGCGCGTCGAAGCAGGTGGGAGTGCGTGTGTGAGTTGAGGAGTAGTGGCTTTATGAAGGGGCCGTGGGGACCGAAGACGCTGTGTGTGGTCCACTACGTTTCGTGGTTCAGAACAAAGAAACTCGACTTGTCCGCTTATGTAGGGTTGGCGAGGGAGAGTGAGGTGTAGCCTGAAATACCGAAGACTCCGATCAACCCCGAGGCGAACTCGGAGCCGAAGTATATGTATTATCTTCAGACAAAGAAGCAGCGAGATGCACAGGAATAGTGTCGTTTATTCGTTATCCATTCCATGCAGGGTTTGTTTGGAGGAATGTGGTGTGTGGCTCCTATTGGTACGAAGCCGTTGTGTGGAGAATCGGAGTCCCCCTCTTCGCGAATCCCAACAATTTGAATCCACCACCCAGAAGGGACAAAATACCCTCTTCTTTATCCATTCCGTAAAAGAGGCCGATATTTCGAATTCGGTGATGGGTTCACAAACATGCTTTCGGAAGATGAAATCAGTGACATTTGCTCACTCATAAAGGAGGGTTCTCGTCTATTGGACGACTCATTTGCAGATCTACGAGAGCAGGTCATCCGCTACTCCAAAATAGGCGGAAATGAGAAGAGGCAAAAGATCGTCCTGAAGTCCGATTCGTTTGTCCGTATTGCGCGTCGGCTGTCAGACATAGGATTCCGCTCTCGTGAAGCTGGAAAAGCACGGAAACGAATTTGGGTTTAACGAGAAGCAAATTGAAGAAGTGCGTGAGCGTTTTGGGGATTAGTAGTAGATAGTGGAGATTATTTCTCTCCCGTATATCGACTCCGTGATCATAAAGCGAATCGTGGCTATTCTGAATCCGGGCACAGTGGTCATTCTTGTTTTCGGTGACGTGTAGAGTATCAATGCAAACACTGTCATTTCCTTAATCGGCATGCTGTCCACATCCCCCCATGACGTCCGGAAGCTATTGCTCAAGTGGCTCTGTCTGACCTATCCCTACACAAACGATGCTGCCAAGGTAGTTTCACGCACCCACTCCTCACTCTGTAGAGAGCCTTCGTGCAACTCTACGGATGTCTCTTCTTCCTGTTGGATGATGAGGAGTGTCTCCCCTACACATGCCACCTTCTGTACGTGGTCACGACGCGCAGGACCGTGAAGGCCTATCGCTCCAACCGCCTCCTCTCCCTCTACCAGCACGGGCTGAAGACGGGTCAGATGATCAAACCACTGTACGTGCTGCTCCAACTGTACGCGCAGTACGATCCCTCCATCCTCCTTCCGAAGCGTCCCAAGATGAACCTCGGGTACGGGCAGTTTCAGCGCATCGACGAAGACTGGTCCGCGCGCATGCAATCGATCCAACGCAATCGGGACCAAGTAAGCAATAACCCGTCCCAATTGAGCGACGAAACGACCCTGCTGGACTTCCGGATGCAGCGTCAGGTGGAGTTGGAGACGACCAACAGAGTGGTGGAGGAGGAGCGTTTTCGCGTAGCGATGAACGAGGACAGTGAATTGTAGTGGCCCCACCCACATTCTCTATTCGTTCGCACGCCGTCGAAGAACGAGAAGAGGAAGAGAGAGGACGTGACGCTGGACCAGATCAACTCCATTCGAGAGCTGGTGATGGCGCTGCGAAACAAGCGGTTTCATCTGACATTGCCTGATCAGTGGGAGCGTGTGGCTGTTTTCAGTGTAGATGCTTGTCCTTCGTCTCCTCCGCGTCCTCGCGGTTCGTTCCCTACGTTCTGCGCTGGGCGTCGTTCGCCGATGATGCACAGGATCATCTCTGGAACACCATTCCCTTCACCATGGAACACATTTCTCTCCAGCAGAAGCAGCCTCTCCTGCACCGGTTGCTGCGACTCATTCAGTTTGGAGGGAACTTCAGCGACCGTCTGTTGGGTTTGGAGCGCGTTCTCGTTCGCGACATCGGATTTCCAGAAAGAGACGTGTTTTCCTTCCTCTCGCTGCTCCCCGAGGAGTGCTTACAGGACTGGATCCTTCCCGTGAAGATGGAATTCCGGAAATCCCCGCTAATTCGGCAACTGCGCATTCTGGAGGGACTTGTGGGAGCGTGTTTGTCGCTTCGCCCGCAGCTGAGTTCGCTGGACCAGGAGATTATCGCCAGCAAGCTGCGTCTGTTGGAATCCCTCCTCGAGAGCTGTGTGTTGATTCGTTTCGTGGACGGCTATTCCGCGGGAATCTGCGTTCTGTTTGCGGAGTTCCTGTGTCTCCAGCTGCGAGTGGCGACGAACAACCAGCACTATTTCATTCCCGAGGAACGCACCGTCGTGTTGCTGCTGCAGAGCGAGAATGCCATTGTCCTGAACGCGTGTGCGTGGTATGTGAAGGAGTAGATGAGCATGGGTGAGCCTGATGGCGTAGACTGCGTCGTTTCGGAGACATTCTGCAGGATGAGCGGATGATCGCGCGGTGCTCGGCGATGGAGGAGCAGCTGATGACACATGTGGGGAGGATGACGATAGACCAGTCGCTTGTGGGGTTTGTGCGAGTGTGTCAGGAATAGGCATTCGGGTACTTCTACTACCACATGAGGGAGAAGGAGAGGACGAAGAGCGAGAACATGGACGAAGAAATGGCGCGGTTCCGAAGGTGTCTCCACAGGTACCAGCTGCTTTCGCTGGACCGCTTGTTACAATAGTCTTTTCCCTCCTCTTTGTTGGCTTCAAACTGCGTGATCAGCAATCATCCCATCCACAAGTCATCCTCATCCATTCCACCACGCATAGATCCCCCTTCCCGATTTCTCTCCCTACCCAGTTTCCTGTCCCACCCGAGCCTTCCATGCTCGTTTGGATGAAGCCCGCGATGAACACCCGTTTCCCGCGGCACCTCACTCAGACTCTTTTCATCTATTCTCGCTATCATTGCGTATTGTATCGACCTCCTATTGTTGTAGGTGTTGTATCGTCGCGCAGAACCGCTGGACCTAACCTCCTTTAGGAATAGCCAATGACAGTGTCAGCCATATATATTCTGGGTCCTACTGGCAAAGTGATCATTTCCCGCGACTACAGAGGAGATGTCACCGAAGCGGCCGTGGATAGGTACGTGCTTCTCTCGTTCTCCCCTGACCGGCAGATTCGCTGTGATGCTTCGCGAAAAGGAAGACACAGAGCTGAAGCCCGTCATCACCGAGGGCGACACGACCTACATTTACGTGAAGGTGTTCTTTCCATGCGGCTTCTGATTCCTAGAGCGGGAACCTGTTTTTGCTGGCCCTTTCAAAACGAAACGTGAACGTGACGATGGTTATGGAGTTCTTGAACCACCTTGTCAGAGTTTTCAAGGATTACTTTGGCGTTTTTGACGAAGAGCGCATTCGGTAGCATTTTTACTCCCGCATCACCCGTAGCGACAACTTCGTGATCATGTACGAGCTCTTCGATGAAATGATGGACTTCGGTTTCCCTCAAGCATGTGCGCCTCCTCCGCCTCACGCGTAGATCACAGATACCCAGGTGATGAAGGAGTACATTACACAAGAGAGCCAGCGTCTGGAGAAGACGACGGTGGTTCCCTCCAACTTGACCAACGTCGTCAGCTGGCGCCAAGAGGGCATCAAGTACAAGAAGAACGACGTCTTCCTGGACGTCATCGAGAAGGTGAACCTGCTGGTGGCGCGCGACGGCACGGTGCTGGACTCGGAGATCGTGGGCACCATCGAGATGAAGGTGTGCCTGTCGGGCATGCCGGAACTGAAGCTGGGGCTGAACGACAAGGTGCGCTTCGACATGGGCGACCACAAGCTGGAGCCGTCGAAGAACGGGAACAACATCGACCTGGAGGACGTGCACTTCCACCAGTGCGTGCGCCTGGCGACGTTCGACAACGACAAAACGATCAGCTTCATCCCGCCCGACGGCAACTTCGACCTGATGTCGTACCGTCTGCACACGCAGGTGCGCCCGCTGATCTGGGTGGAGGTGACGACGACGCGCAAGTCCTCCTCCATCGACTACTTCGTGAAGGCGAAGTCCAACTTCAAGGCGCACTCGACCGCGACGGACGTGGAGATCTTCGTGCCGCTCCCGTCGGACGTGGACACGCCGCAGTTCAACGTGGGTGCGGAGGCGAGGGGTGAGGGATAGACGTCGCTGGGCAGCGTGTCGTACGTGCCCGACAAGGACTGTTTGCTGTGGAAGATCAAGCAGTTCTACGGCATGCGCGAGTACCACATGCGCGCGCACTTCGGTTTGCCGTCGGTGCAGCGTGACGACGGGGTGGGCGAGTGTGGCGCGAGTGACGTGTAGCAGCAGGACGACTACCAGATGCGCCCCATCTCGGTGAACTTCGAGATTCCGTACTACACGGCGTCGGGTCTGCAGGTGCGCTATCTGAAGATCGTGGAGAAGAGCGGGTACCAGGCGCTGCCGTGGGTGCGGTATATCACTCGTAACGGTGATTACCAGTTGCGAATGAAGTAATGTGCACTGTGTGTTGGAACAAACCAGCGTACTGGAAGAGGACGATCAATCCAACGAGCACGAACGGGAAGATGACAAGAGCAATGAACAGTCCCACTCCGAGCGGATTACCGAAATTAACGGTCCAGCCACCACCCATTCGCTTCGGGACACACATGCGGTCATCCTACGCATTACACAAAGCGAAGAGGCGCACGTCCTCGTTCACGTAGCAGCAGCCGCATCTCCACAGCGCCTCCTCATCGGACTGCATCAATCCCTGGGGCTTCACGTTCTTCTTGATGGAGAGGGTGAACCAGACGATAATGGCTGCTAGAAGAACGAAGAAGCAAATCAGCTGGGGCCACACCACGAGCTTGTACTCGCAGGGGACGGGATGCTCGGGGTCGATCTTGCACTACTCATGAGTCAGAAACGAGATTACAACCTTCAGATTGTACTCCCAGGTGGGTTCCACAATCGAAAACAAGTACACCGCCACCAGTGCGCCAATCATGGCTGTCATGTTCACTATCCTACACGAGTGAGACGACGGACTCGAATCGACTTCGATTTCAGTGCCTTCAGGCGATTGCCCTTCTTGTAGTACTCCACGTCGATGCCGTTAAACGCGCTAAGCGGGCACAGGGAAACCAACACTACGACTAACAGAACCGAGAAACAAGTACGGCCAATACCATCCACAAAGAGAGTCAAAAGCGAAGGGAGCAGTACGCTGAACCAGAAGAAGGTACTCTAAGCATGAATAGGGAGAGAATGCATGCACTCTGCTTTGATAGCCATTAGGAATGCTATGAAGATCAAAATGAGAGGCACACTTCTCGGGAAGGCGATTCTTGTTCATAATGCAGAAAACGACGCACGGGATGCAACACGCCACGCTGAAGAGCAAACCCCTTCAATTCATCCTCCACACGCACTGTTACGGCAGGGACAGACAGAACACGCTTTTCATAGCTTGGAAGGAAAAAGATATGAAGTGCATCTCCAGTCCGAACCGAATCCTTTTGCAACAAAGCGTGAAACAGCGTAAAATTACTCCTTCTTCTTCTGCTTCATCATGAACTTCTTCTTTCCGTCCTTCTTGTCACGGATCTGCTTTCTCTCCTCCTTCCCGCTCACTTCTTGTGTATTCGCCGTCTTCTCGCCCTCCTGAGCCTTGAACGGCTTGTCCTTGAACTGTCTAGGCTTCTGTCCAAAGCGCTTCTCCTTCTTCTCTCCCTTCTCTTTATCAAATCGCTTCTTTCCGAAAGGCTTCCTTTCTCCTTTCTTTCCGTCCTTCTTTCCGTCCTTCTTCATCTCCTTCTTTCCTTCCTTCTTCTCATTCTTCTTCGGCTTCTCCTTCTCCTCCTTCTCCTCGGGAACAGCAGGAGCCTTGCGGTTCTCCTCCAACGCCTTCTCGATCGCATCATCTTCTTCGTCCTTCTCGTGGTCCACGGGAATCACATTGTCGTACTTCACCAACTTCGCCACGAAGAAGCCGTCCGTGTTGTGCACCTACTCGTCACCTCACACGAGAGGGCTCACATGAGGGTAGTACCGACGCGTCATCGTCATCGCCGGGTGGAACTTGTAGTTCCTAAAGGACGTGAAGCCGGGCGTGCCGAAGGGCAGTCCCGTGTCCACCAGCTTCACATGTCGCTTGCGCAGCGCGTAGTTCACCACCGCCTCGTTCTCGTACACGGAGATGGAGCAGGTGGAGTACACGATCACGCCGCCCGCCTTGGCGCTACAGGTCAACGAGAACGACAGTCGATCACTTGGCGTCCACAGAGTCGATGGCGGCGAGGATCAGCAGCTTCTGCACGAAGGCGTTCGCCTGGATGTTCTTGATGGTTCGGTTCATCTTGACCGACGCGTCGCGCGAAATGACGCCCAGACCCGAGCACGGCGCGTCCAGCAGCACGCGGTCGAAGCCGCCCAGCACCTCAGGGAACTTGCAGCCGTTGTAGTTGGTGACGATGGTGTTGGTCACGCCCAGACGGTGCAGGTTCGCCACCGTCGCCACCAGACGCTCCTTCTTCAGGTCGTTGGCGACTTCCGGATGTTCGCCCGGGAAGCGGACCGTCTGAGCATGACGGGAGCGCTTCCACTTCTGGTACTGGACCGCGTGGCATTCGCCGCAACGTTCCGGACCCACGAACTTGTTCGGGTAGTCGAGAATGGACTTGGCAGCGAGACGGTACTGGGAAGCGGACGGCTTGGCGCCGGCGGCCTTCGTGTACTTCTGGGCATTGCCTTCACCGAGGAATTCGGAACCGCGCGTGGACACCTTGTAGACGCCCTTGATGCGGCCTTCGGCTGCGTACTTGAAAACGGGGTGGTTTTCGAAGAGGAAGTCGAAGAGTTCCTTTTCCTGGACGATGTAGTCCTGCAGCGTCTTGACGCCCTTCGTGGCTTCGTCGCCGTCCGGGTTCGCGTAAATCGGCTGCGTGAGCGCGTTCACATTCTTGTTACCGACACCCGGGGCGTCCGCAGCAACAGCCTGAGCGGCCAGAGCCATGGCGACCGAGCAAAACAGGACGGAAGCCGCTGCTTTTCTGGTAGTGGATTGCATAGTTTTATCTCCTAATGTCTGTCTTCTCCGTTCCCCAGATCGGAAAAGGCATCATCGCGTGAAGAAGAGGCCGTCGTCTTCAGCGCGACGAGCAACATCGATTTTTGGTTGTCTTCCCTTTCCGATCTGAGAATCGGGCGGGGATTGTTATCCCTTCCCCGGGAAACGAGGAGAGGCAATGGGGTCAATGCGGTCCCGAAGAACCGCAACGGTATGATGCATCAGTCGATTTGCTTAGGTAATTCTGAAAATGCCCTGTTTCGCATCTCAGTTGACCTAGATCAATCAGGAGCAAGCAAACCCTGACACGGCCACCATAACACCACAAAAACAACTGTCCCACAGGCATTTTGAAAAATCAATGGTACTGGGAAATCCTTTTCCCGTCCCTTTTCACCCCTCTCTGAGGAACTACCTCTTTAGGAGTATTCGACGCCAAATCCCTAAGGTTTGGCGAGGTTCCGTTTCACTTATCGGAACGCATGGTTTCGCAAAACGGCGTCTCTACTCGCTAGCCCCTAGTTTTCACTTAGCCATTTACATTTGCTTAAACCCATCGTTCGATCTTTCCGAACATAGCGAAAGGGGGATATGTCGACCTGCAAAAACCGCCGTATCGATTGCGATCCTCTATGACTAAGATCTCTCGATTTATTTTTCCAATCGCACAAAACGGCTTATCTTAAGGTCCGAACGTCGTGTTCGGATTCATTGAAACAGCGCCCGCGCACCTTCTCTTCGCCTGAAAGAGTGCCGTTTTTTCGATTCGGCACGAATTTTCCCGCACTCGGGCGAAGGCTCGAGCCGCTTTGCCGGGGCGCGAATCTTAAGGTTGTAAAACGCTCCCTGAAGCCCTCCTGAACAGTTGTTCATGGTGATGCATGAAGGCGGCCTGCATTCATCAGCATGGCCCTCGATCCGGTCCGACGAAGGCGGGCATCCCGGTTTCGTTCAGTTTTGCAGAACCGCCGGACACATGCGGAAATGGTTTTTCACGGGCACAAAAAAAGGACGGAGACCGCGGAGGTGTCCGTCCTTTTCATTCAGAAGACAGGCCTGAGGCTCAGACCCTCTTCATGCTGCAGGGGCCTGCCTCAGGCGGCGAGGGAGCCCTTTTCGCCCTTGCGGCCGACCATGGCGAGCGCAGCGAGCAGAGCGAGCTGCGGGCCGAGGTGCATGTCGGTCGAGTCGAAGTATTCCTTGAGGCTGTGTTCGAGGAAGGTCTCGCCGCCCGTGCCAACGCAGATGGCCGGGATGTTGAGGGACATCGGCTGGTTGGCGTCGG
>ERZ780157.3884-NODE-3884-length-11942-cov-2.646084_pt1 | contig 11942 bp, 8 predicted proteins | sample MGYA00511169_ERZ780157 | MGnify/ENA primary metagenome ERZ780157 (study PRJEB29588, sample SAMEA1965149) | human gut metagenome | biome: human gut; feature: human-associated habitat; material: faeces | place: Denmark | collected 2008/2010 ... | reverse complement strand
TCGGCAGCAGTCGGAACGCCGAGCGAAATGGACACGGAGGGCAAGATCATCTTCATTGAGGAAGTAGAAGAGCCGCTCACAAAAATTGAAAAATGGACTTATCAGCTGAAGCTGGCAGGTGCTTTCGATAAGTGCAAGGGCGTTCTGCTTGGGCAGTTCACCTCGGTTTCCAACAAATATCAGCCGGAATACGATGTGAAAAAATTGTACGAAGATCTGCTTGCGGAATATGATATTCCGGTTATGTACAACGTACAGTCCGGCCACGGCGACAAGATCATTACGATTCCGTTCGGTGCGGCGTGTACGATGAATACAGAAGACAAGACGATTGTTTTTAAGGTGGAAAGATAGACTATCCATCCAAGACAGACACGACTCGCAGCCTGCGTGCCGGACCTCATTTGTCCGATGCGCAGGCTGTAAAAAAAATAAAAAGAGGAGAAATAGGATATGATTTGTGATAACATTCGCATATCAGAGGATGGGAGACACCTGCTTTTTGCCGGACAGGATGTTGTGGAGCTGGCAAAAAAATACGGAACACCGCTCTATCTGATGGACGAGGACAAAATTCGCGAAAAATGCAGATTGTATAAAAACGCTCTGCACAAATACTACGGAGAAAAAGCGAGGCCGCTTTACGCTTCCAAGGCAAACTGCTTCAAGAGGCTTTATGAGATCATGTCCGAGGAAGGGATGGGCATCGACGTTGTTTCCGCCGGTGAAATTTATACGGCGCTGCAAGCCGGCTATGACATCCAAAACGCATATTTTCACAGCAATAATAAGACAGACTGTGACATCCGATACGCGATAGAGCATAATATCGGTTACTTTGTCGCGGACAATGCAGAAGAAGTTGACGCGATTGACCGGGAAGCGAAGCGGCAGGGAAAGACGCAAAAAATTCTGCTTAGACTGACCCCGGGCATCGACACACATACGTTTGAAGCTGTTTCTACCGGCAAGGTCGATTCAAAATTCGGACAGGCCATTGAAACCGGACAAGCGGAAGAAATCACCAAACATACGCTCGCGAAGGAAAATATTTCTCTTGAAGGCTTCCACTGCCATCTGGGCTCACAGATTTTCGCGGAGGATGTTTTTGAGCGCGGCGCGGTCATCATGCTGGAGTTTATCGCCAGGATGCGCGAAGCGTATGGATATACATGCAGACAATTAGACCTGGGCGGAGGCTTTGGTGTTAGATATACAGAATCCGACCCGGTGCTTGATATTGATAAACGAATCAGCGAGATTGCGGCTGTCGTCAAGGCAACCTGCGCGAAACTCTCGCTCGAGATGCCGGAGATCCGCATGGAACCGGGCAGATCCATTGTGGGTGACGCCGGCATGGTACTGTATACCGTCGGAACGGTTAAAAAAATTCCGGGATACAAAAACTATGTATCCATCGACGGAGGTATGCCGGATTCTCCGCGCTACGCGCTCTATAAATCCAAGTACACCTGCTATGTGGCGAACAAGATGGACGAAAAGGCTGACTTTGAGGCTTCTGTCGTCGGAAGATGCTGCGAGTCCGGAGACATCATTCAAGAAAACGTCATGATGCCGGCTTCCGTGCAGAGGTATGATACCATCGCGGTCTGTACGGCAGGCGCTTATCATTATTCCATGGCCTCCAACTACAACCGTCTGCCGAAGCCCGCGACCGTCATGCTGCGCGGCGGGAACGAGAATTACGTTGCAGTAAAAGCGCAGACCTTTGAGGATCTGGTTCGAAATGAGCTGTAACACACATCATTGATGTAGGAGACAAACGGGGAGACACTGCAGTCTCCCTCTCTTTATGCATTGGATGGACTTGACAAAAGCAGCGATTCATGCAATACTTGCAGGCAGAAACACAGCGATTGAATGGCAGGGGTAAACAATGCAAACAGAACAGCAACTGATCAATGAAAAGATATCGACGCGCAAGATCGTCCTTTTGCTCGCGTGGCCGGCGATCCTGGAGCAGATCATGCAGACCATGGTCAGTTATGTCGATATGGCGATGGTGGGAAGCATGGGTGTCAACGCAGCAGCCTCGGTAACGATCAATACGAGTCTGCTGTGGATGATCAACGGAATCATTTGGGGTCCGGTGACGGGATTTTCTGTTTTGACGGCCACAGCTGTCGGTCAGAATAACCCGGAAAAGGTCAAAAAAATCATGCGGCAGGCGATAACTGCCATGCTGCTTTTAGGGCTGATTATGCTGACGCTGATCGAAGGGATCGCTCAATCTTTCGCGAGGGTGATGGGCGCAGAACCGGACATCATACCGGATGTGCGCGCTTATCTGATGCTGATCGGCTTTGGCATTCCGTTTCAGATCATGCTTGCAGTCTGCAGCGGCCTTGTGCGGGGTCTTGGCGACACGAAAACACCGATGCTGTACAATATATTGTTTAACCTTATCAATATCGTGCTGAACTATCTGCTGATCTATCCGGTCGGCAGCGTGAAGCTGATGGGCTTCACTGTCAGGACCATCGGACTGGGGCTTGGCGTACGCGGCGCGGCACTCGGCACGAGCGGCGGCGCGCTCATCGCGGGGCTTTTGATGCTGCGGGTGCTGTTTTCCAAGAGGCGCGCGATTTCAATCGGGGTGCGGGACGACTATCGCCCGGACAAAGTAATTGTGCGGCAGATGCTGTACCTGAGCGTTCCGGTGATGTTTGAGCGTATCAGTATTTCCTTCGGGCAGATCTTGACATCGGCGCTGGCGACGGGTCTGGGAACCGCGGCCCTGGCCGCGCACCAACTGGCAAATACCGGAGAATCGATCTGCTATATGCCCGCGTTTGGTTTCGGGATCGCCGTCACAACATTGGTCGCGCAGTCTGCAGGTGCCGGACGCGAGGATTTGAAGCACGAATACGCGCGGCTGTGCATGATCTATGACCTTATGATCATGTGTACGATGGCAGCTTTGATGTATGTGTTCGCACCACAGCTGATGGGCTTCTTTATCGCTGATGCGGCGGTCATCAAAGCGGGAGCCGTGCTGCTGCGGATCCAGACTTTCGCAGAGCCATGTCTGGCGGTCAATTATGTGGCAACCGGCATTATGAGAGGCGAGGGTGATACGAAATGGCCGTTTCTGATCGCTGTCATCGGCATGTGGGCGGTCAGACTGCCGCTATCCTTCCTTTTTGTGAAGGGGATTGGACTGGGTCTGGAGTTTCTGTGGGTTGCGATGGCCTGTGACTGGATCTCGCGGGCGGTTCTGTGCTGGATCCGCCTGAAGAAAGGCAGAAGGACATTTTGACGCAATAAAAAAAGCAAACAGCCTTTGCGGGCTGAAGGAGGGAATCTCAATGAAATTTACGAAAATGCAAGGGGCAGGCAATGATTTCATTGTCATCAATAATATGGAAGAAAAATTACCGCAGGCGCAGTTTGCAGCGCTGGCCAGACGGCTGTGCACGCGGCGCATGTCGATTGGCGCGGATGGCATGATGATCGTGGACGCGCCTCAAAACGGCGGCGATTACCGCATGTATTTTTATAATGCGGACGGCAGCCTCGGAGAAATGTGCGGCAACGGCGCGCGCTGTATCGCCAGATACGGGTACGAAAAGGGGCTGGCAGGCGAGACGCAGCGTGTGGAGACGACGGCCGGACTGGTCGTCGGACAGCGCAGGGATAAGCGGATGTACACCGTACGTCTGAATGACATTACGAAGTTTGCGCAGGACGTAACCGCAAAGATCGACGGTAAAGCAGTGCAGTGCGACTATTTGGAGCTTGGCGATCCCGGACTGCCGCACGCGGTCGTGCTGCTGGATGGCGACTGCGCGATGACGCAGGAGGCGTTGCGCGAGCTTGGACGCAAGCTGCGGGCAAACAGCGCGTTTCCGAAGGGCGCGAATGTGAACTTCTGTCGGGTAATCGGCGAGAACGAAGTGGAAGAACTGACCTATGAACGCGGTGTTGAGGACTTCACGCTGGCCTGCGGTACGGGAACCGGCTCCGTCGTTGCGGCGCTGATGCGCAGAGGACTTGTCAGCGGCGAGAACACCAAAGTACATGTACCGGGCGGCGAGCTGTTTATCACCTTAAACACAGACCCGCAGACACAGGAGATTACGGATATCTACCTGACCGGACCGACCAATATCGTCGCTGAGGGAGAAGTCTGCGACGAGGAGTTGCATATGCTTTTATAACCTGTGTATAACCCGTGAACATGATCCGGGCGTGATGTGACGAATGAAAAAGCGCGCACCACGAAACCGATGTTTCGTGATGCGCGCCAAAAGGTGGATATTCTTATTTCGCTGTTTCGCGAGCGTCGGTAAACAGCTGACTCCAACTGCCGCGCGGGTACGCATGCGCAGGATTTTCCCAGTGTTCCTGACGAAGATACAACCCGATGAGCTGCTCCTGACGATTCTCGCACTGCTGTCTGTAATAGTTTTTCATGTTATCGAATAATGTCTGTTTCATAGATATTTTCCTCTCTTTCTGACTCTGGTATTTTTTAGCAATGGTGTTTTGATTAAAAATATCGTATGACTAATTGAAGCCTTCGCTCTTTGCACTCCCGCGGTCAACCGCTCGCGGTATGCAAGGAAGGCTGATGAAATTCGTATTCACGCAGCGGTTCCCCCTTTCTTCCCGGCGCCCTTCTGGGCGAGGATCGTGATATATACAGAAGAAAACTTTCGAGGTCCGGTGCGGACCGCGGTTTTCCTGTTCATGGCGCTCGATTTTGCCGGTAATCCAAACCTAGAGATATCTAAGTGGATTTTTGTATTCAAAAAGACTGCAGCCCCCATGGTGCGAAAACACCAAAAGACCACAGCCCGTTTTTACTGTGCATTTGCTTGTTTCATTTTGCCCGCGCTCGTCCGACGCGGCAAATGGTAAATCTATGCATGTCTCCTGACTCAGACCTCAGCACTTTACCTACCTTCCCAAATGTTCCGAACGTTCAGTGGTATTACAGATAAAGCTCCGTCAATACAGTGGCGGGACCGCGCAGGCCTCTCACCTGCTTCCATCTTAGCCTCCTGCCCAGCCGCCCGCAGTCTGCAAAGCGCCGCGCAAGAAGAACATAAATTATCTTTTGTGTTTCTGTTTTCACTCGTAAGTATAGCACAGGCCGGAAACAAATACAACCCCCTTGCCATGTATAACATGCAGTGTGCCGCTAAAAAACTGCATATTTTTGCGGAAATAAAACAAAAACGGGTATAAGGCATGTGTGAAAGGAAAATATCAAGTCGTTTTGTAATTTGCTGATGATTCGTTCACTTTTGCCAATACTAGCAAGGTAAAAGGGAGGTAATGCAAATGAATCAGAGAAACAGACGATATGGATATGTGCGTGTATCAACAAAAGAACAAAATGAGGACAGACAGCTGCTGGCGATGCAGCAGGTCGGCATTCCCGCGGCCTGCCTCTTTACAGACAAGCAGTCCGGCAAGGATTTTGACCGACCGGCCTATCGCAGGCTGCTGCATGTCCTGCGGGAAGGAGACATTCTGGTAGTCAAGAGCATCGACCGGCTCGGCAGGGATTACGAAGAGATCATCGAACAGTGGCGCTGCATCACCAAGGAAATCAAAGCAGACATCAAGGTGATCGATATGCCGCTGCTGGATACGACCCTGAGTAAAGATCTGCTCGGCACATTCATCGCAGATCTGGTGCTGCAGGTTTTGTCGTTCGCCGCCGAAAACGAGCGGGAAAACATCCGGCAGCGGCAGCGCGAAGGTATCGAAGCCGCCCGGGCGCGCGGCGTGCGTTTTGGCAGACCCTGTGTCGAGATCAGCCCGGAGGCTACAGATGCGATTCTGCGATATAAGCAAAAAAAATTGCCCCTGCAGCAGGCGCTTATACAAAGCGGGCTGAGCCAAGGCACCTTCTACCGGACCATGAAAGCAATGGAGCTTTGACTTTTCAAAAGGTACACTTTTTGGTAAGTCTCCGAAACTATTCATTTACATAGTTTTTGTCTTTTGAACACCTATATCCTATCATATCAAAAACTAAAAAGCAATATATTTCGATAAAAATGTGTCGAACTTGTGAAAAAATGCTGTTGTCGTATTTTGTCGAATCCACTGCCAAAAAGTGTACCTTTTGGTAATCCTGTCGAAAAAAGACGAGAAATTGAGCAACACAAGCTCGCAGTATCAAGATATACTGGTAAAAAGAGGATAACTAACGGAAATGGTTGAGAGACCAACTGTACCAGCAACCGTAATGCCTGCATGACAGGACAAGTTCGGGAGACGAGTTATCGTTCAGATGGAAAAATCTCTTGGCAGTAGAATTTTGCATCAATGAAGAAAAGGTAAGAACGGCATATAGAGCATTCCAGTTACAGCGGCTTGCATGCTTGCCGATCGGCACTTTTCAAACTGTAGACAGAACGCATAACGACATATGCGCACATACAGAAACATTGATGATCTGAATTTAGAGGAACTGCCAAAGACGGCAGTTTTTTTGTGCTCTTTCATCCTTTTAGGGCGATGCTGCGAAGGAAAGCACCGCCCTTAGGGCAGCAATACATAGCAGTGTGAAGTAATGCAGAGGCAAAACGAAACGATGCAGGCAAACACAAAATGAAAAATGAATCAATTACAGGCTTTTGTGGCAGTTTGAGCCTGAGATAAAACAGACATCCTTATATATCCTTACAGCGGGCGGAGGCAAAAGGGAAGCGCCGCCCGCAAAAGGAAACAGAAATAGAGCATAGATAGAAACTTCAAAACCATTTTGTTTATCAGAAGGAGATGGAACATGAATCAGCGAGAACTGAAACAGAGTATCGAGGAGGATCCGAACCTGACCGATTCGGAAAAGGCGCGGAAGCTCAACGCACTGTGCGCGCCCTACACCAGAATGAGCGATGAGGAATTGCTGCAGCTGGTGCGGGATTTTGTCAGGGAAAACGGACGGGAGCCCATGCAGAAGGATGTTCTATATGACAGGGAACTAAAGGCCCGCTTCGGACCTTGGACAAGGATGCTTGAAAAAGCAGGGACAAGACCCGTATCTCAAAGGCATCTTGATAAACTGGAAAGGCGCAGGGAAAAGAGAATATGCCAGAAGCAACTCAGAAAGGAAAGGCGTGAAGCGGAAATAACGCGGTTATGATACAGTATAAGGCTGTTTCATATATGGCGGCATAATGTGTGCTGCTGAATTGTTTAACACTTTTATTTAAGAGCCGCATAAAATGCGGCAGAAAAGGAAGAAAACATGAAGAAGTTAATGAACAAGAGAGTGCTTGCTGTAATGCTGGCACTGGTGATGGTATTCGCAATGAGTGCCAGTGCGTTTGCGGATGTAGCAAACAATATCAGCGTAACAGTGAAAATTGACACACGAAGTTTTGACACAACCAGCAAAGGAACATTGGCAGATACTGTTGTAACAAAAACTGTAACAGTGCCGAGCGGCAGCACAGTTGAAGATGTACTGGAAGCGGTTGAAAATACATACGGCATAAACATGAATATTATTAATGCCGTTGACTCAGCAACAGGTCAAACAGTTGGTAGAGTTTTAACTAGTGTGGGAGGCGTTTCTCATGAAAATTATAGCCAAGCGCAGCAGCAGAATACCTTCCTCTGGGATTATGTAGGTACTGCAAACGAATATTGCATTTCCGGATGGGTATACAGCACGGTTGCCAATGGAAGTGAAATCTTCCCTTCATACTACATGGACAACTGGTATGTTACAGCAGGAACATCTGTAAATTTATACTACACGGTGACAGGGCCAAAAGATCTTAACACCGGAACATGGACAAGTGACTACAGTAATTTGGATGTGAATTTGTGGAAACTTTACGATCAGTTACAGGAGAAGATTTCAACAAGCAGCAATGAAGATGCAGTTATGTGGGCGGAATACGAGATCAGTGAATTTGAGGCTGCCTTGGCGACTGCCAAGACAACATCAAGCATAGGGTTATCCGCATATTACTTTTCACACGAAAAGTTAACTGACAGTAACGGCTTTATTACAAGATTTCAGGATGCTTTGGCATATTTTTAAGAGTAATTTAGTACGATAATGAATTAATCTGCACAATTAATAAGTGGAAACAAGGGGGCTACCTCCATATAACGATGATTCTTCGTTAACGCGATAGCCCCTACATAGGAGGAAATCGTAAGAGGAATATGAAAAAAAGGATAACGACAATATTTCTTGTCATAGCGTTAGTTCTTACCTTGATTCCGTCAGCTACGTTTGCATCAGATACCCTGATAAGTTCTTTGCATTTCCAAGTGTCATTGAGAGACACCACGCGATGCGCAATGACACCGGAATGGGGAAAAAGCGATACCGGAAATTATACCGTGACAATTCCCGACTATACATCTGCAATATATTTCAAAGCATCGTTTGGCACTGGTGTTTGTGCTGCGGCAAAGGTAGATACGGGAAAACTAGGCATAACACCACCAATGGTAAGCAATAAATTTTATCTGGGAAGGGATGTATTGACCAAAGGCAGTGCAGGCGGTAATTTATACTTGGCTGCGATAAATAGCCCTTCCATTACAGATAAAACGTATGATGGGATCGCTAAAGAAACAGGCGCACAAATATACACAATTAATTTTGTGCGAAAACTTACATTAACCAGACTCGATATTTCAGCCGGGGAAATGCTTCCTGCGTTTGCCAAAGACACATACGAATATACAGTCAATGTGCCGGAAAATATTGAGGAAATAACGGTTTCACCAACAGGTGTAAGCCCAGATTATGAAATAAAAATCAATGTTAACCGCACGGAAGCAGGTAGCGGAGCGGTAACAGTTCCCCTTGCTGACAAATGGCAGGACAATAAATGCACGATAACGGCAACTGTAACAGACGGCACAGAGAACAGTCCAAATGAAAAAACAGTATATACGCTGCATCTGAATAAAATCGTAAATAATGAGCCTGTAATCAGCCCAAGCGATCAGGATGCGGAATATTACGGCAACGAAAAAAATCCGTCTCCCCTTACTATAGAGGCAAAAGCGAACGGAACTCTGTCATATCAGTGGTATAAGGCTGACAGCAGAGATTCTGAAGGTGCGATGATAACAGGAGCAGATGAGAAGAGTTATACTCCTGTAATCAGCGAAGTGGAGAGCAATGTTACGGAGTATTATTACTGCATTGTTACAAATACAAAAGATTCTGAAGAAGCCTTTACTAAAAAAAGCGACTATATAGCGGTTACAACCAAGGTAACACCATATCCTGATGTGAAGATATCTCATGGAGAGAGCGATGTTCCGCAAGATGGTATTAAATATAAATATAACAATGAAACTGCAGAGCCTTTGAAAGTAACCGCATCAGAACCTGCGAATTATAAAGGAGGAACGTTTTCATACCAATGGTATCGTGCAAGCTCGGAGGACCTTTCAGATGCCAGCAAAATTGATGGTGCAAACTCCAATAAGTTCAACGATTACTTTGCTATAGGCTCTGAAGTAGAAAGATACTATTTCTGCAAGGTGACATATGAATACGATTCGAAAGAATTTACCAGAAACAGTGATGCTGCATATATTTCTGTGTATGGTGCAACACCACCTGTCGTAAATGTTTTCCCTAATAAAGCGGAAAGAACAACAAGTGTTAATTCTGACGTAGACTTTACTTTTACGGTAGCCGGAGGCAGTGGGACAATGTACTACCAGTGGTTCCACAGCACAGACGGGGAAAAATTTTCACCGATAACAGATAAACCGATTGAATATAGTACAAACGGTGCTGCTTTCAGAACACCTAAAAAAAGTGAACCGAGTGTAGATTACTATTACTGCAGGGGAATTAATAAGGTCGAAAGCCGCATAATGAAAGGTGAGACCTTTGAAGCCATAACCGATTCACCGATAATTAAAGTCACCTCTTTAAATACAGACCTTTCTTTAGAAGGAGCAGGAACAGAAGATAAGCCATACCTTATAAAAAGCTATGATGATTTAAAGGCGGTTCAGAGTGCAGTAGAAGCCGGAGCATCTTTTGAAGGGGTACATTTTCTATTTAAGGATAATGTTGATTTAGCGGCAGATTGGGTTCCGATTGGAATTAATAACGATACATATTTTAGAGGAACCATAGACGGCGGAGGTCATCAATTAACGGTTGCAAAAGGCGGAAAATCATTATTGGGATACACTCAGAATGCCACAGTGAAGAATCTGGTAATTTATGGCGAACAGATTGACGGTTATGGCCTTGTGGAAAACTATGTTGTTTCAAGGGCAACAAAGGTAATTGATATAATTGATGTGCGGATAAAAACCGGAAGCAAAATTAAGATGTCCGGATTTATTGGAGGATATGCATCCGGAAAAAACAATGTACTGATATCAAACTGTACCGTTGATGAAGGTGTGACGATAGGGTATACAAAAGACCAAGACCATATAGGCTCCTTTGCAGGTGAGCTCAACGGGACTATTATTAATTGTACCAGCAAGGCAGATGTATATGGAAAAAACTGTGTCGGAGGAATTGTAGGAAATAAAGGACAGTCCATGGGCGAGTTTGTAGTGAGAAACTGCAGTTTTGATGGCACAGTAACTGCTACAGGAGAGTATGCAGGAGGCATTGTCGGAGCGGGATATGACGGAAACGGGACTGCTCCGAACACACCGGGAGTTACAATTCAAAACTGCCGAAGCAATGCAGCTGTGCAGGGTAAAGACAAAGTCGGAGGCATACTCGGCGGAGAGCCGGACCTGGCTCAGTGCTGGGATAACGGCATAGGGTATATTCAGAATAACCTGTTTACCGGAACAATAAATTGTACGGATGGTATGTATGTTGGCGGAACAATCGGATACATGACATCATTGAACAAATACACCGTGGTAACAAATAATTATTACCGAGAAGAAACTGCATCCAAGGGAATAGGATTCATAAAATATATCGACACATCGGCTGAAATAACAAATGTACCAGAGGGTGTGGTGGTATTTAATACAGGCACATGCAGCACTCAGGGTGACGTAGTCTCACTACAGCAAAAGACGGGAGTACCGGGACTTACATATCCTAAACTGAACAGAACAGACGACCCATTGGGAAGCGGTGCTTATCTGCTGTCTCAAAAAGCGAGTGTCGAGGAACTTAAAAATGGTTCTATCGCATCGAAATTGAATGCAGGAGATAATAGTTTTCAAAATTGGGAGAAGGGTGACGATTATCCCGTTCACAGCAGTGAGCCTGTGGCATACAAACTGACTATTTCAGGTAATTATACGACAGAATACCACATCGGAGACCGTTTGAATACGGATAATATGGTGCTCACACTTAGCTGGTCCGACGGAAAGCAGACAACCATATCACCTGAAAATGAAAAAGTTAAGATTTCCGGCTTTACAACAAGCAGTATAGGAATAAAGACAGTAAAAGTAAAATGCGGTGTTGCTGAGGCTTCATTTGAAATTCGCGTTACGAAGGAAACACCAGCAGGTGTTACAGCATATTTAACTGTTTATGGTGACTCTGCCCATGAAAATACAGAAGATGCTTCCGGCACAGTACATACGCTGCGTGCCGGAAATCTGGAACCATGGATTGCAAGAACAGCATACAGAGTGACAGAAAACACAACGGTTAAAGATGTTTTGCAAACTGCAGCAGGAAAACCTGAGAATGGGATTACACTCCATGAGAAGCCTGCAACAAAATACGGCTACTATCTTGAAGGCATGACCAGAAACGGCGAATATCTTGGAGAGTTTACAAACGGAAATCTTTCCGGCTGGATGTACACCGTAAATGGATCTCATCCGGAAGTAAGCATAGGAGAATATTTCGTAAAGAACGGAGATAATATAATCGTCCACTACACCGACGACTACACTAAGGAGGAAGGCTCCGAAAAGTGGGGGACGCCGGGTGCTGACGAAGTCAAGGATGTCACCACTTCCGG
>ERZ780157.3881-NODE-3881-length-11960-cov-9.060563_pt1 | contig 11960 bp, 11 predicted proteins | sample MGYA00511169_ERZ780157 | MGnify/ENA primary metagenome ERZ780157 (study PRJEB29588, sample SAMEA1965149) | human gut metagenome | biome: human gut; feature: human-associated habitat; material: faeces | place: Denmark | collected 2008/2010 ... | reverse complement strand
TGCCGCCGCAGGCGGCAGAATCCGGTCCGCATACCCCGCCCGAAGGTCGGGGAGCTTGCTCACCAGACGCAGGGCGTGGGTATATTCGCCGTAGGCGAAGTGAGGGTGGCGCCTCCAGAAAAAAGCACATCTGTTTACAGATGTGCTTTTTTCAATGAAGCGCACCTGCGGTGCATGAAGAATGAAGCAGGGCTTTGCCCTATGAAGCGAGCCTTCGGCTCACGGAGAAGTTAGTGTGCGCTTCGCTTCACGGCGGCAAAGCCGCCGCTTCATAGAAGCCGCAAGGCTTCTGCTTCATATTCGCGAAGCGAATGCTTCATTTCTTCTTGCAATCTGCCCCAAAGTATGCTATAATAATATCGGAAAGGCGGTGAAGATATGAAAAAAATATACTCCAAAATACCTGCAATGATTGGTATGTTGATTACAATAATTGGTGCGGGATTGCTAATTGGCTCGCTTATTATATCGAACAATGAGGTTGAACCGGAAAGTGGTGTAAGTAGATCTTTCGCTTTAGCCATATTGGCTCTCATAACGGCATTGTGCAGTTTGATTTTCTATCTTATAGATGCCGTTCTTTCTGTGATAAAAGCATTTAAGAATATTAATCCTGTCTTTAATGGAGTTTTGGCATTGGTAATAGTTGTCACTATTCCTGTTATATTTGCGAGAAACAATCTTCCCGATATTAGAATTGCTATATGTGCTGTGACGATTTTTGTTTTTGAAATTATATCTGTCGTCAAGCATATCAAACTGATGATAAATGACAAACAAAACATAGGATAAAAATAGTTGGCATCTTTTTTGTCAACACGAGCCAAAAAGAACAGGCACGCAATCGCGTGCCTGTTCTTTTTTCAACGAAATTCGCCTGCGGCGAGTGAAATTTGGCAACGCCCAAGTGAAATAGCTTCGCTGTGAAATATTTGCTTCGCAAATGTGAAGGGCGAATTTCATTTCACATCGAACGGAGTGAGATATTTCACAATTTCCGCAAGGAAATTATTTCACATTCGGCGTCAGCCGAATATTTCACTTATTTTCCCCTCGTATCTTGAAAAATGCCAAAAACTGTGCTATAATGAAACTGAAAATAACAACCAAAAGGAGATCGGATTGTGAAAAAACAATTACTTATAATCATCACTTGGATTTTATTGCTTTGTTTGTTTATGGCCTCTTGTGAAAAAGGCAGCACGGACGTAACAACAACCGATAGCGATGAAAGCACCACTAATACCTCCTCGGACGTAACAACAACCGATAGCGGCGAAAGCACCGCTAATACCTCCTCGGACGGCACACACAGTCACGTATACGGAGAATGGATCACGCTTGCCGATGCAACCTGCCAACAAACCGGAACGAAAGTGTGCGTTTGTTCATGCGGAAACCAAAAAACCGAAACGATTGAGAAAAAGCCATGCCATTACGCAAACGACGTTTGTACAATGTGTCATACAAAAAAGCCAACCACCTTCGTACCGGATTATACCAAAGGTGAAGAAAATATTGTGGGAAGTGACAACGCTAATTTCGGTTTTACTGCACAATCTGATTACCTGTATTATGCCAACCAAAACGAAATTGAAAAAATCAAGAGAAACGGATCTGCCCATCAATCGGTTTATACCGTATCCTCGGGAAGTCTGTGTAATATAAATGTGATCGGCGATTGGATATATTTCTATTGCAAGGACTCCACAACCGCCAAATCATATATCGCGAAGGTGAAAACGGACGGAAGTGGTTTTGAAAAGCTTGTAAGTTCGATCAACGTTTGGGAAATGCTGGTGGTTAACGATATCGTTTATTACACAACGGTTACCCAAAATTGGGAATACACCGAATACGCCAAAGATATCCTCCCGCTGTACAGTCTCTCGGTAAACGGCGGAACGCCCAAGCAAATCCAAGACGGCGCCGTTAGTTATCTCACCGCCGACGGTACGTATTTATACTATTCTCACACCACAAATAACGACAAAACCACCATCTGCAGAATCAAGCACTCCAATGCGAAAAAAGATATATTGCTTCAAAACGTCATTACGTTCAACCTGACGTTAGAAAACTCAAAGCTCTATTTCTTTGTCGAAAACATATCTGAGCCGGAAACCTTCACGCTTGCCTCCATCTCTGTCAACGGCGGAAGCTATACTACGTACGGAAAGATGTTTTGCGACCCGAACCTATTTCACGTCATCGGAGACAAGGCGTATTTTATCGGTTCCGCTCCGATTTCCGAAAATAATCCCGAACCGGAATACGGATTGACCGAATATTCACTCACGACCAAAAAATTCAAATTGATCCGCGAAGGCGAGCACGTGGAATTTGTGGGAGCGTTCGATTTGTTGATCTTCCAACCGACTGCTTCCGGAAAAATGAACACCATCGAAATTTATACCCCGAGCACAGGAGCTTTCAAGAAACTCAAGGTATCGTAAGCCGATATCGTTTCAATCACACGATTCCTTCGATGTGGCAGATCCATCACTTTTGTTTCGCCTTTTTTGCCGTCGAGGATTGAAAGGCATCAAAAGCTGTGATATAATGAAATCAGAAAGGCGTGTCGTGATGAAAAAATGGTATGATGATTATAATAAGCTCAATTTGTCAGGTGGAAAAATCTCGTTTATTTCAGAAGATGACGAAGATATGATTGAAATCCATTATAAAGATGGAATGCTGATAGATGTGGGTTATATAGAACGTATGCATTCCTATTTCATCACAGTTGTTTCAAGTGATACCGCAGAGGGATGGAAACAGCCTGTGGAAGAAGTCAAAGTTGAAGACAAAACCGTATTGGCAGATAAAATTCAAGAAACGATCTATAAATATCGTAGATAATAATTATTTTTGAAACGGCATCTTTTTTGTCAACACGTCTCAAAAAGAACAGGCACGCAATCGCGTGCCTGTTCTTTTTGGAGGCGCCACCCTTTTCGTTGGACCGCGCTCCGCAAGCGAAGCGTAGCGGAATCCGGTCCGCATATCCGCCTTTCTGACCGATGCCCGCTCGCCGAGACATCGTGAAAGGCGAGATATATTCGCCAAAGGCGAAATTCCGGAAACGTGGTGCAATAGTATTGCACTCCGCCCCAAAGTGTGCTATAATAAACTCGGAAAGGCGGTGAACACGGTTCGGTTATGCCGCGAAGCCGTCCGCGGGGAGCTTTCTCACAAGCGGCAAGCGTGCGCGATGCGTTTTGACAATAAAATCTTTACATTTTAAACAAAACATGCTACACTAAATAATAAATAATAGCTATATTCTTGATTTAACAAGGAGGCAACCCCATGGATTTTATACCGTATATGGAAATATATCCGAATTACGAGGAAGGTCTTTTCGATCATTATAATGGAACGCAAAAAATCGCGACGAACTCGTTTTTGAAGGACGGTAATACGCTCTACTTAATGGGCGGAACGGTCCTCTGCAAATACGATATCAGCGACAGTAGCGCTCCAAGGCTTTTGAACAGAGCGGACGTTGCCGCCGATCACACGGGAGATCCCGCAATGGATTACATCCGCAAGGAAAGCGCGCACTCGACCGCTATCGTTGATATCGGCGACTATCTTGTTATATCGCTCAGAGGCGGTGGCGGCGGCGTTTCGAATATGGCGGACGGCGTTATCGTTGGAAACGTCTCTATCGTCAACAAGGAAACGCTGGAAAAGGTCAAGGAGTTCAATTTTGAAAACAGGGTCACATATATCACCAAATACAAGGATTTTTTGATCGTATCCCTGCATTTTCACGGCTTTTATATTTATAAGATCAGCAATGACGGCGACACTATCTCCTGTCTCTACAAATATATAGTGGAAGAAAAGCCGCGGACGGCCCGTGCGATAGAGTTTCAAAACAGTGTGGTCTTTGAAGCGGATGCGGGCAAGGTCAATATTGCCTTTGCCTCTTACAGCTACGGCATCACCGTTTTCACGTATGACCTTGCGCAGAATCTGCTCTCTCCCTGCTGTGATCTCAACCCCAAGACCTTTCCCGATATGTATCATGCCGAATCGGGCATGAAAAACACCGTTTTCGGCATTGCCTCAAAGGGGAGCTTTGTATACGGCGGCATCACCCCCGGACACTACCGCTTCTACGAAACGTATAAGGACGCAGATCCGAAAAGGGTCGAAAAGCTGAAAAAGGTGGATTGGAGTCGGTTTGACCGTCGCGGGGTCATTTACGGTCCACATAACAGACTTGCCGAGGAGCATTATCATATGGAGCTGCCCGATATTGACAAGCCCGAATGCTACGGAGCCCATGCGGGAGACCCCGCTCCCTCCTTCCTGTGCACGGCAGGCGATTGCCTGCTTTTTAACCTTGATAAACAGGGGCTCGGTATTGCGAAAATCGAAAGCGACGGCAAGCTGACGTACGTCGGGCGCGCCCTGGAGGATCCTGACGGACGAATGCTGACCTATCGGATACACTTTGACGGTGAATTTCTTTATTTGTCTTACAAGATGCCTGTTCCGAGTGCGGGTAAGCCCCCCGTGTTCCGCATATATAAGGTGAGGTCTGCCTGACCAAGCTTTGATCTTACTGTTTAGGGCATCTTTTTTGTCAACTCTACTCAAAAAGAGAAGGACACGCAACGCGTGTCCTTCTCTTTTTGGACGTGCTACGCACGAAGCGCATCGCGCTCTGCCGCCGCAGGCGGCAGAATCCGGTCCGCATACCCCGCCCGAAGGTCGGGGAGCGAACTTGCTTGCAAGTTTTCTCACACAGACGCAGGGCGAGGGTATATTCGTGCAAGGCGCGAAATTCCGAGGACGTGCTCAAAATCTCTCTTGCACTCCGCCCCAAAGTGTGCTATAATATATTTGACGCAAGCGTCAAATGACAGAAAGGCGGAGGAGATATGGAAAACATTGAATTTTTAAAGGGCGGAAGCGCATATATATGTTCTAAAATAGAAGAAGCGTTAACGGATCAAAGCCGTACCGCTAGAATTAGCGGTAATTGGGAGATTGATGAGGCAATACGTTTGCCGTCAAATTTTACGTTGATACTCAAAAATGCTCATTTGAGAATGGCTGACGGTGTCTGTTCCAATATGTTTGTCAACGAGCATCACGGAACAGACGTTGGAAACACCGTGGATGGTACCGACAGGAACATCAATATTATCGGACGCGAAGCGGCGATACTTGACGGCGGAAAATACAACGGACTTTCCGAAAAAAACCAACTGCAAGACGGCTTGCCGCCAATTTGGAAAAACAATCTTCTACTGTTCACCAACGTCAATGGATTCAGGGTATCGGGTATTTCCTGCCGCAATCAGCGGTGGTGGGCACTAAATTTTGTTTACTGTTCAAATGGGTATCTCGGAAATCTTGATTTTTGCGCAAGTGATATTGCCATTGACAAGAACGGGGTTGCGTATCACGGTTTGAAGCGTGAAAAATACAAAGAAGTCTTGGTAAAGAACGCCGACGGAATTGATCTTCGTCAGGGGTGTCACGATATTTTGATTGAAAATATCACAGGCTTTACAGAGGACGATTCCATCGCGCTGACGGCATTGAACGGCAGTCTGGAGCAGACGTTTTCGGTAAAGGGTCTACCATCCGATCTTTGCAACGTGGAGATCAAAAATATTCGTACAGCCGCATTTTGTACCAACGTAAGACTGTTGAATCAGGGTGACGTTAAGCTTCATGATATCACCATTGACGGAGTGTACGACACATCGGACGATTCGCCATATATGGACAAGGGGCTTTACGCAGTGAGGATCGGTGACACGCATCTTTACGGAACTCGTCATGCCACCGAGGATGAGACTTACAACATTACAGTGAAAAACGTGTACGGCGGCGGAGATTATGTGCTTTGTCTTGCCGGAGCCATGAAAAATTTAGTATTATTTGGCATAGAAGCTAAAAACGGCGCAAAAATGCTGAAGGATGACCGCACAAAATAAAGGCATCTTTTTTGTCAACGCACCACAAAAAGAACAGGCACGCAATCGCGTGCCTGTTCTTTTTGGACGTGCTACGCACGAAGCGTACCAGGCACCGCGCGCCAAAGGCGTAGCGAGGGTGGCGCAATTTGGACCGTCGAGTGTCTCGCTACGGCTCGGTCACGCTCGGGTTCTGACACCACACTGTGGTGTCATTCATTCCCCTCGCGCCGCTTCGCTACGCCGGTCCCTACAATTTTTTTCCAAAATATTGTAATCCGCCCTAAAGCATGCTATAATATGCTTGATACAAGCGTCAAATAACAAAAAGGCGGTGGAATGGATGCAAAGCGTATCAACGAAGGCTTCTGCAATGGTTGCGATGGGGATCAGGATCCTCAGTTTTGTGTTGTCGCCGTCTCTGACGTTCCGTTTTGAGGAGGTATATGCATGAAAAAATCGACCATGAAGGTGCTGGTGGGGCACGCGATCGACACGGGGGCGCTTTGCCGCTTTGAATTTCGGTATCATTACTATTACTGCCACTATTTTCCGCTCGCCGCAAGTGAGCGACTGATCCTCGCGGCAAAATTCGACGATTTTTTGGTGGACGGCTTTTCGATCCGCCGCTTTCGGGACATGACGGGGATGGAATTCAACGAGGACAAGCGCAACGAGATCATCGAGGCGGAGGGAATCTATGACGCCATCCGTATGCCCGACGTGGAGCTTGACGATTGGCATAGCGTGTTCCTCTCTCTGCAGGCGATGGGGAAGCCTATCATCGTGGAGCGCGAGAGCCGAGATGAGAATGAGGAGCTGTTCTTCATCGGGCGCATCGAACGGGTGCTCAAAAACAAGGTACTGTTCCGCGGCTTTGATGCTGATGGAGTATGGGACGAGGAGCCTGAGGCGATCCCGTTCTCGCAGATCACAACGGTGACGTTCGGCTCTCGGTACGTGGAGGTCTTTTCAAAGTACGTTTGAGTTTTTTATAAAAAACGGATGTGAGTCAGGTGCATTTCTGCATCGGACGCACATCCGTTTTGCGTTTATTTTTCAAAGTAATATACGTAGTTCATTCTTCCGCGCGGTGCGCAGTCGCCGTTTTTTCATGCTCCAAGAAACAGTCGTGCGGCGTTGTTGTAGAGGATGTCCTCGCGCTGCTGCTCGCTCAGGTCGACCGCCATGAAGCGGGCAAGCTCCTCCTCGGGCGCCCAGAGGGGATAGTCGGTTCCAAAGAGCACGCGATCGGTGCCGTATGCCAGAATGAGCTCCCTTGCACGCTCGGGCGAGATCGCATAGAGAGACGAGGAGCAATCCACCAAAAGGTTGGGAAATTTGCAGAGCGCGGCGGTGGCGTCCTCCCAAATCGACCAGCCGCCGAAGTGCGCGCCGATCACGGTCAGGCGAGGGTATTGCTCGAGGATCGGAATGAGGCGGTTGGTGTTGGAGTAATCGTAGCGGTTGTCTCCCGTGTGCAGCAGTATGGGAAGCCTGCCCTCGCAGAGCGCGTAAATCTTGTGCATACGCGGATCGTCGAGCTCGATTTTTTGAATATCGGGGTGCATCTTCACACCGCGGAGACCGAGCCCGATCAGCTCGCTCACGTCTGCCTCCATGTCCTCGCTGTCGGGGTGGAGCGTGCCGAGTCCCGTGAATTTGCCGTCGCTCTCGGCAACTGCCTTGGCGATAAAGCGGTTGATGCTCGACACCTGGTGAGGCGTGGTTGCAACCGATTGCACGATAAAATGCTCGATTCCCGCGCGTTCGCCGTGCTCGAGCAGGGTGGAAACTCTGCCGTCGAGGCAGGGAGGGAGCTTGTAGAAGTCTGCCGTGGCATCCGATGCCTTTTGCGCGATCTTGTCGGGGTAGATGTGACAGTGCGCGTCGATGATTTTGTATTGCTTTGCCATTTTTGTATATCGTCCTTGCCGGGTTTTACTCACGCAGGCAATGCCTGCGCGGGGTTGGGATTGCATGCATTATATCATTTTTTGACGTCCCTGTCAAGAAATTCGCAGAAAAAACAGGAAATCCTCCGCTCGGCTCCGATTTCCATTCCCCAAAGTCTCGTTTTGATCAATTCTGTATTGCTCTTTGTATTGACGTTGCGTGATTGATATGATATAATAAGAGCAGAGAAACGGTACTTTTCTGTGACGGCAGGCGAGCATTGGTTCCGGGCTTGAGCCCGAATAGGTGGCGGCAGACCCAAGCAAGCATAATCGTCTGAATGACGAATACAACCCTTCCACCGCCACGGACAAACCTTGGAAAATGAGAAATGGAGGGCAAGCCGTGAGCAAAAACGGTTATTTCGATGATACGCGCGCAGCGGCGCGCAAGCGGAGGCGCAAGGCGCTTTTTTCCTCGCTGACATGGGCGGTGATCGGTGCCTGCATTGCGATCTTTTTCTTCCTGTATTCGGGCGACTATGACCCGATCGCGCGCGAGGACGCTGCATCGTATACGCTGCAGTTTGATCGCTACGAGGTGTCGAATTCCTCAAAGCGTGACAGCGTGATCTATTTTACCGACGGCAGCTATTTTTCCGTTCCGCTCTCGGTTGAGAGCGACGGCTTTTTGAATACCGTGAAATCCATGCCTCGGGGCATGACGCTTTTCGTTTTGGTGAATCCGCAGAACAACTGTGTGATCGAGCTGAAAACCGAAACGAGCGAGCTGCTCAATTTTGATGATACGCAGCGGCAGATCGCAGCGGACGGCGCGGGTTACCGTGTGATTGCGCTCATTATGCTGGGACTTGCCCTGCTTCTGCTCGTGTGCTCGATCATCGAGTTTTTAGTCGCGTGCAGGGTGCAAGTCAAGCGCGAGGCAGACGAGGCGACCGCAAACGCCGAAGATTTGTCCGATTCCATCCCATTGCGATCTGCCGATTCCGATGTGCGACACCGTGTGCTGCTCGAGGCACGGATGGCGGGCTACAAGATCTGCTACCGCCGCGTGGGATCGGTGAACGAATTGGTGGTAAACGGCTTTGTCTACGCCGAACGAAAGGGGATCATCGAGTTTACACATGCGCTCACCGCCGTGATCGACGGTCACAGAATCGAGGCGGGCTTGGACGAGAACTCGTATAGCTACATCACCCTCGACGGCAAGCTGCTCAAATACCGCGAGCGCCTGCTTTGAACGGCGTTTTTGAAAATAATTCCAATCCGTTTCACTTTTCGTATTGACATTTGCAAGGATCGGTTGTAAAATAGGAGTATCAAATTCATGAAAGGGACTGAGAGGAATATGAACAAAATCGGTATTTCGAGCTGCGGATTCGCGCTCACAGAGGAGAATTTTGCCGCGCTTGCAGAGAATGGAATCGAGGCGATTGAGATTGCAATGGCAACGCCGCAGCACAAGGAGATCAATTATCGCGAGCTTGCCGCTCTGCGTGACCGCTATGGCGTGGAGCTGTGGTCCTACCACCTGCCATTTGCCCCTTTCCGCGATTTGGAAATTTCAACGCTTGACCGCGACCTGCGCTTGCGGACGGTTGCCTATTTTGAGGAACTGATTGCACGTGCTGCGGATATCGGGATTGATAAATTTGTGATCCACCCAAGCGGAGAACCGATTCCCGCTGAGGAGCGTGAGGACCGAATGGGATATTCGATGGAAAGCCTTGACCGACTCGCAGAATTTGCAAACCGCAACGCTGCTGTGATCGCGGTGGAGGATCTGCCTCGCACGTGTCTGGGGAATACCGCCGCAGATATGCAAAGACTTCTTGGTGCCAACGACAAGCTTCGCGTTTGCTTCGACACAAACCACCTGCTTGCCGATACCAACCTCAATTTCATCCGAACACTCGGGGATAAGATCATTACCGTGCACGTTTCGGATTATGATTTCGTTGACGAAAAGCATTGGCTCCCCGGCGAGGGCAGCGTGGATTGGAACGAGCTTTATACTGCGCTCACATCGGCAGGCTACCGCGGCGCATGGCTCTATGAGCTGGGACTGCGTCCTCCCAAAACGCTCGCGAGAAGCCGTGATCTCACTTTTGCGGATTTCGCGCGCAACGCACGCGAGATCATGGCAGGGGAGAAGCTGACACGCATTTCCTGATCATGAGCGAGGTTCAGCTTTAGAAATACGAGAAGGTGGGATATGAAATGGTAAACGCAAACGATTTTTCGGGCAGATGTGACAGCGAGATCCTCAACCGCGCCATTGAGGCGAGAGGTGTGGACGGTATTGTGGTGATTTCCCCTCGCACGCTGGACGGCACACGTGACTATTGGCTGCTCGACGAGGCGATCCGCCTGCCTGAAAACACTACGGTGATTCTGCAAAACGTACACCTGAAGCTTTCCGACCGATGCCGTGATAATTTCTTCCGCTCTGCAAACTGTGGGCTCGGGATGGAAGATCCCATTCGCATCCGCAATATTCACATTCGCGGTGAAGGGACGTGTCTCTTGGAGGGTGCCGATCATCCGCGCGCCACGGGCGACAGCTCCAAGCTTTTGCGCGCACCCTGCCCGCATTTCCCAAAGGATTTGTGCAGGATGGTGGATTGGATTCCCGAGGAGCGAAGAGCACCCGAGAAAATTGCGTTTTCGGATATTCATGACCATTCCTACGGTACCGACGCGGACGTGGAGGGGGAATCGCAGTACGGCGATTGGCGCGGAATCGGAATTCTGCTTGCAAACGTGGAGGATTTTTCGATCTCGGGGCTTCGCATCAAGGACTCGCACGGCTGGGCGATCTCGCTCGAGGCATGTGCAAACGGTCGCATTGAGCGCATTGATTTTGACGCGCAAATGCATAAAATGATCGACGGCACCTACATGAACATGGAAAATCAGGACGGCATTGATCTGCGCAACGGTTGCCATCACATCATTATTTCGGATATTACGGGGCGTACGGGGGATGACGTCATCGCGCTGACCGCGATTGCAAATCCGCAATATAAGCCCGGCGGATCGCTTCGCACCACGCACGTGATGCACAACGATTGGTCGCGACGCGAGCGCGATATTCACGATATCATCATCCGCAATGTGATCGCGCGATCCTATCTGTGCTGTATGGTTCGCCTGCTCCCTGTGAAATCGCAGATTTACAACGTGGTGATCGACAGTGTAGTTGGCACTGCAGCAGACCCCAACACAGGCGGCTACACCGCCATTCTGCTGGGTGAGGGAGGCTACGGAGAAGCCGACCCATCCGACTGCATGAGGAATATTGCGATCTCCAATGTGATCTGCGCCAGCCAGCTTGCCGTCAGCGTGAGAATGAGGCTGGTCGATTCGGTGATCAGCAACGTGGTGAACAAAAATCCGAATTGCCCTGCGATCAGAATCAAGTATCCCGAATTGCTGGAGAACGTGGCGGTGGTCAACACGGTGACCGCGAAGGGCGAAACGGTATAAAATCTTCCCCGATGGCGAGGGAATTGCATCCGACAGATCCCAAAGCAGTCAAAACGCGCATTCCCCGATCACAAGCAAAAAGAGCAAACACATAAGGCGCAAAGCCCGATGTGTTTGCTCTTTTTCTCATTGATGATCCATACCCTGCGGGGCAATGTATTTACTTGAACATCCCCTCGATATCATCGCGGTTGTAGTATTGCTTCTTGTCGCAGAAGCGGCAGTTGACCTCAAGGCGCGCGGGCTTGCCCTCGGCAACCTGCTCGTCAACCAGCTTGAGGAGGTCTGCTTTTCCCAGCGTGATCAGGGCACGGGTGGTGCGCTCGCGGCTGCAGTTGCACTTATAGGCAACGTCGAGCTCGTCGAACACGTCGAAGGGAATATCGCGCAGCGCAATTTTCGCGATCTCCTCGCCCGAGAGTCCCGCCTCAAATAGGCGCGACACGTTTGCAAGGTCTGCGGCATTACGCTCGATCAGGTCAACCGTTGCGGGATCGGCAAAGGGGAGCAGCTGCACGATCACGCCGCCCGCCGCGCGGCAGGTGCAGTCGCTGTCCGGCGGCGAGGCGCTCACAGCGTCGCACGCGCTGGCGCTCGGCCTTTCGGACGA
>ERZ780157.3878-NODE-3878-length-11966-cov-3.047099_pt1 | contig 11966 bp, 20 predicted proteins | sample MGYA00511169_ERZ780157 | MGnify/ENA primary metagenome ERZ780157 (study PRJEB29588, sample SAMEA1965149) | human gut metagenome | biome: human gut; feature: human-associated habitat; material: faeces | place: Denmark | collected 2008/2010 ... | reverse complement strand
GATTCACGACAGTGAGCTTGACCGTGATCTTCAGACCCTTCCAATCCATGGTGGCCTTCTGGATATCGTCACCGACCTTCTTAGGGGCCTATCGCGTCACACCGAGCACGCTGCACTACCATTCCGAGAGGACCGACCTTAGGGGCAAGAGTGGCGGGGGAAGCGCTTTCACCACCAACAGCTCTCAAATAAACTAGAAAGGCGTTAGAAAGGCGTTCAAGGGACGGCAACATCAACGAAAAACACAGTGAATCACTCAACCTACTAATGGTAGCAGGACCAGCAGGAGCGGGAGGAGCCATGTTATTTGCTTGTTTGTAGACTTATCTGTGGCTTTCTCCTTGGTCACCCAGGGGAAGTTTCGCGTGAAGCCTGGAAATACAACCGATTCGCGTGGACCCCCAACGATTATCGCTATTCGCAGAGCAGCTCTCCGATTCGAGTGGAATTTCGAACAAACCAGCTTGAACACAATAGGGAACAATTGGGAGAACTAGTGAGACGATGCGATTTGGAAGACGGACCCTCCCCAAGGAGGGTGGATTATGAAAAGGCCGAGGTCGACGAGCACTTGGACAAATCCACGGTTGAAAACGAGACGAAGGGCTCGCCTACACATGAAAGGGGATAACAATCACTGCATTGGTTCGGCTCGCATGGCGGGATTCCATTCACGTAGGAAGAAGGCAGATAGTGGTCATATTGAGGATGATAGGTGGCATCGCCCTTTACAAACTGCATTGACTAGATGTCATACTGATTATGAAAATGACACGGCGCGGAGCCGATTGAAGCGGTTCTCCAGATCCACGATCTCTGTCTGTTTCTTGTCGAACGTTTCCGTGATCACGTCACTCGACGAGATCAGCGTGTCTCGCAGTTTGCACAAGCTGTCTAGGCGTCAAAAGACGAACCAAGCACCACCCTGGATAATGGAAAGCACCGACTGGAAGTAGGCATCCGTAGACGCTTCCCTGTAGGGGTGCTCACAGGACTGAAGCTGCTTTTCCAGATCCAGCAGTTTTCCAGATATCGTTTGCTACACTTCATACACACCGCGTGTCACGCACCGCGAGCGCCTCAAACTTCTGGTGTTGCTTCATCGCATCATAGACGGAAGACATTGGACGAAACGGATCGATTCCCGGGCAAGACGAAAGGCAATGCTCCCCGCGAGTCCGGTCGAGTCAATGAGTGGGGTTCGCTTTCGGTTCGAGCAAAACGGGTCCGATTTTTGTCATGGAAAGAACACTGTTTCACAATAGAATTGAGAATGAATTGCATGCCTCCGGAGGTAGTGGAAGAGATTCGTAGTCTTCCTGGAAACGATGTGCTCCTTCGATTGTGTGATGAGGCGTAGACGTGCGCAGATTGCGGAGAAGCGGACCCGAAGTGGGCGTCGGTAACGTACGGGTCTCTAATTTGTCTGAAGTGCTCCGGGTTGCACAGGGGCCTTGGAGTGGGCTATACTACATCGCTTTCACGGTATTAGGTGCACATCAGTTACGTGCGTTCGCTGGAAATGGACTCGTGGGAAGAGTCCGAGATAAAGATGATGAAGGCGGGCGGGAATCAGCGTTTGATTGACTTCTTTAAGCAGCACAACATCGAGAGGGACGCGCCGATCTCGCTGAAGTACAAAACGAAGACCGCGGAACTGTATCGCTCGATGTGAGACTCGTTCTCTTTCTTGATTCTAGTCTGAAGGCGACCGTGGAGGGAGGAGACGTCCCAGAGGATGTGGCGCTGTCGGAGGACGAGGCGAACAAGCAGCTGGTCTTCCAGACGTTCTGTTGGAGAGCCGCTCTCACACGTAGACGCGAATCCATGGAGTCTTCGATTGACCAGGACAAGCGACTGCGTCAAGAGGCCGAGGAGCGCCTGGCGTCCAAGTTTGGAAGCGAGGTGGTGTTTGAGGGCATTTCTTCCGCAACGGTGGCGCAGGAAGAGGAGGTGGAGCCGAAGAAGGAGAAGAAGGACTGGAAGCAGAACGAGTACGTGAAGCTGGCGAGCGAGATTGGCACGGATATGGTGAACATGGTGAAGAAGTCGCGTTTGACGGAGAAGACGAAGGAGGGCGTGAAGAAGCTGGAGCAGAAGGTGAAGGAGGAGAAGGAGAAGCACGGCAACGAGAAGAAGGACATCAAAGAGGTCGCGAAGTCGAGTTGGGGGTGGCTGTCCTCAAAGACGAAGAAGGTGCTCACTGCCGCCGTGAACGGAACGAAGGAGTACGTGCAGGACATAAAGGACGAGTTTGGACCCAACGCGAAGAAGAAGGAGGAGGACTCCGAGTACGATTCCGAGTATAGCTACTACTCGGACTATTCTGATTATTCGGAGTACTCGGATGAGGAGGAGAATAAGAAGGAGGACAAGAAGGAGGAAAAGGAGGAGGAAGTGGATCCGAATGAGCCTTAAAACACTTTGTATGTTAAGGTAGTATTTCCATTTTGTGACCAATCCCTTGTTGCATACTCCCATTGAATACTCGAAATGGATAATCACGCCTACGTTGAACTCCAAGTACAGGCCGCTCTGCTGTCTAACAAAATAGGAATTGGTTAAAACAACGGTGGCGAAGGAAGAGTTGACAAGAGTGGACTCGTTGCTGTCCGAATTGGTGAGGGATGCGATTCTCCCCGTCTCACATGCACGTATCCTATTTCGTCTCTCATTACGTTCAGAATTGATTATCCAATCGGTCGTCAGCCAGTCCATCCAACGAGACTTGATCCCTCGCATCCAAGCCGTTTCGTGTGGCAGCATCGAGGGCTCCGTGGCATATCTGAGCCAACTCTGTGACATCGTTGAGGATTATCAGTCGACCCTAAGGAGTCTTTCCCTGTATCAATCCGGCAGTGATTTTGAGAGGACGACTGTCAGACAACTGGGCAATGTGCTGAATCCTCTCTTAGATGGAGTGGGTGTTGGGGGTTGGCGTGATTCGCAGGACCTCTATGCTTCCATCGCATTTGTCAGCAAGCAGAGGATGCGTAACCTTCTTCAAGGTGCTTCCGAGTCCACGTCGAGCGATGATACGCTCCATCGGGTCTCCCAGTTCGTGTCGAGCGATCTCTTTCAGCGCCTGCTGTTTTCGTGCTTGTCCTCCATGCTCAATGCAGAAGATCGCTTTCCGGACGTTTCCGTTCTGATTCCGTGGTTTTCCTCACTCTTCGCTTCGTCGCCTGCAGGAAGCTCAAGACCCATCGATTATCCTTCTCTCTTCAAAGAGATGGAGTCCGCGTTCTTCAATCACCATCTCGTTCAGATCGTGCTCAACTACCCCTCCTCTCTGGAATTCGTAACCATCCGAGGCGACGAATGCTGCAGCGACGCTTCTCTCTCCCCCTATCTCGCGAATCTCGCATCGCACCTCCAGCAGTGCAAACACACCGACGACATCATCACCTTCTACACCAAGCTGATCCACGTGTGCGACGACCTGTCCCTCGCCGCCTCCTACCGCCGACACCTCCTCCTCCCCGTGCAGGAAGCCATCCGGTCTCGCTCCGACTGGGTGCAGAGCGTGTTTCTGGTGATCAGCCGCGACGTCCCCGTACGACCTCCCTCCGCCGCTCACCCGTAGGGACTGCTCATCCAGCCGCCGCAGGCGCCCGAGGTGCTGGACGCGTGGGGTCTGGACCAGCTGCAGCGCGTGTATCACACGCCTCAGCAGCCGCCCGACCTGTTCGCCGCCATCGTAGATATTGCAGGCAGTCCAGAGGTGGTGGCGGTGTGGCGTGTTGATCGTAGGCGTTCGTGGACGCGGCGGCAGTGTTCTTCATGCAGCAGTTGCAGTACCAGTACGAGGACAGCGAGGACATGAAGGCGTGAGTGCCGCGACGCCCTGTAACCCCTAGCATCGAAAAATTGGTGGTGTTTGTGATTCGTTGCATGGGTCGCCGGACCGCCGCGAAGCTCGTGTGCATGGTAGTTGTCGCTGTCTGAGTCGATGTCTAGCTTCGCGACGCGCGCGTCACCCGACTGTTCAACCACGCCTATCACGCCAAAGCGAGCGCTGCGGACGCGGAGTCCTCGCTGTATTTCTGCTCCATTCTCTCCCGCTCCTGCTGGCCCTTCACGCCCACGCCCTCCACCTCCGAGCCGCCGCCCGCGATCCTCCAGCAGCAGAAGAAGATGGTTCGCTTCTTCAGGAAGGGGTATGTGAACCGGACGCTGAAGGTGTGTGCGGGAGAGGGAGTGGTGAACTTCGACTTGGAGCTGCGAGGCGAGAGGCGGTCGTTCGAGCTGTCGGTGTTCGACGCGGAGATGGTGATGATTCTCGCTAAGAATCGTGCTGTTTGTTGTCGTTGTTGATGGATGTAGGCGTGTGGTGCGTGGACGAATTGGCGGAGGCGAAGGGTGCTTCGCCGGCAAGAGTGCTTCAGTCGCTGCGCACGCTGCAGAGTCTCGGGATCGTCGTGTGTGTTCAGCAGAGTCCGCTGAAGTATCGTCACGTGAATGCGTGGTGCGAGCGCGGAATCGAGCTGAGCGAGGCGGAGATGCACAGCAACGGGCTGCTCGCGCAGCTGAAGCGGTTTGAGCGGTACGTGGTGGAGATCCTGAACATGTGTCCTTCCTTCGACGTGGCGAAGCTCTACGGGAGACTGAAGCTCTTCTTGCAGGGAGCGAACAAATGTGAGTGGATTGGGGAGTGCGTGAGGTGTAGTCGAGTACAGTATGGATGATCTGAGAGTGCTTCTCGCGGACATGGAGAAGCGGAAGGTGGTGTATGAGGAGAATGGTGTGCTGAAGCTGTTCAACTACTATGGATAGTGTGGTTTGTTCGATACAGAGTCGTGCCTGTTCAACTCAGAGTTGTGACTTAACCGTAACAAAACAATTGTGTATTGAACTTGTTCAACAAACAAAAACACCAAGCCAACTACAGGATGACGACGCAACAACAACAATACCTTCTTCAACAACTCATCAATGCGCGGATCACACATCGTCACATCAATCAAATTGCCATCAAACATCGTTCTATTCAAATACGACCAAGCAATGTGCGCCGTGTGCGGCTTAAAGTAGCTACTCCTTATTCGCTTCCTCTTCCGTTACTAGGCAACCACATCCCTCTTGTTGTGGTCGTTCTCCCACATCACCACGTGCTTGCGACGATGCCCGTCCGTCGTCAGCACCTCCAATTCCCCAGCCTTCTCCAACCAATACTCGATCGACCGCGGCGAGGCGTCGATGGGGAAGTCTATCCTTCACGCACGCTCAGAGCACGCACCTCGCGCGAACAGGCGGTTGTTCTCGCATTCTACCTCGCAGTACTTGGTGCAGCGAGAGCGACATCTACGCGTCATCGCATCACTCCTCGCCCACAGCATGCGCACCTGCCTGTACCACTCGTCGGTCAGCGGCTCGAGCTCGCTGTATTTGACGGGGTTATAGCCTGGATTGCTTGAGAACGGGATGTACGGACGATCCGTCTCTCTTGCGACTTGCGGAGCGTCCGTGAACTTTGAGTTATCCGCACAGTGCTTCAGCGCGTTGGACGGGTCGTAGGAGGGCATCGCCGGAGTCTCTGACGACGAGCGAGAGTGAGACGAGGCTTTGGAGACGGAACGAGAGCGCGATTGAGAGGGGGACCGGGAACGAGAGTACGATCTCGAACGCGACCGGCTGTGTTGGGATCGCCCTCTGCTGTAGCAATCTCCGTAAATCTCCTCTGCACGTCACAAACCAACGAAGGGAGTACGGATCCGTCTCCTGCACATGCGACACCACTTGCGTGCCATGAAGTTGAACACGTTGCAGTTGCGACAGTACCAGTCGGTGCAGTCCATTCGGCCGTCTACTGCTCATTCAACCAATCCGTCGAAACCCCTGATAATGTAGTCATACTTGGGCATGGGCTCCTGGCACCTTTCGCACACCGGCGGACAGTTCAGGTTATGATGTTTGCACTTTGTACAAAACCACTGTGTCTTAATGCCGTGCTGTTTGCAGAACTCCATGGTGTCCTCCACCTCCCTTCTTCTCTGATCTACAGTGAATGCACGCACAATCCACGCACTTATTCTCCTCTCGTCGTTCACATCCATCATCCACGGTGCCTCTTCTCTCTCTACGTGCGTGGCCACGTTGGTGATCGCTTGCTCAGGCTGATCCATGCTCCGATTCCAGTTGCCGTGGGACAATCACCGAATAGGTATAGATAACTGACAAAAAACGGAGCGTTTCTGTGTGCGTGTGAAACAAAGACGGCGCTAGTTCTCGTCGACAACTTCAGCGATGTCCTCCACACTGACCTCGTCTCCCGCTCCCGCGTCGTCATCATCCGAATACGCCTCGCGATCCTTCTCGTACTCCAGAATCTCTTTATCGTTTGTGTCTACCTCTCACGCCCGTCTCCATTCCCCACCTTCTTCCGTGACCTTTCCGAAGCCCTTATTCTTTCGGCTCTTCTTCTTCTCCTTCACCTTCGTCACCAGCACCACGTCGGGCAGGTCCGCCGGCTACACTCAACGCCCCACCCCACGCCCTACGTCAAACTTCTCCAAGTCCGGACTGTTCATCGCCTGCGTCCGCAAGTCGTAGCCCAGCACGAGGTCGCCAGGCTGCAGCAGGTTGCCGAGGTGCGAGCGGACCACCAGACTGTCGTCGGACACGCCGAACGCGTCGCTGCGAATGACCTCGATGTCGGCGAAGCCGTAGCGAGGGTCCTCCTTCGGGCAGGCGGGGTTCTCCAGCTGGACGTCGAGCACGGTGAACTCGCGCAGGTTGGCGGAGGAGAGCAGGCTGGTGAAGGGGTACTTGCTGTAGGTGAGCGAGGAGATGATCACGGACTACACGTCACCTCACGCACACACACGCACTTTCATCGAGGAGGGGTGGAGGAAGGTCATGGACGCGCTCACCTTCGTGCAGACCATGAGCGGCACGGCGATGTCGCGCGCGCACGCACGCGGGAGGAGGACCAAATCGCCCTTGCACACGGGAGGCACTTCGATGTTGAAGGTGTGCTGGTAGTACTCGATGCTGTTGTTGATGTCCGTGCCGTGCAGCTGCTTGCTCGTCTTCAGACTGCAGATCACCGTCGACTTGATGTACTCCACGAACGCCACCGCCTCGTTCTTCTTCGCGAAGTAGAAGTCGAAGCCTCCGGGCACCAGCTACGCTCACAGTCCCATCCCAGCGCCCACCTCGATGCTGATGCTCGACGCGTGGCGGTTGTCGCGGATCAGGCGCTGCTCCAGCCAGAGGAGCGTGCGCTTGTGGTCGGTCTAGGCGTCAGGGGGAGAGGGCGTATGAACATGTTGCCGAATCTGGACGACGGCTTCCCACGCGTACTCGATCACCTCGCGGAGGCACTCGGGACACAAGATGGAGTGCTGGGAGAAGGTCACTCGCTTCTTTCCCTTTGAGTCAGAGATTTGGACGAAGAGTACCATGACGGTGATTCCGTTTTCGATTTCCTTACGGAGATCCAGCTCGATGATGATGCGACGGCTGTGCGGCTCCGTCCAGATGAAGCGCGCCTCGATCAAGTCGTTCTACGCGTGATGGTACAGTCGCGGATCCACTTTCTTCAGTCCCTTTATCAACTTCAGCATCACTCCCAGCTCCTCGATCGATTCCCGCTCCACGCGCACCCAGTGCTTTGTAGAAGTCAATATCCTAGGAATAAGGGACGGAACGCGAAGCCCACTTTCCACACTCCTTACACATCGTAATGCTCGCTGTGGGCTCAATATCTTCGCCGATCTCCGTGTGCATCAACAAACACTTCTTGCACATGCGCGCTCCATTGCCAGGAATGTCAGCGCCGCATAAGCAACACTTTCTACTTCGTCAACGATGCGTACCACTCCCCACAATATACAGGGATGTCTTTCCTTCTTTTCGCTCATACCCTAAAAGAAAAAGTGAATTCTCCTCCCGTTCTATCCTAACAATCCGACGTCTCTTCTCTCCTCCTGTTGATTCCTAACACCGCTTTGGAGAACGGAGCGAAGTGTTCATTGTTAGGTACACTTCTCGTTGTTTGAGGGAAGTCTCTGCACCGTTCTGACGAGTCTATGAAAGCGGAAGGAATAACGATGCCACAACCCTCATCACACATTTCCTCGTTTCGCTTTCGGATTGTCGTCAATGAGCAGCGAAACGCTCAAACAAGCAGGGGCATTGCTCCAGTGTCTATCCGAGGAGGGTGGTGGTCCATGTTCCTCTCTTTCTTCTTCGTCGGTAACTCTATAGGCAGTGACGATTTTCACGCATTGGACGCTGCCTTTATCGCTTGTCTCGTGTCGTCGGACAAACAACAGCGGAACGCATCCGTAACGCATCTGCTTTCTGCCATTCATGCCGTCAAATCAAGGACGGAAGTGGACCGTGAGCTGGCGCGGATATCGTCTCTTCTTCTTCGTTCCGACGAATGGAAAGCAATTCCTCGCCACATCGACTGCTTCAAGTTCTTCGTGATCACTCCTTCCGTCCAAACGTTGCTGTTGCAGGTATTCGCTTATTCCTTGGTTTATTGTAGTATCCCCTGTTTGCAACGGCCATAGTCGACTCGTACATTGCGCTTCTGCAGTCCTATCGTGTGGAAGTGTTTGGCAACTCGAGTTCCATGTCGCCGATGGCTTCCGATTTCCAGGTTTTGTTATCGGTCTGCTACAAACTGATAAACCAAAACCTCCTTTCCGATGAGAAGAAGGAGTTAATGCTCATTTCTCGCGTGATCTGTAGGATTCTGTGCCACTACCTGGAAGCGTCGATTCCCAAGTTCGATTCCTACACGTTCATCCCAACCATTTCCTCTGCTGCAGCGTTGCTCCTGAAACTGGCGCCGAAGCACTTCGAGTCGTGGAGCGATATTCACATCTGCAATGACATCTTGGGCTTATCACTGTGTACACATTTGCGGTCATGTTTCACATAGGCTATACGCAATTCCGATCGGAGAAGAAGACACTGATGCAAGAGTTGAAAACACCATCTGAATCAACGGAGCAAGCCGTCCGAGCTGTATATGACTCCGTCGCAGACAGTCTCACACATATCTCTGATTCGCTCTGTTCGTACTTCATTCTTCAATTCTGGAACGAGCTCCTCCTCCTCATCCCCTCCTCCTCCTTCCTCTCCCCCGCCACCAAGAATACATACCTCGATCACACGCTCTCCATTTGCCTGTCGCTGAGCGCCTTCAACGACCGGAACAACTTCTCCAAGACGCTCTTTCTCTCGCTGCTCTCTGCCCTCCCGTCCCTCATACAGCAGCCGCAGCTCTACGATACGCTCCTCTGTCGCCTCACCTCCTACAGCGCTCTCAACAGCAACCTTCCTGTTCTCCTCCAGCTCCTCTTCAAACACGCCTCCTCGCTCACCTCGCGCTACGCCGTTCTCACCTGCATTCTCGACAACGCCTACTCCGCACGCGCCAAGGGCGGCTGGCTGACGCTCCTTCGCGACGTCTTCACGACATCGCCGCAGAACCAGATGCTGCTTGTGGAGCACTTCGTGACTCAGGCGCAGCTGGAGCTGGAACTACTCTTCATCACATCGCAACAGCGCCTCAGACAGAAGGGGTTTCTGCTCCTCGTCGCCTCGCTGCCCGTTTCCCTCCTTCTCCTCTCTCACGCGTAGGCACTGCTCGACATCGAGTCGGTTCACAGACTCCTCACTCTTCTCTGTCCCAACTCTGTCCTCAACCTCCGACAGCGGCAGCTGGAGTGTGTGCTGGAAGTGCTTGTCGCCTGTCGCTCTGCTGGCATTCACACCGAATTGATCGAGTCCTTTGAAGCCGTCATCGACCGCAATCGGAAGGATTTCTGCCAGCACAGCAAACAGCGAGTTCGACTGCGCACGTTCCAGCTGCTGGTTCAGCGCTACCAGACGCTTCCCGACCTGGTGTTCCTCTTCTCGCAGAGCATCCTCAAGAACAATAGCACGCTCATCGAAGATTGTGGGACCCCACCTCTCTCTTCACCTCTAGTTGAGAACGCGATGACGATGCTGATTGACAAATTCAGGGCCTATTTCGGAGCGTGTATCGAAGAGGGGTATTCCAAGGAAGAGGCGTTGTTGTTCGCAGAGGAGCTTCACACAACCACGCCTCTTCAAGCCGTGGAGGGAGTGTTGTATTGTCTGGTGTGCGACGAGATGAACGAGAACGACCTGGTGATGACGCGAATGCTTCTCTCTGCAGCGATAGAGAGCGACGCGCTGCGCAACGAGGAGGCGATCACATACGTGTTGTGCAAGATGATCGTGCTGATGATGAGCCGAGACGGCAAGACGCGCATCGTCGGTGCTTGCGAGTGGATTCACCGTTAGTACGCGTCGTCCATCTACTCTCTGTTCACCGCCGACGTCACAATGAAACTCCACGACCGCGCGTTCTCCACCTTCTTCTCCTTCTATTCCTCCATCTTCTTGACCTCCTTCTATCCTTCTCTTTGTCCCATTTCCGTCACAGACTTCCTCGCGCAGCCCGCTCACCAAGCCAGCGAACTGGCGCTTCTCTCCCACACGGACACGCACGCGATGGGGTGGGAGGCGTTCGAGACGGCGGTGGCAAGCACGCGTCTCCGCAGTCATCGTGACTTCGTGTACAAGGGCGCAGTGACGATGTGGGCCCAACAACTCAAGCGCACGGGAGGCAGCGAGGAAGCGTTGATTGGTACCCTGTGTGACGAGATGAAGAAGAACTGGGTGCTGGAGCAGCCGTCGGAGCCCTCCATGGCGGCCTTGTTCTTTTCTCTTGAGTTCTTCACGGTTGCGGATTTGATGCATAGTCAGTTGGTGAAGGACTTCGAGTGCCCCGTTCTCGATCTCCTTCCCGGCATGATCGCCAAGTGCTTCCAGTCTCTGACACAGCTCTCCGGACAGTCCCACGTGCGCCAGGGTGTTGAAGTGAAGGAAAGTGAAGAAGTGAAGGAGAGTGTTGTGGAGAAGGAGAGTGTTGTGGAGAATGATAACAGCGAGACACAACTGAAGGCACACAACATACCAACCACCACTACTGCCACCCAGTAATCAAAACACAACCCCTCTTCCCGTAGAATGGTCCGAAGCTGCCTGCTGGTCAGCGGGAACAGCAACTGCAGCGGCGACACGGAGGACGACGAGACAAGCCTCCTCGAAAGCGAAGGCATTCCCACTGCACGGCTCTCATCTCGTAGGACCTCGCGCCATCGGCGTGGTGAGCAACTGGGAGGCGGTGAAGGAGGGTCTGAAACTGATGACGCACCTTCTCACGCGCGAAACGACGCCCCGTCCCGACTTCGCGTCGTACATCCAGTTCGTGATGGCGATCGGCATGAACACGCTTCATCGCGGGATCATCCAACATGTCCACGACTGTATGCTCGCTCTCCTGGACGCCTTCTTCGTCAGTTATCCCTCCTCCTTCATCGAACTCATCGCGCAGCTCACAGCACAGTGCTACGAGTCCACGCTGCCCATCATTCGACGCAGTGGCGCTCTGCCCTTCATTCTTCACTCCATTCTCACGACCCTCCACCACCACTGCTCCTCCCTGCTTCCTCTCATTGTCGTCCAACTGATCGGCTGGTGCGACCACGTGGCGCTTCCTTCGCTCCCTGTGCAGTCACACGAATGGACGGTGTACGCCAACGCCTTCCAGCACGCTATCACCAACACCTCACACAGCACGGAGGAGGACCGCCGACGTCACCTCGTCCACGCCCTCAACTCCATCACCGTGTGCGCGTCGTCGCCCGACTTGGCGAGCCACTTCCACCCACACCTGCTCCACCTGCTCTCCACCTCTCTCACCCTCCTCGATTCCCAAGAGTGCTTCTTCCCTTCCCTCGTTACTCCTAGCTGGAACGTGAAGTCTGCCACGGCGCAGCTTCTTGCTGTCGTCGTGAAGCGAGTCTTCCGCGCGCGACGCTCTCGCGGCGAGGACGAGCGAATCAACCGTGTCAGCAGCCTGGCGATCGCCATCGAGTTCCCGCAGCTCTTCTCCACGCTGCGGGACCTGCTGG
>ERZ780157.3876-NODE-3876-length-11977-cov-8.967203_pt1 | contig 11977 bp, 9 predicted proteins | sample MGYA00511169_ERZ780157 | MGnify/ENA primary metagenome ERZ780157 (study PRJEB29588, sample SAMEA1965149) | human gut metagenome | biome: human gut; feature: human-associated habitat; material: faeces | place: Denmark | collected 2008/2010 ... | reverse complement strand
GGCTTGTAAATTCTCAAAATTTTTTTAGTCCCTACTTGACACAAGAAGATATGTCAAGATTAGGAAGAGATTATATTGGAACTGGACAGTATATAGAAAAATATTTTCCAATGCATAATGTTAGATATATTTCAATACTAGATGGGGTTGACACATTTTTAGATAATTCTAATAATGAAATAGCTCCTTTTAAGGCAATAATCAATGATATGTATTCTAGAGATAATTCAAAAAAAATAAGAGCTGCTTTAAAGAGTATGCAAGAAAAAGGACTATGGGTAGGAGGGTGTTCACCTTTTGGGTATATACCTGATCCTAATGATAAAAATCATTTAGTTCCAAAAGAAGATGAATGTGAAATTGTTAAAAGAATTTTTAGTTTAGCAAGTGAAGGAAAAACACCATATTATATAAAAGATTTATTTAATCAAGAAAAAATTCCAACCTTTGCTATGATAAGAAATAGAATTGCAAAAAACAACACAATGTCACAGCAAGGAGTATGGAATGCAAAAACAGTTAAGGGAATTTTAAAGAATCAACTATATACGGGAGATTTAATACAAAATCGAAGAAGTAGGATTAGTTATAAAGTTAGAAAAATAGTTGATAACCCAAAAGAAGATTGGATTATTGTAGAAAATGCACATGAGCCATTAGTAAGTAAAGAAGACTGGGAAAATATTCAAAAAATGTTAATTAGTAATATGACTAGAAATACAAAAAAAGAATTGAGATTGTTGGATGGTTTGCTTTTCTGTTATGAGTGTAAGCATAGAATAACAATTTGTGCTCCTAGAAAAAGTGATGGTAGAACTTATATTGTTTGTAATTTTTATAGAATGCATTCTAAAATGCATCTTTGTACATCACATAGTTATAATTATGATGATTTAGAAAAAAAGATTTTAGATTTAATGAGAACAATTTTTAAAAACAATCTTGATAAAGAAAAAATAAAAGATTCTGTTTCCAAGCAACATACTATAGAAACTCAAAAGAACAAAATAACAAGTGCTGTTAGTAAAGCAGAAACAGAACTAAAATTAAAAAAAGATAATTTAGATAAAATGTACATTGATAAATTAGAAGGAAAAATTGATGAATCAATGTATGAAAGAATCAGTGAAAAAATAAAATCAGAAGCTAGCAGTCTTGAGGATAAAGTAGAATTTTTAAAGAAACAGTTATGTGAATATTCAGATGATGATGAAACAAAAAAAGTAACAGCTTTAGTTAAGAATTTTTTAGATATGAATGAGCTTTCAAGAGAAATAATTTTAAAACTTATAAATAAAATAGAAATACATAAAGATAAGACAGTTGATATACATTTTAACTTCAAAGGGTTAAACTTTTTAATAAGTTAATAGTATCATAACTATACCATGCCAGAAGGACTTCCTATGATGATTACACTAGTATTATCTTCAAATATGAAAAGATTATTAAAAAATAATGTTTTAGTCAGAAAATTGATGGGTATAGAAACAGCTGGAAGCTTAAATATACTATTTAGTGATAAAACAGGAACAATTACTAAAGGAAAATTAGAAGTAATAGAGTTTATCGATGGAGATTTTAATAGTTATTATAATATAGAAAGTATTTCTAATGAATTACAAAAATTAGTATTACTCTCAATAACACAAAATAATGATAGTTGTTACGCTGACGGAAAAATAGTTGGTGGGAATATAACTGATAGAGCATTATTAAAATTCAGTTCTAATTTAAAAGTAAGCGCAAATGTAGTCGATACAATTCCATTTAACAGTAGTTTAAAGTATTCTCAAGCTAAAGTTAAATATAATAATCAAGACTATTTTCTCCTTAAAGGAGCCCCAGAAGTAATTTTACCAAAATGTAATGGTTATTATGATAAAAGTGGAACAAGAAGATATTTGAGGTCAAAAATAAAAGTAAATGAATTTATTAGTAATAAAACTTATTTAGGTAATAGAGTTTTGATGTTAGCGATTGGAAAAAGTGTTAGTGACCTTACTATGGTAGGAATAGTTTTAATTAAAGATGAAGTAAGAAAAGAAGCAATTGAAGGAATAAATTTAGTTAAAAAAGCTCACATTCAAACAGTTATGGTAACTGGTGATAATAAAGATACTGCAATATGTATTGCAAAAGAAGCAGGACTTTATGAAAATGGTGATTTATGTATAACAAGTGATGACCTATCACGCCTACACGATGAGGAAGTTAAAAAAATAATTCCAAGACTTAAAATTGTTGCTAGAGCTATCCCACAAGATAAAAGTAGGTTAGTAAGACTTAGTCAAGAAATGGATTTAGTAGTTGGAATGACAGGGGATGGCGTTAATGATGCTCCAGCCTTGAAAAAAGCTGATGTTGGATTTGCTATGGGAAGCGGATGTGAAGTAGCAAAAGAAGCAAGTGATATAGTTATTTTAGATGATAATTTTTTATCGATTGCTAAAGCCATTTTGTTTGGAAGAACAATATTTAAAAGTATTAGAAAATTTATAATATTTCAATTGACTGTTAATATTTGTGCGGTAAGTTTATCAATTATAGGACCGTTTATTGGAATTGATACTCCAGTTACAGTAATTCAAATGTTATGGATTAATATGGTTATGGATACTCTAGCAGCTCTAGCCTTTGCTTATGAGCCACCACTTCCTGAATATATGGAAGAAGAACCCAAAAAAAGAGATGAACCAATTTTAAATAGATATATGAGAGATGAAATAATATTTACCGGTGCTTATTCAGCAATTTTATGTGTTTTATTTTTAAAACTACCAATATTTAGTGAATTGTTTAGAGAAGCAGAAAATCAAAAATATTTGTTAACAGCATTCTTTGGATTATTTATATTTATGGGAATATTTAATAGTTTTAATGCTAGAACACATAGATTAAATTTATTTGCTCATTTGTTTAAAAATAAAGTGTTTATAGTTATAATTAGTTTTATTGCGATTGTTCAAGTCTTATTAATTTATTTTGGGGGAGATGTTTTTAGAACTGCTGGATTAAGTTTAAAAGAATTTCAAATTATGTTTTTACTCAGTTTAACTGTTATACCAGTTGATTGGGTTAGAAAAATAATATTAAGAAAAAAGGGTATAATAGGTGGCGTATAGCCACCTTTTCTACACCAATTGAGTTGGTTACATATGTTAACAATCTATTTATTATGATTTACTTTTCTTTCAAACGAAGTTTCATCAAGAAATTTAAAATCATAATATTTAAGTTGTCTAGTTAATCTAAATAAAGCTTCATCCTTTGCTTTAGCTTCCAACATTATATCAACATCAAATGGCAATGTATTAATAAAATTTATAAAGTCAAGTGGTTCTATATAGTCGTGATGTGACCTAAAATCTTTTTTAGTTTTATTTTTTGGACTTGAAAAATGCATTTTTGGTTTAATAGTCCAAGTCTTTAATATTTTTTCATAGTCGATATTCATATTAATATGATTACATATATGGTGATGGTAATCCAAAATAAAAGGAATATTTAGTTTATTACACAAATCGAGGCAGTCATCAACATTGTATATTTTATCATCATTTTCAATTGCTATACATTTTTGAATATATATAGGCAATTTATTAAAATTATTAATAAATCTTTTAATACTATTAGTTTTACCAAAAACGCTACTTCCGACATGCAGAACGATTATTTTATTTTTAATGTGTAGAGCTTCTAAAATATTATAGTGATACTTTAATATTTCAAAGGAATTATCTAAAACTTCTTTTTTAGTACTGTTTAAAACACAAAATTGATCAGGATGAACATCGATGCGAATATTATTTTTTTCTATTTTTTTACCAATTTCATCATAATATTTTTTGTATTTTTTTATATAATCAAACTTAACTTTAGTTGCAAGAGGTATTAATTTAGAGGTAAGTCTATAAAAATGTATATTGTTTTTAATATTATAGTCTATTATATTACTTAAAGCTTCTAAATTAGATTTTATTATACTATCTAATTTATTATAATCTTTATTTTTACAAAATTCAGTATAAGTTAAAGTAGTTGATGTTGTAACATCTAAACAAGTTGCAATTGAAACATAACCTAAATTAATCATAAAATCACCAATATTATTATTTACAAAAAAATCCAGAATAATCTGGATTTTACCAACTTGTTTTTTGCCCTTTAATGATTACATAGTTTCTTTCATCTTCTAAAACATTTTCCTTTTTAAAATTTTCTAATGCTTTTTCAAAATAACTTTTGGCTTTTTCTTCAGTATCTAGTTCATCATAAGCATATTTAAGCATTAACATAAAATCTTTGTCATCTTTTAAGTAACCATTTTTAACAGATTCATCTGTCATTTTTGCTGTTAACAATTGTCCTTTTTCTGAAATGGTACAACTAGCACTAACGCCAGGATAAGTTAAATCTACATAATCTTCAGTGTTGTATAAATTTTCAGGGCAATATTTAGAATCTGTTCTCTCATCATATAAATAAAACATTTCTAATTCTTTAAAATTACCATTTTTATCGTATTTTACAATAAAGTCTTCGGTGTGTTTGAAGTCTTTGTCATAATAATGTAATTCATAAATTGATAATTCATCTTTTTCATTAACAACATTGTTTTCTTTTCCACACCCTGTTAATAAAATGATTGTTCCAAGTAAAATAAAACCTAATTTTTTCAAAGTATACCTCCCTCCCATATTATATTCATTACAAATTAATTTTATCATATAACAAAAAAAACTACAATTGTAGTTTTTAATTAATAATTATTTTATCTTTCAAATATTTGTGCATTTCATTAATATTTTTCTTAAATATAATCATATCAACTATATCAGATAAAGAGTATACAAATAATAAAATTCCAATTAATAAAGCAATTGCAAAAGCTCCGTTCAATGGACTTATTATAAATAAAATACCGCATATAATTGATAGCATTGACATTAAGATTGATGTCATATAAATACTATTATTACAACTAGATAGAAGTGATGTAAGTTTTAATTTAAAAATACTACTTATAATAAACCAAATGCCTAAGAAAATAGGAATTAATGTTGTTAATACATTAGGGTATAATAATAAAATTACACCTAATAATAAGAACACAATACCAACTAATGAAAAATCAAAAACTAACCAATAATTTTTAAGTCTAAAATCTTCAATTAATAAATAAATTCCAAATATAATTGAAATTATTGATATTCCATAAGAGAATACTTTAAGTGACATTGCAGGATAGATAATAATAATCATTCCTAAAATCATTAATAATATTGAAAGCACAATTGAAAGATTAATATATTTATTAAGTTTTTTAATCATCTAATCATCTCCTATTATTAATATACCATTATTATAAACAAAAGTCACTAGTATATTTGATAATTTGTATAATAACAAACAAAATATAAAAAAAAGTTTAAAAAAATAAAAGTTTTCACACTTTTATTTAAATAAATTTTTAACTCTAGTCCAAAATGTTTCATTAACTTCGATATTATTATTTTTTTGCAATTTCAAGTGTTTTCCTTTTAACACTATTAGAAACATTTATCGCAGTTTTTGAAAAAACCTCACTAGCTAACTTTTTGAGACGCTTTCAGCGATATAATAAGTTGTTTTTAAAATTAATTTATCAAATATAAGTAAAGTGGCTGGAAGTACATTTATAACTACAAACATACTTATTATAGCTTCTCTTGATATTAAAGTACAAAGGCCTCCAAAGCAACGCCATCAATTTTTTTATTTCATCTTCTAATTTTAATTAGTGAGCTTAGTTTCTATTATTGATAAGAACAATAAAATAATAGAAATGGTCACTATAAAATTCTTTTTTTCACATATAAAATTACTAAACTTTTTCATAAATACCTTCGATAATATATTTTATTATTGTTTGTAAAAAAAAGCACCAACATTATTTTAACTTTGTTGTTTAACATACAAAATGATAAATATGAATTATTAGTTTCGTTTATTGATGAATTAGAACAAATAAGTTAAAAACCTCACAAAACGTGAGGTTTTAAAATAAATCTTCTTTTAAGGTATCAGCAATATTTCCTTTGTTTATTTTTTTAAATGTTACTTTCATAAATATATAAGTTATTATAATCAAACTAATACTTGCAATTAACATATATTTAATCGGAGTAGGAAATACAAATACAGCATTTTTATCCATAATTTTCTGTAATAAAAATAATTCTTTGAAAATAGATTTCATCCAAAAATAGATTAAACTTGAAAAAATTGTTCCAAATATTATTGCTTTTAGACTAAAGAATATACTTTCCAGTAAAATCATTTTATTAAATTTATCCATACCAATACTTCTTAATACAGTAAATTCCCTTTTTCTTAAATTCATTGTAGTTGATATTGAATTATAAGCATTTAATAAAGCAAAAATAATTATAAAAGTTAAAAATGAATATATTATGATTGAAATTAAATTATATTCTCTAGTAAGCTCGATGCTTTCTAGTTTTTTATTTTCCGCAGTAAAATCAAATTGTTCTTTTAGGGATAATAATTCATTTTCAAATTCATTTAAATTTTTAGCTTTAACATATATATGATACATATTATCATTGTCATTACCATATTTATTAACTAATTCTTCATATGTTTTAGTATTAACAATTAAAGTATTATTATTGTCAATATTACTTGTGCCAAGAATTCTTTCGTTTTTAATTTCTATATTATTAATAGTAGTACAATCAACTAAATTAGTAAAATCTTTTCTATTACATATCTCAATTTCAATGTTGTTATTTTTTAAAACTGGTCCACTATAAAAGTCAATTTTGTCATCCCTAAGTATATATACAAATCTTTCATTGATAAATTCTGGTTTATTAGGCTCGTAATTATAAATATTAATTAAATCAAGTGAAGAGCCATATTCTTCTTCATAAGGTATTTTAGGTACTTCATCTTTATAATACTTATTAAGTGATTTTATTGAAACACTTTGTTTTCTTTGAATATTAATATCTTCTATATTTAAATTTTTTAAGGTTTCAATAAAATTATCAGTTGTATTATCATAAATTATTTCGTAGTCATAATTAGAAAGTTCAATACTACCAGTATAGTTTTTTACATTGTTAAATTTGTTTATAAATATTGCAAAAGCTACGAAAATTGAAAAGCTTAAAACAAGTGAAACTGTGGTTATGGTATATTTTCGTTTATTTCTTTTAACATTTTTTAAAGCAATATTTCCTTCAATTCCAAATAGTTTGTTAATTAATTTATTAGGTTTTACTTTTTTTCTTTTTATGTCTTCTGTTTGCATGATTGCTTTAATAGGACTTACATAACTTGCTTCAAATGCTGGCATTATACTTGATAGGAAAACAAACACTAATAAAATAGTTGTACAAATTAATAAATAAATTGGATAAATAGTTACATTATAACTTGTTAATAACTTACTATTTACTACATCAACACCTATGGTTATAAGTATAAAACTTATGATAAAACCAATAATTATACTTATTAAAAATTCTATGATTGCTTCGAATGTTATTGATTTAATTATTTGCGCTTTTGTAGAACCAATACTGTTTAAAACACCATACATTTTTTTTCTTTCAATTACCGATATAGAATAAGATGTGTATATTATTAATAGTGTAAAAACACCAATAATTGTTGCGGTAATTATTAATACAACAATCATAAAAGCATATCTAATAGGCCCTATATCACTAGTTGATTCATTATATAGTTCTAATAATCGGTCATTGTAATCAATTGAAGTATTTTTAAAATTTTCATTTATTTCTAATGTTTTGTTTCTTACATTTTTAACTTCACTATATTTTATATATGCACTTACAATATCATCATCATTAAATTCATAAACCGTATAAAAATTATAATTTGAATTGTAACTTTTATTGTCGATACATCCAACAATTTTATAAGTTATATCTTCAAATTTAGGTGCTTTTTGTTGTAAACAATTATCTTTATTTGTAATCACTTCATTACTGTTGTTTGGATATCTTCCAGAAATTAATTTATAATTTTCTAAATGCTCTTTAGTTGTTTTTATAAGAGTATTAGAGTAATTTTTTTTAACTTCTATTACAGGATAAATACTTTCTATATTGTTATTGTTTATAGTTTTGTAATCTTTATAAGTTAAATTACTAATTTCGGCGTGTTGTAATCCATAAGAATATATAGAATTATTTATTTCGTTTTCTCTATATATTGAAAATAAGAAACACGCTAAAAACATTAAGGTTGCCGATAGAGTAATCGCTATTATAGTAACAATAGTCCTATTTTTATTTTTAAGCATACTTTTGATAGTTAAATCAATTAAGACATCCATATAATCACCTATGTTAATAATATCATAAAATTTATTTTATTTAAAGATTTTATGGTTCAAATAAAGAAATGTCAGTAAAATCAATGTTTTTGATGGCAATTTAGTTGCCTATTGTTTGATTTTTAATTATCTTTATTTTAAAGAAATGTAATAAAAAATATTCTTTGAGTTTAATATAGACATTATTTATTCGAGATTGACATATGGTTAAAAAAATGTTAAAATTTTATTAGATGAATAAGCAGTATCTTTCATCTGAAAATTAATTTGTACTAAATGTTTTACATCATACATTTTAATTGTGTAAGAAGGATATTGCTTTTGTTGTATCCTCCTTATAAATCAGAAAAGAAGGAGGTGAAATAAATGATTAAAAATTCAAGAAAAACATCTGTGTTGGTTATTCTTGGTTTAATAGTTATACCTTTTATTACTGCTTTTGCGGTTGAGCAAAGATATACCAGTTATATAATAATGCCAGGAGGTTCAAATTTGGTTGGTGAAAAAAGAAATTTTTCATATAGTAATCATAAAATAACTTTAATTCCAACTGAATTAGAAAATGTTTTACAAGATGGATATGGAAAGTATACTTTAGTTGATATTGATTTGGATAAAAAAGGATTGTTGTTTTGGGATAATAAAGTTGCTACTGGTACTTTGAAAATGAGAAAAACAGGCACAGAATATACATTATATATGGGAAATAAAGGAAAAGGTAACTTTAGATATTCTTTTCATACAGGAAACTCAGCAAATTGGTATGGTAGCTTTACGGCTAATCCAGTATATATGTATAGTTATGAGTAAGACTTATTATTAATAGGTGCTTAAAGCACCTATTAATAATATATTTTGCAAAATTGGAGGTGTTATGTATTGAATTAATTGATGCAAGAAAAGTTTATACGATGAAAGATGAAAATGTCATAGCGTTAGATAATTTAAATATAAAATTTAAAAAAGGAAAATTTTATGCAATAATGGGTCATTCAGGTAGTGGTAAAACAACATTAATACAAATATTAGGACTTTTAGATGAACTAACGGAAGGGAAGTATTATATAGATGGTACTGATACATCAACCCTTACAGAAAATGATAAATCATATTTAAGAATGAAAAAAATTGGGTTTATTTATCAATCATTTCATTTGATTGATAATTTAAAAGCGTTTGAAAATGTTATGCTTCCTATGATTATAAATCACGACATTCCAAGGGAAGAAAGAAAAGAAAAAGCAGTAAGGTTATTAGAAATATTTAACTTATCTGAAAGGGTAAATCATTTTCCAAAACAACTTTCAGGTGGTGAACAGCAAAGAGTTGCAATTGCACGAGCTTTAGCAAATGAACCCGACATAATATTAGCTGATGAACCAACGGGAAATTTAGATTCTGAAAACGAAAAAGTTATTTTTCAATTTTTAAAAAAAATTAGTGAATTAGGAAAATGTGTCATTGTTGTATCTCATAGTGATGTTATAAAAGAATATGCTGACATTGTTTATACAATGAGTATGGGAAAAATAAAAGGTGATTCCAATGAACTTTCGTGATTGTTTATCTATTGGAATAAAAAGTTTGTTTAGAAATAACAAAAAGACAAAAGTTAATATTTTTGTTGTGTTTATTTCTGTTTTAACTATTATGATTGTATTAACAATATCTAATACTATTTCTGTTTTTATTAAAAAAAATATAGAAAATAATATAGAGTATCGTTCAATATTCGTTAAATATGATGTTTTAAATGATAATTTAGATAACGCCATGAAAAGATTATCAAAAGTTAAACACATATATAAAGTTTTAGAACAAAACGAATATCAAACAAGCATCGTAGTAAATGAGTTTAAAACATCAAAAACTGATGGTGAGATTAAAATTATAGCAAGTGATTATTTATTAACTCCAGCTGTTATTTTAGGAAGGACTTTAGATGATCAAGATAGTAACACTTTAGTTTGTCCTACTAAATTCATTGCTGATGGAAATGTTAATAATCGAAAAGATATTTATAAAGATGATTATATCGATGGTAAAGAGTTTTTAAATAAAAAAATAAAAGTAACTTATAAATCATACGATTATTCTAAAGAAATACCACAAGTTATGATGGAGTATACTGATACGTTTGAAATAGTTGGTTTATATGATACATACGATAACTACTCTGGAGATAATGTTTGTTATGCTAATTTTTCAAAAGTTAAAGAATTAAATAAAATAATGGAAGGAAACTTAAATGAATATAGTAGTGAAGTTTTTTGGTATCCTATTGTAATAGTTGATAATGCTAATAATGTAGATATTGTAATATCTGAAATTTCAAAATTAGGATATACTCCTATAAAGCAAATAAATATTGATACTAAATTAATTAGTGGAATAAAAAGTATATGCTATATTATAACTTTTTCGATGCTATTAATGTCATTTGTAAATATTAGTTTATATATAGCTAAATCTATAAATGATAGAAAAAGGGAATTTGGTATATATAAAACCTTTGGGTATAGAAACAAAGATATTTTAAAACTTATATTATCAGAAACTCTATTTGTTGAGATACTTGGATTTTTACTGGCTTTGATTGTATATTCGGTTTTATATTTTATTGCTTATTATGTAACTAACTATTCTAGTGTAATTTTTTCTAGGTTTATAATAGAGTTTTCTTTTGTTAGTATTTGTATATCATTAATATATATTATTCTATTACCTTGTCTTTATAGTCTTATGTTTATTAAAAAAATTAAGAATATAAACCCTATTGATATAATTAATAAATAGCAATGGTGATTTTATGAAAATAATGTTTAATAATTTTATTAGGAAAAAAAACTTTTATATTTATTTATTAATCATTACAGCTTGTATAGTTTTTTTGACACTAACTATTACAATGTTTTATAGTGTTTTTAACATTGTTTCAAAAAAAAATAATGACATAAAAAATAGACAATTGATTATTTCAACATATGATAATTATGAAGTTGTTTATCAGAGATTAAATAAGATTAATGGTGTTTATGGAATTTATAATTTTGTTCACGAAATAAATGGTACATTAACTATTCAAGATAAATTCAATATAAAAATAAATTCATCTGTGCTAAATAGTGTTGAAAATATTATTTTAGGAAAAGATTTTGATAAAAATGATAAAAATAGTGTTATTTTACCATCCAAATTGATGATTAACAATCAAGAAGTTTCATTACAAGAATTTTTAAATAAAAATATAACTTTATCAATAAATATTGGAGATAAAACGATAGATTATTTTGGAACTGTTATTGGAATATATGATGAAAGTGATAATAAAAGAAATGTTTTGTATATACCTTATGATGATTTGGTTGAAATTTTATATTCAGATATGGATGAAATAGAAAAAATTAATGCTTATATAATTATTTCAGAAGAAAATTATAATATTGAAAAATTGATAAATGAAATTAAGAGTACTGGATATGATGCCACTATATATGATGTTAACTCACAAAAAGAAGTGAGAATACTAAATACAATTACTGATTTGTTTTTTGTCATGATAATTATAATTATATTCATTATATATCTTCATAGTATCTAGAT
>ERZ780157.3869-NODE-3869-length-11992-cov-2.706878_pt1 | contig 11992 bp, 10 predicted proteins | sample MGYA00511169_ERZ780157 | MGnify/ENA primary metagenome ERZ780157 (study PRJEB29588, sample SAMEA1965149) | human gut metagenome | biome: human gut; feature: human-associated habitat; material: faeces | place: Denmark | collected 2008/2010 ... | reverse complement strand
ATTTTCCGAAATTGCCGTAACGAATCCCGCGGTATCCGGCGCGCCCCTCTGTTCCGGATCTGAGGGCACTGCGGCAGGCTGTTCCGAAATAAATACGCCGACCTTGGGAACGGAATGGACCACCTGATCTTTTTTGAGACGCGAAAGAGCCTTGCGCACATTATAAATACTGCCATTGTAAATGCGTGCAAGTTCCGCTTCCCCCTGAAGTTTGTCGCCGGGCTTCAGAATCCCCGAACGGATGGCTTCGCAAATATCATTCGCGATCCGTTCTCCGGCTTCCTGCTTCACCAAAGTGTATTCCATATCCGCTCTCTCTGCATCTTCTTACGTTGATTCTGCAATTTTCTATTAACATTATACAATATTTTTTGTAATCGTCAAGGGGGGAAAAGAAAAAAATACAGAAATTTTTTATGAAAAAAGCACTGCATCGGCGGAATGGGAAAAGTGTTTGTTAAAATTTCGTAAAATGAATTGAATTTTATGCTGCCGGATTCTATATTATAAGCATTTGTTTTCACCGACAGTCAGGAAGACTTTTAAATGTGGGAGGAACCACCCGGGAATGAACGTTCATAAAGACGCTTTCGAACATTGGACAGCCCGCGATTCCGCGGATCTTTACGGAATCAAGGACTGGGGCGCCGGATACTTTGACATCAATGACAAGGGAGAACTCGTTGTGACGGCTTTCGGTCCGAAGGGACCGGCGGTCAGTCTCATGGAAATTGTGAACGGCATTCAGGAACGCGGCATGGATATGCCGGTTCTTCTCCGCCTCCGAAATATTCTGGATACGCAGATACGGCTTCTGCACGCCAGTTTCCGTAAAGCGATCCAGCAGACGAATTATACCGGACAGTACCGCGGGGTCTACCCGATCAAGGTCAATCAGCAGCAGCAGGTGATCGAGGAAGTTGCCCGCTTCGGACGCGAATTCCATCACGGATTCGAGGCGGGAAGCAAAGCCGAACTCATCGCCGCAATCGGAAATATGACGGACCCGGACGCGTGTCTCGTCTGCAACGGCTACAAGGATGAAGAGTTCATTGACCTGGGGCTCTACGCCACGAAGCTCGGGATCAAATGCATTCTGGTCGTGGAAATGCCCGGCGAAGTGCCGGTCATTGTAGAACGCAGCAAGGCGCTGGGAATCAGGCCGAATATCGGGCTGCGCATGAAGCTTTCCACGCGCGCAGGCGGACAATGGACCGATTCCGGAGGCGACCGCAGCGTATTCGGGCTCAATACGGCGGAGCTGATCACGATCGTCGATCAGATCCGCGACGCCGGTATGCTGGACTGCCTGAAGCTTCTGCATTATCATATCGGGTCGCAGATTCCGAATATCCGTGATATCCGCGCGGGCGTCATCGAAGCCTGCCGCGTGTATTGCGGGCTCGTGGAAGAAGGCGCGCCGATGGGCTATCTCGATCTCGGCGGCGGGCTCGCCGTGGATTATGACGGTTCCCATACGAATTATCATGCGAGCAAAAACTATACGCTGGACGAATATTGTGTCGATATCATCGAAGCGGTCGCGGAAACGCTGAATGTAAAAAACATCCCGCATCCGAACATCATAACGGAATCCGGCCGGGCGACCGTGGCATATTATTCCGTGCTGCTGTTCAACATTCTGGATGTGACCTGTTTCGAGCCGCCGAAGATTTCGCCGAAGGTGCCGGAGGACGCAAATGAAATGACCAAGGACCTGATGAACATCCTCGGGACGATTACAACGAAAAATCTTCAGGAGTGTTATCACGACGCGATCTACTACCGTGACGAGATCCGCATCCTCTTCAAGAACGGGCGTATTTCACTCCGCGAGCGCGCTCTTGCGGAAAATGCGTTCTGGCACATCATGGTTTCCGTGAACAAAGAGGTGAAGCGGCTGAAATACATACCCGACGAGTTCGAGGGGCTGGACGCGGCGCTTGCCGATATTTACTACGCGAATTTCAGTGTCTTCCAGTCGCTGCCCGACTCCTGGGCGATCAAGCAGGTATTCCCGATCATGCCGATTCACCGCCTGACGGAATGCCCGACGCGCAACGGAATCATTTCCGACATCACCTGTGACTGCGACGGCAAAATCGACAAGTTCGTAGACCTCCACGATGAGCGGCGCACCCTGCCTCTGCACCGGGTCAACGATGTGGACGAATACTATCTCGGCGCGTTTCTTGTCGGAGCTTATCAGGAGACATTGGGCGACCTCCACAACCTGCTCGGCGATACGAACGTCGTCAATATCAACATCAGCCGGGAGACGGGGCATTTCGAGATCGTGAAGGAGCTGGAAGGCGATACCGTTGCCGATGTTCTGAGTTATGTGGAATACAGTCCGAAGGACCTGATCAACAGTTTCCGCAGCATCGCCGAACGGGCGATCGAGGAAAAGAAGATCACGCCCGCGGAGCGCCGCACGATCGTCAACGCATATGAAAACGGTCTGCGCGGATATACCTACTTTGAGCGCTGAATTTCAGCATGAATCCGGAAAAGAAAACAATCATCAATCAGGAGAAATAAAAATGGCAGGAATTCTGATCATCGGCGCCGGCGGCGTCAGCGGAGTGGCGGTACACAAATGTGCACAGGCGGCGGATGTCTTCACGGACATCTGCCTTGCCAGCAGAACAAAGTCCAAGTGCGATGCGCTTGCGGCTCAGGTCAAAGAAAAATACAACCGCACGATTTCCACGGCTCAGGTGGATGCGGACAATGTGCCGCAGCTGGTCGAACTGATTAAAAAAGTCCGGCCCGACGTGGTGCTGAACCTTGCGCTTCCCTATCAGGATCTGCATATCATGGACGCCTGCCTCGAAGCCGGTGTGAACTATGTCGACACCGCGAACTATGAACCGCTTGACGAGGCGCATTTTGAATACAAATGGCAGTGGGCGTATCAGGACCGCTTCAAAGAGAAAGGGCTCATGGCGCTGCTCGGAAGCGGGTTCGATCCCGGCGTGACGAATGTCTATACCGCATGGGCGATGAAGAACCATTTCGACACCATTGAGACTCTTGACATCATCGACGCGAATGCGGGCGACCACGGACAGCCTTTCGCAACGAATTTCAATCCGGAAATCAATATCCGCGAGGTCACTTCCAAAGGCAGATACTGGGAAAACGGCAAATGGATCGAAACGGAACCGCTGTCCGTCAAGGAGACAATGGATTTTCCGGACGGAATCGGCCCGAAGAACATTTACCTGATGTTCCACGAGGAACTGGAATCCCTGACGAAAAATCTTGCACCGAAAGGTCTCAAGCGCGCCCGCTTCTGGATGACATTCTCCGATAATTACCTCAAACACCTTGAGGTGCTTGAGAATGTCGGCATGACCCGCATTGATCCTGTAATGTATCAGGGACATGAGATCGTCCCGCTTCAGTTCCTGAAAGCCCTGCTTCCCGATCCCGCCTCTCTGGGTCCGCTGACCAAAGGCAAGACCTGCATCGGATGCAGAATCAAAGGCACAAAAGACGGCAGGGAACGCGAATATTACATCTACAACGTCTGCAATCATGAGGACTGCTATAAGGAGGTCAATTCCCAGGCGATCTCTTATACGACGGGTGTTCCCGCGATGATCGGCGCGATGATGGTTGCGACCGGCACATGGAAAGGCAAAGGAGTCTTCAATATGGAAGAGTTCGATCCCGCGCCGTTCATGGAAAAACTGACGCAGTACGGTCTTCCCTGGACCGAAGTCTTCCTGAAGTAAGACAGATATAGAAATGGTTGAAAGGACTTGAAAGACCGGAGACGTATTTGTCTTTTGCGTCTTTCCGGTCCTTTCGATTTTCTCAGCGAAACCGCCGGAATCAAGGAACATGCTATGAACAGAAACCGCACCCTGCCTTTGCCTGAAATAAAAACACCCTGTTTTGTGGTGGACCTCGCATTACTCCGGAAAAATCTTGCAATACTGGATCGTGTAAGACGCGAAACGGGCGTGAAAATTCTGCTGGCGCAGAAAGCGTTCTCCATGTTTTCCGTCTACGGCGTCATCAATGGGATTCTTGACGGTACATGCGCCAGCTCTCCTCACGAGGCAAGGCTCGGACGGGAAGAATTCGGCAAGGAGGTCACGGCATTTGCCGCCGCTTATTCGGAACAGGATCTGAAAGAGCTCCTGACAACCTGCAACCGCATTATCTTCAACTCGTTTTCACAGTGGAAAAGATTCCGTGAAATCATCCGGAACAGCAAAGACGTAAAATTCGGCATCCGCTGCAATCCGGAACATTCCGAGGGAGATGTCGAAATCTATGATCCCTGCGCCCCGAAATCGCGTCTGGGAATCCGCCGCGCGGACTTTGACGGAGAATCTCTTGAGGGAATCACGGGACTTCACATGCACAATCTGTGCGAGAAAAATTCGGATGCCTTTGCGCGCACGCTTGCGGTCTTCGAGGAGAAATTCGCGGACATCATTCCGCAAATGCAATGGATCAATCTCGGAGGCGGGCACCATATTACACGGCAGGATTATGACATCGAACTGCTTTGCCGTCTTTTGAAGGAATTCAAGGCAAGATGGGGCACGCCGGAAATTTTTCTTGAACCCGGTGAAGCGGTCGCCCTGAATACGGGATATCTGGTTTCGAGCGTCCTGGACGTGGTTCACAACGAAACCGACATTGCGATTCTCGATACTTCCGCAGAGGCGCATATGCCCGATGTGCTTGAAATGCCGTACCGCCCGAACATCATCGGCGCGGGGCTGCCGGATGAAAAAAAATACACTTACCGTCTTGCCGGGCACTCCTGTCTTGCGGGCGACGTGATCGGCGATTACTCTTTCGATGAACAGCTCGAATACGGTTCCAGACTTGTATTTCTCGATATGGCGCATTATACTATGGTCAAGACGAATACGTTCAACGGGCTTCAGCTTCCGTCCATCGCGACATGGGACTCTGAAACCGGGGAACTGAACATGATCCGTGAATTCGGCTATACCGATTTCAAATCACGGCTTTCATAGCAATACTCTATCAATCAGAATAAGGATGTGATAAAAAATGGCTTGTAACGGACAATGCTCGTCATGCGGCGAAAAAGGCAAATGCGAAGACGAAAAACTGAATCTTGTACTTGAGAAGATCAAACATAAAATCATGGTGCTTTCAGGCAAGGGCGGAGTCGGCAAAAGCTCCGTTGCGGCGTCTCTCGCCATATCTCTTGCAAAAAAGGGATACAAGGTCGGACTCCTTGACCTTGATTTTCACGGTCCCTCCCAGCCGACTTTGTTCGGAGTCCAGCACCTCCGCATGGACGGCAGTGAAGAGGGACTGCTTCCGATGGAAGTTGCGGGAGGCGTGAAACTGGTTTCCGTCGGACTCCTGCTTGAAGACGAGGATCAGGCGGTCATCTGGCGCGGCCCGGCGAAGATCGGTGTGCTGAAACAGCTCCTTGAGGAGGTTGTCTGGGGAGAGTTGGATTACCTCGTGCTCGACTTCCCGCCGGGAACCGGCGATGAGGTCCTTTCCGCCTGTCAGATGATCACCGGAGACAAACAGGCGGTCATTGTCACAACCCCGCAGGAACTTTCCATGGCGGACTGCCGCAAATGCCTGGATTTCTGCAAGAAAGTCGAGGTGCGTGTCGGAGGTATCATCGAAAATATGAGTGGCTTCACCTGTCCTGACTGCGGACATACGCATCCGTTGTTTTCCAACGGCGGCGGCGAGCGTCTTGCAAAGGCGTATTCGATTCCGCTGATCGCTCAGCTTCCGCTCGACCCGAAGTTCATGGCGAAGTGTGATGAAGGCTCCATTGCCGCCGCTCTGGAAAATTCTCCCGCGATCGGTTCCGCCATGGATATCGCCGCTGAAATTCTTTCCCGCTGACAAGGGCGCAGTACACCCTTGACCCCGAAAAAATTGCTCCCGCCTTTTCCGTCATTTACTGAAAAGGCGGGAATCCGGTTTTCAAGTCCGAAAACTCCGAGGGCAAGGGCATATGCCTCTGCTCTCCGGGAAAATATATTCTCCGTCAGTATTCTTCGCCGGTCTGCGGATCGACCAGTTTGAACTGCTCTATGTGAATCGTCGGATCGGCACGGAAAGAAAGCGCCTGCCCATACTGATTTTCCAACTCTTTCAAAAGGTCCGCATCATCATTTTTCAGGCGGGCAAGAACCGCGGGATTCATGATGACACGAATCTGGAGCCCTTTTTCACGCTGTTTCCGCTTCAGAATCTCTTTGAGTCTGCGCTGAATTTCCACGCTCATGCTGATTGCGGACTTGACGCGCCCGGAACCGTGGCAGTAGGGACAGCAGTCATAGACTACATCCTGAATGCTCTCATGTTCGCGCTGACGGGTCATTTCCATCAGCCCGAATTTACTCAGAGGCAGAATCTTGGTCTTGGCACGGTCGTCACTGACGAATTTCCGCATCGCCTTGTTGATTGTCTCGCGGTCCTGGGCGCTGCGCATGTCGATGAAGTCGATCACGAGCTGCCCGCCGATATTGCGCAGGCGCATCTGCCGCGCGATCTCCTCTGCGGCTTCCAGATTGGTCTTGAGAATCGCGGCATTCTGATCTTTCGCGCGGCTTTTGCCTGAATTGATGTCGATTGCGACAAGGGCCTCGGTTTCGTCGATGCAGATATAGCCGCCGCTGGGAAGCTGGACCACACGCTGGAAAATCGTCGCCGCCTGTTCCATGACTTTATAACGCTTGAAGATCGGTTCCGCCCGGTTGTGAAGCACGACTTTTGTATCGAAGTCGGAACCGACGAACTGATGGAATGCATCTTTGAAATAGTTGAACGCCTCCTTGCTGTCGATCACGATTTCATCAATGTCATCGGTCAGGAGATCGCGGACGGTGCGCTCAAGAAGCGTCGGTTCTTTGTAAACGACCTGCGGCGCGTGCGGCGTCTCCAGCGCCGTTTCGACCTTATGCCAGAGGGCAAGAAGCATATCGAGATCGCGCTTGAAAAACAGCGCTTTGCGTCCTTCTCCGACAGTCCGGCAGATAACCCCCATTCCATCGGGAATATCAAGTCCCCGCAGGATTTTTCTCAGGCGGTCGCGCTCCTTGTTCTCGTCGATTTTGGAGGAGAGCCCGATGTGGTCGGAATAGGGAAGCAACACAAGATAACGTCCGGGAATCGTCAGATTGGTTGTAACTCGCGCCCCTTTCGTACCGATCGGCCCCTTGGTGACCTGCACCAGCAGTTCGGAACCGCAGGGAAACATTTTCGGAATATCCTTGACCGTGATCTTGCCTTTATGAATTGCAAGCTCAAGGTCATGAAGACGGCGCGATTTATCACCGCTGCCGAGAAAGTTGCGTATTTTTTCGGAAAAACCGCTGAGGAATTTCTTCTTTTTGCCTTTTCCGGAAGCCCCCTCCTGAGCAACCTTCTCCGCCGCATCGATCTTTTTGATATTGTCCACAATATCATATGTGGCGGGCAGCATGTCCCGGTAATGGAGAAATGCGTTTTTTTCCGCGCCGATATCGACAAACGCCGCCTCCAGCGCCGGTTCCAGACGGGTGATCTTCCCGAGATAAATCGAACCGGGCAGAATGTCATCAGTGCTCCGTTCGATTTCATATTCCTCCAGACGCCCGTTCTTGAGCATTGCGAAGCGTGTTTCGAGTTGTTCGCAATTGATAATGATTTGTTTTTTGTCTTTTGCCATTCATCGTTCCTTATTTAGATTTTGGTGAAAATACCGGGCCGTCGGCAAACACATCTTCCGGTGTCAGCCTGAAGCCGCGCGCGAAGTCTGCGGCAGACATCTCTTTTTTTCCTTCGGGGATCACTTTTTCGATCAGGAGCGCACCGATGCCGCATGCCACGGTGATTCCTTCTTTGTCGATCTTGAGGATTCTGCCCGGTTCCGCGACACACGGTGTCTGAATGGAACGTCCGGCAGTAATCTTCACATTGGCGCAGCGATCCTGAACAGGCAGGCAGAAGCAGACCGAAGGCCACGGATGAAAGGCCCGGATTTTACGCTCAATGACGACGGCGGACTCTCCCCATTTCATCGCGCCGTCGCTTTTCCTGATCTTTTTAGACAGCGTCGCAGCAGTATGGTTCTGCGGAATCGCCGCCAGATGGTGTTCCGTGATATTCGTGATGCACGAAACGATTTTCTGCGCCGCCAGACCGGAAAGCAGGGTCTCCAGCGCATCGGTCCGGATTTCCGGCGGCAGGGTGAGTTTGTGCGATTCAAACACAGCTCCGGTGTCGAGTCCCTTGTCCATGTGCATGAAACAGACGCCGCTTTCGAGGTCTCCGTTCAGGACAACCGCCGTAATCGGAGACGCCCCTCTGTATTTCGGCAGAAGCGACGCATGGACATTCAGGCAGCAGAATTTCGGCAAATTGAGAATCGGCTCTTTCAGAATCTGCCCGAAGGAAACCACCACGATGATGTCCGGGGATTCCGCCTTGAGCAATTCGAAGAACTCCGGTTCATTGACCGACCTGATCCGTCTGCATTCGATCTCATGGGCGTCACACCATTTACCGACGGGAGTCGGAGTCAGGGCCATCTTGCGCCCTGCCGGCTTATCCGGCTGCGTGATGATTCCGCACATCTGTATTTTCGGGTTCAGGCAGAGCGCCTCCAGCACGGGAACTGCAAATGCGCCCGATCCGAAAAAGAAAATTTTCACCTTTTTGTTTTCCATCATTCCTGCTGACACCATTTGTTACCTTATCAGCCCCTGTTCATCCGTGAAACGCAGACAGAATTTCCGCTCTTTCGCATAATCCCCGCCGTTGTCCATGTATTTCACGACAATGCGGTTCAACCCTTTCCGGAGGGTGATCCCTCCGATGCTGTCCGAATCCGGCTTGAAGTCCCTGCGGTTCTTCTCGTAGGAATAAACAAGGGCTCCGTTGATCCAGATTTTGACCTTTCCGCAACTGCCGGCATTGAGAACAAGATTCCGCAGTTCGGAATCCGTTTCCAGTGTCGCGCAGGCATAGAAAATACTCTTTCCGCCGGTTTTTCCCGTAATCCGCCCCGTGAAATCAACGGTTCCGGGAATGTCGTCCTCGCCATCGTTGCCGAACCGGATCACATGCCAGCGCGCGCCTCTCGGAGCCCTGCGCGAACCGTTCAGATTCTTTTCATCGGGAACGGATTCCGCATGAAAGGAAGCGGGATCCGCCGCCTTTACTGGACCGAGGATATTCCAGGACATCAGGAAATTGCGGTCATCCAGAAATGTCCCGTTGCGTTTATCCCTCGCCGGCGCCATGCTGAAGCTGGAAATCTCGAATTCCGGCGCGATATCCTTTTCTTCCTCCGTATCAGTCGATGCGCAGGAGGAAAAGAAAACGGCTCCGGCGATTCCCAGCAGCAGACAGAGTATTCTGTATTTCATCATTCGTGTTCCTTTCTGTAACGTCATCAGAAGGGCAGAACAGAAATCCTCATTGATTCTTCTGCCCTCCCCCGGCGGGCGGCATCTCCCACCGCTTCCAAAATTTTACTATTAAATTTACATTCAGGTATTGACTTATGCCAGTCAATATGTTATTTTATTAGCTCTTTTTATTGAGATAAGCCCGCATGGCCCCTGTTATCGCTTGACACCATGCGGGAAAAACACAAACCTTCAAAGAAAGGAACGGGAATGAAACAAGCTCAAGCCAAACACAAACTTTGCAGACGCCTCGGCTACTGCATCTGGAACATGGCTAAGTGCCCCAGCGTGAAACGCCCCTATCCGGCAGGTCAGCAGGGTAAAAACGGCAAGAAGAAAAAACTCTCCACCTACGGCGAAATGTTGCAGGAAAAGCAGAAAATCAAAGCCCACTATGCGCTTACTGAGCGTCAGCTCAGAAACATCTTCCTTGCCGCAAAACGCATCGAAGGCCGAACAGACGAAACATTGATGCGCAGAATCGAACTCCGTCTTCAGTCTGCTGTTTACCACGGCGGTTTTGCTCCGACGATCTTTGCGGCAAAACAGCTTGTTGTCCATCGCCATGTCAAAGTCGACGGAAAAATCGTCGACCGCGCTTCCTATCTTCTGAAACCGGGTCAGGTCGTTACGATCGACGCGGAAAAGTCTCCGGCGATTGCGGAAGCCGCAAGAAACGTAAACTCCACTGTTCCGGCTTATTTCGAGTCCAACAAGGAACAGCTCAAACTCACAATCGCGCGTGAACCGATGATCGAAGAGATTCCGGTTCAGGTCGAAGCTCTGCGAGTCGTCGAGTATTACGCCCGTTAATTTCTGTTCCCGGAAATTGCAAAGTCCTGCCTTCGCTGAAGAAGACAGGGCTTTTTTATGTACGGCCTTTCGCTGCTGACGAAGAATGTCATCCCGAGATCTATAGTATTGCAAACAGTTTTCGCAGGGAGTGGGAAATGGTTTTCGCAAATAGTATGGTAACTGTGAAAACTGAGTGGAAATGACGGGAAGAAAAGTTGGAAACGGTTTTCGCAGATCATGCGGAGACTGGCAGGGACAAAATCAATATCAGTGCCGATAAATCATAGTGACAGGACTTTCGTCTCCCTTTTTGTCCCCTTATAGAAAAGATGGTCCCCCTTGTTTTATACTGTAAATGGCAATTCGGGTTTTACAAGGGCAGGATGAAAGTTTGACCTGATTTTATGGAATGGCCCGGATTGCTCCGGGCGTGAGGAGAATTACTGTTTGGCGCCGATGCCGGAGGCTCCGGCAGAGACGTCGAGGCTGCTGTTACTGGCTTTGACGACTTTTGCGGCAGCTTCGCCGGTCTGTTTGTCCTTAACCGATACATACCAGACTTTGCGGCGGCCGAACCATGCAGAGAGACTCGGGACCGGGCTCTCCGCACTGACCGCCGAAATATCCGCGCCGCCGCCCCAGGTGTCGGAGCCTGCGGCAATTGTCTTGTCTTTGGTGGCGGCTGTCAGGCTGTCCACCGCCGCGCATCCGGAGAGGAGTGTGGCGATTGCCAGCGTGCTGAAACCAATAGTGATTATGCGCATATTGTTTGTCTCCTGTTATGGGCGTCGATCCACGCTTTGCGGGCCTCGTCGCCGCTGATCGCGATTGTCGCCGCCTGCATGACGCTCCACCAGTAGGCGCGACGCAGGCGATACTCGCGGCTGAGGAGCCAACGCCACGTCCAGAGCGGATAGTTATCGTCGAAGATCACGCGGATGTTATGGCGCCAGCACGCAACCGTATGTTGAAATCCGGGCTCGGAACCGTCCGAGTGCTCAAACTGGACATCGTGGATCAGCACAACGGGCTTATACAGCATCATGAGCGACGTCAGGACGTCACGCGCGAGCGGCAGCCAGCGGTCGGGGCCTGCGCCGTTGTAGATGTGGCTGAGCTCTGCGTCGGTGTAAGGGATCAGGACCTCACGGCCGTCAAGCTGATAATCGCCGCAGGCCGCACGCAATTTTGCAATTTCGTTGACGGACATAATTACACCTCTTTCTTAGTTAATAGTTAAGAGTGAAATAGTTAAGAGTGGAGGAAAGGGCTGCCGCCCTTTGACCTGCTTTTCAACTCTTAACTGATCAGTAGGTGTCGAGGGCGGTGCGGATCATCGCCACGACGGGCTCCCATGACGCTTTGTCCTTGATCAGGCGCGGCGAGTAGAGGCGGTTGAGCTTTTTGAGCGTCGTCTTGGCTTTGGTCTCATCGACCATCGGTGCGAGTTTGATCAGAGCGTCGACTGCCGATCTGACGCCGTCAATGCCGAGGCCGCCACGAAGCAGAGCGGCGGAGTAAATGTCGAAACACTCATCATCGGTCAGACCGAGCGCTTGTCTGTGGGTGCGGGCGAGATAATAGACAAAAAAATTATTGTCCGCCTTTGCCGCTTTGTAAGCGTCGGCGACAAACTTGCCGTTGTAGCTCCAGCAGGCGATCTGACAGGCTTTTGAGATTGCATATTTGTCATTGACATAATTGTGTTTGGCAAAGGCCGCTTTTGTGCGTGTAACAATCTCATCAAAGGACTGCGGATCGTCGCCGCC
>ERZ780157.3868-NODE-3868-length-11997-cov-4.420449_pt1 | contig 11997 bp, 20 predicted proteins | sample MGYA00511169_ERZ780157 | MGnify/ENA primary metagenome ERZ780157 (study PRJEB29588, sample SAMEA1965149) | human gut metagenome | biome: human gut; feature: human-associated habitat; material: faeces | place: Denmark | collected 2008/2010 ... | reverse complement strand
AGGACAGTCACTCACAACCAACTCGCTGTCGTTGCTCTCGTTCTGGAAGCTCTTCGCGCCAATCGCCACACTCTTCAGCTTCTTCAGTCCCACCACACGCACTTTGCTCACATAGTTGAAACACCCATCGCCAATCGTCAACTCCTCTAACTCTGTAAAGCGAGACAAGTCCAACACCTCATTCTGGTAATTCTCACACTTCTTCACATCAATCGACTTCAACTCCACAGACAGACTCTCCAAGTCCTCCGCGTTCAACACGATTCCATTCTCTCTTCTCTCCTTCTTCTCTTTCTCTTCCTGTTCCTTCCTCTTCCTCTCCTCCTCCTCCCTTCTCAATCGTTCCTTCTCTTCCTCCTCCTTCCTCTTCCTCTCTTCTTCCTCTCTTCGTCTCTTCTCCTCCTCTCTTCTCTTTCTCTCTTCCTCAGCCCGTCTCTTCCTTTCCTCCTCTTCCTTCTTCCTTCTCTCCTCCTCCTTTCTTCTCCTCTCTTCCTCTCTCCTCTTCTTCTCTTCCTCTTCTCTCCGCCTTCTCTCCTTCTCCTCGTCCTGTTTCCTCTTTATCACGCCCAGCTTCTCATGGTTCTCCAGTAAACTCGCGTTCTCCATCTCCAACTCCCTCACATCCACGAAGGCAAATCGCAGAATCGTCTTCTTCAGTGCCGGTATGTCCACCATCTCCACCTTTCGTATATTACGGAACGCCTTCATTCGCCCCTCAAACAATGACAATACAGGCAGGTCTGTTCGTCACTCTCTCTCAAAGCACTCACTCTTCATCACCAACACGCTCTTCTTCTTCTTCTTCTCGTCACCTCTGAATGCCTCATTGCCGACAGTCAGCTTCGTCAAAGCACTCAGATTCTCAAACACGGTGTTCTCACAATTCACAAAACAGCCATCGCCAATACTCACTTCTTGAATGGAATCACAATTCTTCAATGTGAATGAACTCCAATTCACACAACACCCATCACCCATCTTCACATTCCTCAATCTCGCACATCCACTCACTTCAAAACAACCACTCAACGTCTTCGTGAAACACTTCGACCCAAACGACACACTCTCCAGCAATCCAAACGCAACCAGCTTCAACTCCTTCACGAACTGAAGACAGTTGTCGCCCACCACCAACTCCGTCAACTTCGGATACACCTTCACGTTCCATCGCTGAATCTGACTGTCGTTGCACAACCCCGACTTCATCTCGATCGCCGTGATGTCCGAATCCACCTCGAAGAAGTCCTTGTTCGTCTTCACCACCAGAGCCACACGCTTCGGCGTCACCATCGGCCTGTTCACCACGCTCATTCCAATCATATTCACACTTGGAGCGTCCAGTCTGAAACCCTCTGGATTCTTGCTGTCCACCGCGTTACCCACGCGCTCTGCCAATTGGAGCAAGAGTGAGGAGTTGCCCTTGTTTCGGATTCGATCAATCGAGTCCTTCACGAACGGGTGTTTCAACAATTCCTCCACTGACGCTCGCTTCTTCACGTCCTTCACCAAGCACTGCTTCACAAAGTCAATCAAATCCGAAGAACACTGAGACGAGGAGAGCGTTGGCGAGGGCTTGTTCAACACCTGATTCACGACCTTCGCTGATGTCATTCCAGCAAACGGATTCTTGTTCTCTGCCATCTCAATGATGCTGATGCCAAGCGCCCACACATCGCTCTTCAAACATGCCTCTTCCTCGTACACTTCGGGAGCCATATACATCGAAGTGCCACATACTGACTGTCTTTTAGAGCAAGAGTGCTCCAACTGAACAGCCAATCCGAAATCACCCAACTTGATCACACCACTCTCTGAGATGAACAGATTGTCAGGCTTGATGTCCTACATCTCAACTACCCCACAAAATGAAACTCGGTGCATCACATTCCGATTGTGAAGATACGACAACCCCAGCAGACAACAACTCACCACCTCTCTCAACTCCTCCTCCTTCAATCGATTCCCACTCCTCAAATACGCTCCCACAGACCCACAGTGACAGTACTCCATCACAATCTACACATCACTCTATCTTTCAACAACATACCCACAATTCACCCTCTCTTCTCAACACGTCGTAGTATCGCACGATGTAACGAGACTGACACTCCTTCAACAACTTCGACTCACTCGCAATCTGATCGTCCTCCATCACCATCTTCACTCGCTTGATCGCCACCAAATCGTTTGACTCCTTATCCAACGCAACAAACACTTCTCCAAATCCTCTACCCCTAATTCGCCTCCTAAACCACTCACCCTTCTCCCAACTTGCTCTTGAACTCAAACGAACTCCCAATACTCATTGAAACAAAAAGAATGAGCTCACTCAATCAATTAGTGAGAATACCCAAACCCACTCCATTACCCCCACCCACAAACGCATAAAACCAACAAACACCCCACCTCCAAACAATCTCCATCTCATCCGTCCTATACCTCTGCGAGCAAACCGTATCCTTCAACTCCGTCGCGCCATTGTACATATACGAGAGCACGCCCGCCTGCGCGATCATCGTTCCATTGTCAATGCAGTATCGCTGGTCCATGGCGCATAGCCTCCCTCCCCGATCCGCCACCATCGCCTGCATCATTTCCTGCAGTCGTTTGTTGCATCCCACGCCTCCCACGATCAGCACGGTGTTCCTCTGGCAGTGCGCCATGGCACGTTCCGTAATCTCGACGAGCATGGAAAAGGCCGTTTCCTGCAGGGAGAAGCACAAGTCCTCGATCGAGTACTGTTCCTTCAATTGGTTTGCCATTTTGTCTATATACGTGGACAGCCCGGAGAAGGAAACGTCCATTCCCTTCACGGTGTACCTAACCATCAAGAATCGCAACCAACTCTACGGAAGCTCTACCAGCTTCTTTCCCTTCTTCGCCAATTGTTCAATGTTGTATCCGGGAGATGGTGAATTGGATAAATTGAGTGTGCGCGCAAAACGATCCAACATGTTGCCGACAGCAATATCGATAGTCTCACCGAAGATGCGATATCTACCCCATTACCCTATCACGCAAATCAAACCGGTTAAAGGAGTAGGAGATAACCTGTGTGTTTCCGCCGCTCACATACAGCACAATCGGATCGTCCGATCCCGTAACCACTCGTCCCATTTCGATATGACCCACGCAGTGATTCACCGCCACAAGGGGCTTTCCCCACAATAGAGACAGGGTCCTTGCAGCTACTGCACAAGACGTGAGTGGTCCTCCCATTCCAGGTCCTAGGTATCACTTCCTTCCCAAAAACGCACCCTTTGTAAAGCAAATGATATCTATATCCTTCGGAGTCATTTTCGCCACGGATAAAGCATGACGGACTAATGGAATCACGTGTTGCTGATGATGCCAAGCCGTTTCACGTGGAAGGAATCCCGTTCCCGGAGGCGATATGAATGTCTTTCTGATGTTCGATAGAATCTCGCAGTGCGTTCCGTTGCTTCGGATAATCCCCACTCCACACTGTGCGTGAATGGCAAGGAAAAGGACTCACCTTGTTTGCGCTTCCTTCAATACCGATGGCGATGAGTGGTTTACGTTCAGTACTCATAGTGGGAAGAGGATTGTGAAACAGACAGTGATAAGAAGGTATAATACATTGAAGTAGTGTTCTTTGTAGTGGGGGTGTCAGGAGTATTCTTTACGCAAGCAATCATGAAGACTCCTCACTCGAGCAATCACAAAGACTCCTCACTCGAGCAATCACGAAAACCCTCACTCGAGCAATCGCAAACACCCTTCACACTCGCAACCACCACCGACGAACCCGAAATACACTCCCGAAACGCCTCCTCTCTCACAAAGCCCCCAATCGGCACCGTGTCCATCACCACGCTCCTCAACCTCCCTCCTCGAAGGCTCGCACACAAGGCGTCCACGTCCTCCCTCCCCAGAACCACTCGCTTCAGCACAACGCCGTTCATCTGCCCCACCACCTCCTTCACCAGCCCCGTGTAGTTGTCGTTCTCCAGAGTGATCGTGGTGAGTCGCTTCAGCGGATGCTCCCTCAGCGCCAGAACGATCTCCTCGCGCTGCTGCGGCGACAGCCCATTCCCTACCCATCACGCCCTCGCCTTACAGCAACCATCCAACATCAGGTGAAGTGCGTCGTCGCACACGCCCTCTCGGATCTTGTTCACCAACACCTCAATCCCCTTCCCGCCGCGATGCACCCCTGTTGATAATCAACCCACACTGCACGAACAGCGGAACGTCTCCAAGTCGCACTCCACGCTCTCGTCCTTCACGCGCATCGCCACGCTCATCTGGCTGTTGATGCTCTGGTAAATCGACTCCAGCGTCCGCATGGAGGACGACGCGCTCTCGCTGGTTGTCGCGCCAGCGATCCGGTTGAAGAGCGCCGTCAGCTCCGCCTTGTCCACCAGCTTGTTGTTGATCATGAGGCTCTGGTTCAGCGCCTCGTACGACTGCTGAGTCAGCGCATCTCCGTTGAGAGAGGTGCGAATGCGCCTGTTGTACGCCGCCAGGTGGTGGACGAGGACATTGAGAGACGCCGTGTGCTCCTCGTTCACTACATTGCACGCTGCTCGCTCCTCCTACGCTCAAAGCTCACGTCCAGCACGTCGGTGTATCGCGTGATGTTGTACAGAAGAGGAATCAGACGGAGGTGGGCGAGGACGAGATGCACTGTGCGTGACACTCAGTTCATTCGCTTACGGGGGATAAACAGTTCCGAGAAGCTGAACAGGTAATCCTGCTGGGTAAGCAGCTCGTCTCGCACAACGCCTTTGAAGTGAGGGACGGAGTCCGAGATGGTGATGCGTTTGATGAACTTCTGGCACACCGTGAGTTGGTTCATTTCGTCGCTGTCCCTGTTGTTCATGATGAAGAAGAGTTGCTTCAGGTCTTCAGGGTCGTTCATGTCATCTAATCCGTGAGTGATGTGAATTCCGGTCACAAGTGAGCGTGCATTCCTTCATTGGGGTTGTGAGGAGAGACGCGCAGTCGGATGAGATTGCGATGGAGTGGGATGCGCCGTTCGTTTGTTGAGAGTCTCCTTTCAATTGTTGAGAATTGTCTCCTTTCAGTTGAGAGCGACTCTTCTCTTCCTTAACGGAGAGACTCTTCTCCCCACCCTGAGAACCACTCTGATCACCCCCACACTTCCCTTTATCCCCTTTACAACACCCCCTCGCAAAGCACACACACCTCCCATCCTCCAAAACACACTCCACCGACACCACCGGCGTGCTCACCGGAACGCCCAGCACGCAATACAAATACAAATACACCTCCTCCTCCACTGGCGCCACAGACGAAACCAACCGTCCCGAAGAACCCTCGACAAACAGCAAGTGCGGATTCGTCGAAACATCCTCCAGAAGAAGATCCTCCAGCGTGGACTGGAAGCGCTCCACCTCCTCCTGGTAGTCGTACGGCGCCTCTGAATACAGCGACGCGATCAGCGAATAGCACGGCGAACGCGGCGCGCAACACACCTCGCTCACTGTATGCGTCACACAGTTGCACAGCGTGTGGGACTCCATCTACGCTCACACTCTTTCCACTGCGCCTACAGGCTGGGTGCGGAAGGCGGTGGCTGTGGAGAGGAAGATGAAGGGAAGGGAGCAGGCGGAGCTGTAGGAAACCACTTCCGTGCTGCCTTCTTCGGTGAGGGGAAGAGAACAGGACGCGAGAGAGAGCACCTCTGAGTAGCTCGAGAAGAGGGGAAAGGAGATGCTCTCCCTTCCATCAATGTGAATACTGTAGTGAATGGAGTACGAAGAAGCACTTTCCTTATGAATCGTCAATGCCTCCTTCTTCACTTCGTATAGGCCCTACACTCATATCCCAACAACACACATACAGCGATAGACTCCTGAATAAAGCAGCAACGCTCACTCTCACTCCTGTCCTTCGGAATGGTAATCACATCAGCACGCCCCTTTCCATATTGCAGCGTGAACCACTCAGAATCCTCCTTCGTGCACGAATACGTCAGTTCGCCCTGGTGTGTCTCGTATCCAACGACTTCCGCCTGAACTGAAACGGATTGGTTGTGGTGGAAGAGAGGATAGTAGCAAATCTGACTAGATTCGTCGAGATGGATTCCACCGTAGGTTAGAATCAGTGTGCTCTTCTTGTCAAAAGGAACTCCCTTTCTGAACAGTTTCTATCATAATTCCAATTCACATCAACTACAGAGTAAATATCCTGCGAGAAAACGGAGACGAGAGAACGCTCCGTGTGATTGCTGGAGACACTGTGCTCCTGAAACGAGCATTGCATGCACACAATGCCTTCGTCAACGCAAAAGTCGAATTCGGACCCATCCACAACCCCCAACTCCTTCAGAGAACGCTTCTCGTTCTGGAGCGAACTGTCGTTGTAGTAAATGCATTGCAAATACGACGGAATACCGTACAGAACCTATTCTGAACACAACGGAGGAGAGATACGGAAATCTTCTCTTGGAAACGAGAAACACTGTCCTCTTCTTCAACAACCACGGGCAGTCGTTTGCTCTCCGATACGAGGAATACTGTGCACTGAACCATTCCTAGCACGCTCATCCAAAACGAGGGGCATGTACGGTTGGACGAAAGCGGCAGAGTCACGGAAAGCACCAAGGAAGGGGAGTCCTGTGCGATAACAGTAATCCCAACTGCGCAACGATTTGAGTGTACGCTCCTCTTCCTTGTCATTTCACAGAAGGAAGGGAATTCTGACGAAAATGTATTCGAGCCATGATGTCTCGACGATGAAAGTGGTGTACAAGTCCGTAGAAATGGCAGAGGGTCTTCAGGCTGAAATCGAAGAGTTGGCGAAGACGGTGAGCAGTACGGGTTTATCCTGATGCGTAGGCAATGTCCCTGTATTCCATCGAAAAGGATATCGCAAAGCACATCAAGTGTCAGCTCGATTCAAGCAAGGGCGGCACTTGGCACGTCATTGTTGGAAAGAACTTTGGCAGCTACGTTACGCATGATCGCAACTACTTCATCCACTTTTGTGTTGGAGACCTGTCGTTCCTCGTATTTCGAATTGGGTAGTTGTTTTTGCGATGCTATTTGTTGTTCCCATTCAATTCGGGAGATGATTGTGTGGAAGTGGTTTTCTATTGTGTGGGGGTGAAGCTAATGAAGAAAACAACTCGAGGGTAACTGTTTTCCCTCACTTAGAACCCGCAACCATCACTCACGCACACTCACTCACGCTCTCCAGCAACACACACAAGAATGAAAGCACACAACGGCAATGGCCCTTCTCAGTTATTGCAATTGCCTTGTCCCTAATGATCATCATAATGTCCCAATTCCTGTCGAGAAAAGACACTTAAGAGAATGAGCGGCGATAAGAAGAAAGTCATCGTGTTGTTTGATGTGGACGGAACCCTCTCGGAGAGCAGACGTGTTGGATCACTGCCATTCCTCTCACGAGTAGGTCGCGCCTCCAGAGATCAAGGAGTTCCTGAACCGTCTTCAGGAGCGTGTGGACGTGGGCATCGTCGGAGGATCGGACCTCTCAAAGCAGGAAGAGCAGCTGGGCAACAATAGTACAGTATGCATTGTTTTCCGTAATCCGCAGTAATCAAGGAAGTGAAGTACGTGTTCTCGCAAAACGGTCTGGTTGCCTACCGTGATGGCGAGAAGTTTTCCCAAACGGTAGCTCCCGTTTGACTCCTGATCATGCCTATAGCTTCTCACCGACGTGTACTCCAATGAGAGACTCAACAAGTTCATCAACTTCTGCTTGCGCTATCTCGCTGATCTGGATATCCCCGTGAAGAGGTATGTCATCCTATCGTTTGGTGAGCAACAGAGGCACGTTCATCGAGTTCAGATCGGGCATGATCAACGTGTGTCCGGTGGGTCGCAACTGCTCGCAGGAAGAGCGCAATGCGTTCGGCGAGTACGACAAGGTGCACCACATCCGTGAGACGATGGTCGAGGCGCTGAAGAAGGAGTTCCCTGACATGAACTTCGTCTATCTCATTGGCGGACAGATTTCCTTCGACGTCGTTCCGAAGGGATGGGACAAGACGTACTGTCTCCAGTTTTTGACGGACTACGACGAGATTCACTTCTTTGGAGACAAGACGATGCCCGTCGGCTCTATTCTCTTTCCTTACTTCTAGGGAGGCAACGACTATGAGATCTTCAGCGATCCGCGCACCATCGGACACACTGTCACGGGACCTTTTGATACGATTAAGCAGTGCGAAGCCATCTTCTTCTTTCTTGTTTGTTCCTCTCCTTCCTCTTCTGACACAGAATCACTCTCATCAGAATGAATTTACCTCCACCCGCTTCGTATCCCAGCGATAAGGAGCTGGCAAGCAGGATCGTTTCGACGTGTGAGACGATTGCGCAGTATGGAGAGAAGGCCGAATCCAGCTTTCGCAACCAAGTTGTCTCTGCATTTGCAGCTTGATGGTATAGGAAATGCCGGACTATCTCACCTCCTTCGCTTATCTGGGTCCGGGATGCGACTTCTTCTCTTTCCATCTGGAGTGTTTGAGACAGCATGTGTCCAATGACGAAGAAACGAGAATGGTACGCTTCTGTGTTGTTCCTTCTCATCGTAGATGAACGGTGGCGTTTCGCGCAGTTCCTTATAGGTAGAATCCGATCCGGTCCTTACAAGAGAAGAAACGAGCCATGTTACCGAATTGCTCGAATTCCTCCGAGGTTTGCGTGTTACCTATTCGTTCCACGTAGGGTCGGAAAAGTGTATTGGCAGAACAAGGGAATACCTCCTTCCTCTGTTGCCGAAGAAGGGATGCTCTGTAGCACGTATTCTGTTTCACAAGTTCAAATCGGACACGACCTTTACAGCAAAGCTCGTGACTCTCTATCTGTTGAATGATCTGCTTGCGTATGGAAAGGGAGTGTATCCAGGTTGTGCTCGTTGTTCTCTATCATGAGCAGGCTTTTCGATTTGCATTGCTCCCTATTTGGAGTTGATGCTGAACGAGATACGTCAGTGTAGGGATTGTTCTGCACACCGTATCGAGAAGTTGATAGAGTTGTGGGGAGCGCATTCCATGTCGTGTTGTGCTCTGTCCTTCATTCGTAGCTTCTCGCCGTTTATGATTGGTCGCTTTTCGAATGCGTTCAGAGGTGTGACCATTTCGGAAGTGTTTAATCCACGGGCGTTTCAGAAGGGGTCGTTGAGTGAGGATCATCAGCGTGAGTCGCATCCAGTGTCTCCGTCCAGTCCTTCTTCCCTTCCTCGTGGTTCTTCTTCTCCGTCCAATCCCCTTCCATCCAGTCAACCTTCTCACGTTCCTTCTCAACGTCAATTCAATTCTCAACAACTCAACTCTCAACAACATCTCAATTCTCAACAACATCTCAACTCCCAACAACTCAACTCTCAACTCGCCTCCTTCCAACCCCTCCTCCCACCGGCTGGACTCCTCTCCGAAGTGTACGAAAAGCAACGCCGCTTTGGCGAGGAACCCTACACTCCCGTCACCAACTACGACTTGAACGAAGCGCACCGGAACAGAAACTCCTATGACTTCATTTCGGACTGTGACATGCTCTTGAAGAATGTGGAAGAGGGACACCTAAACAGCGAAGAAAAGCCTCGTCCGTTTGAGGAAGAAACAATCCCTCGTGGGGAATTGGTCTTTCCAGAAGAAACGAGTCACTCGCAACATCGAAGAAGTCATGATCACGGAAGAAGAAGCCACTCCCGCTATTGACAGTCTCATACCCCACCTCTTGTATCCTTTCATCCCTCTTTGTTCGACACCCTTCTCACAATCATCTATCCCGCGTTGGAATGAGAGCAGTACTTTCTTCTATCTTCATTGTACATGCCAAATTGCGCATCACTCACTCTCTAGATACTCCTCTTGTCTGTAACCGTTTCAGAAGGACTGGGAGGCGCGTTCGGTGAGTACATCCGATGGAGAACCTACGAGGATGGAATGAAGGAAATCAAAGAGAAGAAAAGACCCGGTCTCGTGGTTATCCACCGCGATTGGTGCTCCTCCTGCCAAACCATCGGAAGCTATTGCAGGGAGGACATCCCGTTGATCAAGATGTCAAAGAAGTTCGTTATGATAAGTGCTCCGAATGGAGAGGAACCGCAGGACGACACCTTCCAGATGGGTTCGTGCTGAGTGCTGCGCTCATCCGTAGATGGTGCGTATTTCCCCCGTTTCTATTTCATCAACCCCGATGGTTCCGTGAACTACGACATCATCTCGAATCCCGAGTCAACCAAGTACCAGTTCTACTACCCCGGTCCCGAGCCGTTGGTCGACGCCATGAAGAGAATGATCAAGGACCTGAAGAGGAGAAAGCAGAGAAAGCAGAGAAAGCAGGAAACTGTCGAATTCGATGAGTCCCAGTATGCTGCTGAGGACCTGTAATCCGCGTGAACATGTGACGGGCTGTTTGCTTAAAACACAATCCATATTGCACTATTCACTATCTGAACTGCTCTCGGAGGACTCGAACGGCTCCTTTATAGGGAAACGAAGAATTGCCGCTATCCCTGTTAGCTACGCGTCACGCCTCTCCGACGAAACTCACATTGTTCAGCTGCTGCCCTGACGGGTGCAGGGAGCTAAAGAGATAGGATTTGCCGCCCGCCTCCTTCACCTCGTCAATCATCTTCAACTACCGCTCACTACGCCCGCTCGCACTCACAATCCGTCTTCGCGCCTCCACCGACTTGCCTCGGATCATCTTGTCGCTCAGCAGAAGCACGTCCACCGCTCCCTGCTGGATGCAGTACTCCACGCTCTTCTCGCCGTACGCCACCTTGTCAGGAGTCAAGCGGAATGTCTCGCCGAACTGCTCCAGCACCGCAATCTAGTATGTGAGTGCAGGGTACGACGCACACCTCTTCCGCAAACTTCGTGTCGTTCAACTGAGCAATCACCTTCTCATCGCGAAGCACCTCCTAGCTCTCAGCAGGACAACAGGAAATAACCTTCAACGCATGGACGTGACCCGAAGTGCTGTGCACGCAGAGGAACTTGGACAGATTGGAATGGATGACGTGGTCCGTCTTCAAGCTCTCCTCGTCCATGTACTTGAGAAGCTCTTCGTTCAGGTAACCGCTGGAGCACAGAAGAATCACCTTCGCCGTGTCGAAGTTGATAATCTTCTTCACACTCGCGTACACCAGCGCAAAGAAGGAATTCATAGCCTAATTCAAATACAATTACTAATCCCCACCTTCATACTCTGAGACGTGCCTCCACGCCCCTTTCCCGGAATCATCTTCTCCAGCTTGCTCTTCACGATGCACATGCTATTACGAATCACGCACACGTTCGCCAAGCCGTCCTGGAGGACAACCGCATAGAACTCCGAATTCTGACTCTGGTTCGTAATCTCCTTCAGCTTCTCCATGTAAAAGTCGTCCCAGCACTCCTTGAACAGGGTAATCGGGAGTCTCTCTTCAATGTCAAACGTGTGGCGCGCTCCCAGCTACAGGATGATTCCGCCGCATTACCGTTACAGCCACGAAGTCGTTCGCCTGCAAATTGGTGCCCGAGATGCGCAGCGAGTCCCCCTCTCCATCAAACTCAAGTTTCTCGACCTATAACGGGTCAAAACCACTCCATTCGACATACGCGAAGCGAGAGAGATAGCACCTTCTTGGTCACTGTCACCACGTTTGAAGACGACGTCGACTTCACTTTTCGCGTCGTCTTCGATGTGATCACGTCTCCCTTCGATATGAGGTTGTATCTATCCCATGAACGCCGCGAAACGACTCGGACAATTCCCAAATGTCGTCCTCGTCCTCGGGAGTGAGGCGAATCGATCCCTCCTTCGTTGACTCGTTGATTTTGTTACTTTCGATCTTCATAAATGGGCAATTGCGTATCTACGCATCACGCGTCACAGCCACAGTTCCCACATCAAATTTGTGTTATTAATAGCAGAAAAAGCAAGTATGCGTTATAACTCACAAAACAGATTAGCTTGTACTACAAATCACAGAATAGACAAACCCCAATCAACAAATCTGGAACAAACGCCGCAAATGAAAGTAAATAGA
>ERZ780157.3867-NODE-3867-length-11997-cov-6.481243_pt1 | contig 11997 bp, 13 predicted proteins | sample MGYA00511169_ERZ780157 | MGnify/ENA primary metagenome ERZ780157 (study PRJEB29588, sample SAMEA1965149) | human gut metagenome | biome: human gut; feature: human-associated habitat; material: faeces | place: Denmark | collected 2008/2010 ... | reverse complement strand
GACACGGTATCGCTACCACTGGATTTTGAGTCCAGCACGTCTGCCAATTCCATCACACCGGCATATAACGTGGTTATTATATCATAGTTAACTGCAAAAATCAAGTCTTTTTCAAAAAAAGTTTGCGAAATCTTTTTGGCGCTGCAGGTGCCGTCTTTTGGGGCAAAAAGTAAAAAAAAAGACCGGAAAAAGTACTCGTGAGAACTTTACAATCCTTGCATTCCATGCTAAAATATAGGTAAAGTCCATCGAAAAACGAAAAGGAGTGGAAAAATGGAACAGATCAAAAACCAAATAATCGACGCCATGCGCGTCCCTTCGCTCTTTCAGGTCTACACGGGAGTCTCTGCTTCTGCGGTCTCCTTTATTGAGCGTGAGCAGCTGGCTGATGCCCTGCTTTGGCGCCGCTTCGTGGATCAGTTCCGCGAGCAGCTCGACGGCACAAATCTCGGCTGGCGCGGCGAATATTGGGGCAAGATGATGCGCGGTGCCGCGATGGTATATGCCTATTCCAAAAATGAGGAGCTCTACGCTACCCTCACCGATACCGTGCGCGATATGCTCACGGTTGCCGAGCCCGACGGACGTGTGTCCTCCTTCTCGCGCGAGACCGAATTTCAGGCGTGGGATCTTTGGTGCCGCAAATACGTGATGCTCGGCATGCAATATTATCTGGAGATCTGCCGCGACGAGGCGCTTGCACGCGAGATCATTGCCTTTTTGTGCCGCTTGGCGGACTATATCCTCGCGCACATTGGTAAGGGAGAGGGAAAGATCAAGATCACAAAGGCGTCGAGCAGCTGGTTTGGCATCAACTCCTCCTCGATCCTTGAGCCGATGGTGCGCCTCTACCGCCTCACGGGAGAGCGCCGCTACCTTGATTTTGCCTCCTATATCGTGGAGCTTGGTGCCGCAGATGGCATCAACGTTTTCGAGCTTGCCTATGAAAACAAGCTCTATCCCTATCAGTACGGCGTTTCCAAGGCATACGAGCTGATCTCCTGCTTTGAGGGGCTGCTCGAATATTACCGCGTCACGGGTATCGAAAAATATAAGATTGCCGCCATCAATTTCGGCAAGGCGCTTATCGAAAGCGACGTGACGGTGATCGGCTCCTGCGGCTGCACGCACGAGCTCCTCGACCACTCCAAGGCACGTCAGACCGCCTTCTATCCCGGCGAGATGCAGGAGACCTGCGTGACCGTGACCTGGATGAAATACTGTGCCCAACTCCTGCGTCTGACGGGAGAGCGCATCTTTGCCGATCAGATCGAGCTATCCTACTACAATGCCTATCTCGGTGCGCTCAACGTCGAGCATCGAGAATGTCCCTATATCCATGAAAAATTCGTTGTCCAAAAGGGATATCCCCGCACGGAATACACTCTTCTGCCCTTTGATAGTTACAGTCCGCTCACGCCCGGTAAGCGCGGCATCAAGGTCGGCGGCAGTCAGATCCTTTCCGACTACCGCTACTACGGCTGCTGTGCCTGCATCGCACCCGCGGGAGTTGGAGTTTTTCTGGGGCATGCCGTGATGTGCGACAGCGACGGTATTGCGGTTCAGTTCTATGAGAACGGACGCGCCACGCTTGAGGTGGACGGAGCACGCGTGGAGCTCGCGATCGAAACGGCATACCCCGTTGACGGCAAAATCGCGATCACCCTCACCACCGATCGCCCGATCAGCACCGCGCTCAAGCTGCGTCTGCCTGCGTGGTCCGAGACCTACTCGGTCAGCGCCGATCGGGAATATACGGTTGAGGAGGGCTACGCAGTTCTGCGCGGTGAATGGAGCGGCTCCGAGCGCGTGGTGCTCGAGCTGGATATGCGCATCCGCGAGACCCGACCGATTACGTGGGACACCGACGTGACCTACACCGACATGACCAAAAAGCTCATGCCCGGCTGGCATATTGCGTATGCCGAGACCGTGACGCACAAGCCCGAGGACGACAAATTTCTCTCGCTCTCACGCGGTCCGCTCACGCTTGCCGCCGATTCGCGCACGGGCAAGCCTGCCGACTCGACCTTTGCCTTTGCACGCGGTGCATCGGGAGAGATTGACGCGCGGGTGTGCGACGTTGCTGAGATTGCCGAGGGCGTGCCCTGTCAACTGCGCTGCCGCTTCGAGGCGCCCGACGGCTCGACCTTTGATCTGGTTGACTACGCCTCGGCGGGTCGCGATTGGGATACTCTGATCGCCGCATGGCTGCCGATTGACTAACGGCAAAGAATGACTCAAACAGAATATTTTGCCATGGGTCTGCCTCAAATTACAAATTTGAGGCAGACCCATATTTTAACAAAACAGCTTTTGCAGTCGGCGCGAGATTTCGGGCGAGGGTGGGCAGAGCGGCAGGCGGTATTCGGCGGCGCAGAGTCCCTTGAGTGCGGCAACGTATTTCACGGGGACGGGATTGACCTCCCAAAAGAGCGCCTGCATCCGCTCCAAAAGGGCGCGCTGACGCTTCCCTGCAAGGCGGTAATCTTGCGCGGCACAGAGGCGGCAGAGCTCCACCGTCTCGCGCGGCAGGACGTTGGAGATCACCGAGATCACGCCCGAGGCGCCGAGCTTCATGGCGGCAACCGTTTGGTGGTCGTTTCCCGTGTAAACGTCGAGCGTGTCGCCGCATTCGGCGCAAAGCGCCTCCAAAAGCTCGAGATTTCCTGATGCCTCCTTCACCGCCACGATATTCTCGTGTGCAGAGAGGGCACGGTAGTGCTCGAGCGTCATCGAAAAGCCGGTTCGCGAGGGGACGTTATAGAGAATGAGCGGTCGGGTGGCGGCATCGGCAATGGCACGGTAATGCGCAAGAATGCCGATGTCGGTGGCTTTATTGTAGTAGGGGGTCACGGCAAGCAGCGCATCGGCACCCGCCTCGGAGAGGGCTGTTGCCAGCTCCACCGCGTGTGCGGTGCAGTTGGAGCCGCAGCCTGCCAGGAGCGGCACGCGACCGCCGATCCGCTTTTGTGCAAAGCGCGTGATCACAACCGTTTCCTCAAGCGTCAGCGTGGAGCCCTCGCCCGTTGTTCCCGCAACGAGCAGGGCACCGATCCCACTCTCGATTTGGGCGTCGATCAGGTTGCCGAGCGCCTCATAATCAACCTCGCCGTCGAGAAAGGGTGTGATCAGGGCGGTTGCCGCGCCCGTGAACAACGTTGGTTTATGGAGACTCACGAGGTGGACACTCCTTTCCAAAACAGAAATTATTTAGTCAATTCACAAAAAAAGATTGCATTTATTGGGGGTTTGCGATATAATAGAGGAAACCAAACGGCAGACGCCTGCCTTTTACAAGGGACGTTCATGCCGCCCCGTTCGTTTATTCCAAGTATATGCCGCGAGGCTGCGATTGCGCACGCAGAGACCGCCCGATCGCAATTCGATGGAAATTTTTTTGAAAAAGGAAACGCTATGAGCCGAGTGATTGTCAACGAAAAGCCGCAAACCAACCTTTCCACCTCTGATTTTTTCTATGACCTGCCCGAGGAGCTGATCGCACAGCATCCCGCCGAGCAGCGTGATATGTCGCGCCTGATGGTGCTTGACCGCGAGAGCGGCAGCATTTCTCCCCGCCGCTTTCACGATATCATCGACTATCTCGATCCGCGCGACGTATTGGTCATCAATGATTCCAAGGTGATCCCGGCGCGTCTTTACGGGCACGTGGAGGGGCGCGAGAAGGCGGGGCTGGAGCTTTTGCTGCTGCGTCAGCACGAGCTCGACACCTGGGAATGCCTGGTCAAGCCCGGCAAGCGCGCGCGCGTTGGCATGCGCTCGGTGTTTGGCGAGGGCATGCTCACGGGTGAGGTGATCGACACGGTGGAAGAGGGTAACCGCTTGATCCGCTTTGACTACGACCGCACCAAATACGCCAATATCTACGACGTTCTGCACCGCATCGGACTGATGCCCCTGCCGCCCTATATCACCGAGCAGCTCCGCGACAATGACCGCTATCAAACGGTCTATGCGCGCGAGGAGGGCTCGGCGGCTGCCCCCACGGCGGGCTTGCATTTCACACCCGAGCTGCTTGACCGCATTCGCGCAAAGGGTGTTGCGATTGCGCCCGTGATGCTCCACGTGGGGCTTGGGACCTTCCGTCCCGTCAAAGCGGAAAAAATTACCGATCACATCATGCATAAGGAATATTTCTCGGTACCCGAGGAAAGCGCACGCATCATCAACGAGCGTCGCGCGGCAGGCGGACGCCTGATCTGCGTGGGTACCACCTCCTGCCGCACGATCGAATCGGTGGCAGAGGAGAACGGGCATATTCCCGCAATGAGCGGCGACACGGGCATTTTCATCTACCCCGGCTATCGCTTCAAGGCGGTGGACGCGCTGATCACCAATTTCCATTTGCCCGAAAGCACGCTTTTGATGCTGGTATCGGCGTTCTACGATCGCGACCGCGTGATGGAGGCGTATCGCACGGCGGTGGGGGAGAGGTATCGGTTTTTCAGCTTCGGGGACTGTATGTTCATCCAATAAGCGGCGCAATACGGCGTTGCTCCTCGAAAGCGGCTTGACGTAGATAACTACGCCTGCGCCTTGCTTTCTGCGGTGCGCCTTGTCTTGCTTGCTTCTTGAATGAACGGGGAAGTTGGTGAGAAGCTCCGATCCTACGCCCCATAAGTATTGCAGATGCGATGCTGATAGATTGTGATGAAATGTCTACCCGTAGGGCGGGGGCGATACCGGCGAAGTAACATTGCCATGGAGCGCAGCGGAATGTGATTGCCTCCCTTCGGAAGCGTACCGAGAGGATGGTGGTCCTGAGGCGCGCCATAAAAATGACCAAAATTGATACAAAAAATGAAAGCAGGAGGGGACGGCATGAAGATCGTGATCGCGCCCGATTCGTTTAAGGATAGCATTTCGGCACGTGAGGCTGCGCGTGCGATTGCCGATGGCATTTCGTCGGTTTCGGGAGCTCGCGTGGAAACGGTTTGTCTGCCGATCGCCGACGGTGGCGAGGGCACGCTCGATGCGCTTGTTCCTGTCGATGCGCGCGTGCAGACGTCTGTATGCGGTCCGCTTTTTGAGCCTGTGAACGCGGTTTGGGGTGCGGTTGGCGACACTGCCGTGATCGAAATGGCATCGGCGGCAGGGCTTGTGTTGGTCCCAACCACGCGCCGCGCGGCAATGCGCACCACCACCTACGGTGTGGGTGAGCTGATCCGCTGTGCGTGGTTGGAGGGCTACCGCCACATCATGCTCACGGTTGGGGGGAGTGCCACCAACGACGGCGGCTGCGGTATGCTGGCGGCGCTCGGTGCGACCTTTACCAACCAACGCGGGGAGCACTTTATTCCAACGGGCGGCACACTGTCCGAGATTGTCTCGATCGACCTCTCGGGTGCGCGTGAGCTGCTTGCATCCTGCCGTTTTACGGTTGCAACCGACGTGAAAAATCCGCTCTTGGGTGCGTCGGGGGCAACGTCTGTTTATGCGCCGCAAAAGGGTGCAACAGATGCCGAGCTTGCCGAGATGGAGCGCGGAATGACACACTACGCCGCGCTACTTTCCGCCATGTGCGGCAAAGAGCTTGCAACGCAGGCGGCGCTCGGTGCGGGCGGCGGAATTGCGGCACCCCTCGTGGCATTTGGAAACGTTGATCTGCGCTCGGGAATTGAAACGGTGCTTGCGGTCAACCATTTTGACGAAGCGCTCAATGGTGCGACGCTCGTGATTACGGGTGAGGGACGGCTCGACAGGCAGAGCCTGTGGGGCAAGACCGTCAGCGGTGTGGCGCGTGCGGCAGGAGAGCGTGGAATTCCCGTGCATTGCTTTGTGGGCTGTCTTGGCGACCCGCGCGAGGAGCTGCTTGCGATGGGGCTTGCCGATATTCGCGAGATCCGCGCCTATGCCGAGTCGAGCGAGGATTCGATAAAAAACGCCGCACGCTATCTTGCTCGCATGGGCGAGGAGCTGGCAGAGCGGCTCATGCTTGGATAGAGAACTGAAGGAAAGGAACGAATACCATGTGTTTGAAAAAGCTTTTTGCAAGAAAAAGTAAGAATCCCAACAGTAAGCAATACCGTTGGGAGATGGCGCGTCAGATGAGCAATCATCATATCCGATACGTCACCGAGAAGATCAATGACGTTGACGAGGTGATCGGACGCAACGGCGGACTCAATATCCGCGACGACGAAATGCTCGTGTTTGCCTCGGCGGACGTGATTTTCCGCTGCAAGATCGAGCAGATGCAGGCGTGGGAGCTGCTTTCCAAGGACGGCGTGGTGATCACCGCACCTGACCTCGAGCATGACGGACGCGAGCGCACGATCATCGTTTACTACGTCTACTACCGTTGAGGCGTGCCATGCGACAGTTCCGATCCGACGATCTGATCGAGCGCGAGGCAACGATCCACATTTTTGAATCCAACGGTGCGGATTGTCCGCAGCACGATCACGATTTTATCGAAATTATTTACATCAAAACCGGCAACGCCTCCGAATTCGTCAACGAGGATTGCTACGAGGTGGGGCGCGGAGATTTGATTTTCATCACGCCGGGGAGCACGCATCGCTTCGTGTCCTGCGGCGGGCTGTCCTTTATCAACATTTGCTTCAAGCCCGAAACGCTGGAGGGTGATCCGGTCACGCCCGAAAATGCTTTTGGCGTGCTTCAGCTGGCAGCGTTTGACGAGGTTCGGCGAGAGGGTGAGGGGGGCGTGATCTCCTTCGCGCCCGAGGAGCGCACCGAGGTCGAGTGCTTGCTCGAGTCGATGCTTCGCGAATACCGTGCGCGCGGTCAGGGATGGCAGACCGTTCTCAAGAGCTATATGAATGTGCTCTTTATTCAGATGCTCCGCAAGGTCTCGCTCGGCTCGCTCGGAGAAAATGACACCGATCTGTGGAGCGAGCTGCAAAGCTACATCGACGAGCATCTTGGCGGCGAGCTTTCGCTCTCGCATCTTGCGCGCAAGTGCTTCTACAACCCCTCCTATTTCAGCCGTGTGTTCAAGGAGCGCTTCGGCATGCCCCTGACCGAATATATCTCGCGGCGCAAGCTCGACAGTGCGCTTCGCTTGCGTCGGTCGGGCAAACTTTCGGTGGTGGAAATTGCCGAGCGTGTGGGCTTTTCCTCGGCAAGCGCACTCTACCGAGCCTCGTTGCGGCTCACGGGACGTCGATTTTCGGAGCTGGAAAGCGGGGAGGCGGAATAACCGCATACAAAAAGCATACGTCCCGAGGCACGGTGCCTCGGGACGTATGCTTTTTTCGCTTGTATCGCGCGTTATGCGGTGTCACGCCTCGTCGGTGCTCTTTTTGTCGGTGTCACCCTTCGGATCGGTCGACTCGTCCGCGGTCTTTGTACCGTCGGTGCTGCTCGCCTTGCATTTTTCAATCTGTGCGTTCAGGTCATTCACAACCTTTTGTGCCTTTTCCACCTGCGTCATGCTCTTGGAAACGGCGTCCACAACGTCCTCGTCGGTTGTAAATTGGCGGTATGCGTCGCGTCCGAGCTGGGCGTAGGCTGCTTCGAGCTTGTGCTCTGCCACGCCGAGCTTGATCTGAAGCGTTGCGAGATCGGTGGTTTGGTTGATCTTCTCTGCGGCGGTTCCAACCGCACGCTTGAAGCTGCTGTAAAAGCTATCCCAGGACATGCTTTTGTCCTCCTTTTTTGTTTTCTTTTTCCAAAAATAGTATATCCTTTTTTTGAGAAAAAGTCAACAGTATAAAAAACATTTTTTCGGAAAAACTCTTATATGCCGAGAAAAAACGGCGCTTGGAGGTGAATGGTGTGAAAAAGGAGACCTACAAAAAGTACGTTGAGGCGCATGCGCCGCGCAGTCCGATCCTGAAAAACTGTGCCTGCGCGTTTGCAGTGGGTGGAACGGTCTGTACGATTGGCGAGGGTCTGCGCAGATTTTACATGAGCACCCTGCTCCTGAACGAGACCGATGCAGGCACGCTCACCTCTGTGACGCTGATTCTCCTTGCCGTGATCCTGACGGGGCTTGGCTGCTTTGACCGCATTGCCAAGGTTGCGGGAGCGGGAACGCTGGTTCCGATCACGGGCTTTGCCAATTCGGTGGTCTCGCCTGCCATCGACAGCCACGCAGAGGGCTTGATCCTGGGTGTGGGCGCAAAAATTTTTACAGTTGCCGGGCCCGTCCTGCTTTACGGAACGCTTGCGGGGGCGGTCTACGGTGTCGTTTATCGGATCGTGCTGCTCTTTTCGTAGGCAGCATCGGTTTCCGTCAGAGTGCCCGTCGAACGGCGCGTATTGCGGCGTCGGGGTCGGAGGAGACCGTGAGGATCACCCATCTGCCGCACACCGTTACGCGGGCGCGGTCGAGATAGGTCTGCGCTTCGGCGCTCAAATTGATCCGATGATGCTTCAGGTAATCAAGACGGCGAAGGCACATCGCGGCAACCGCATCGGTTCCGTCGGTGCTTTTGCAGCGGAACACCGCCAGCTCTGCGGGATGGGTGAAGGAAAGATAGACGGCAGCGTCGACCACCTCATCCATCTGGGGCGGCAGGTGACCGTTGCCAAAGATCACCGCAAGCAGTTCGTCCGTGAGAGCTTCCTCGCCGTCTTGCGGCGCACAGCGTACATAGCTCCTGCCTGCGGGCAGGGGCTTTTCGGCGTTTCGCATTGCCTCGAGCAGCTCGCGTGCGGTGGCATGCGTGTGGGCGCAGGAGGAAAGCACGCAGGCGTTCAGGAGACAAAAAATGAGCAAAAGTGCAATCGAACGGCGTGGCATGCGGGGCATCTCCCTTCTGTTTTGCGATTGCGGTCAGGGCGATACAGCGCCCCTCTCCCATCCATCCTATGCAAGCAGGCAGAGCAATATGCAGTCGGCACCTCGCCTCAATCCGCTTTTGGTGATTTCCAACATGCGCAAAAAGCGTGTTTTGGCTATTATGACGAATAAAAAATATTAACAGATTGTTAAAAAAAACGGTTTCTCATAGACAAATGCGGTAATGTATGATATAATAGGATGCACGAAAGTTGGATTTTGTCCGATTTTGCAATTTGCATCTGGAGAAAAGGAGATTTTCATGGCTCAATTTTTTGATTTGCACAGCCACATGCTCTGCGGTGTGGATGACGGAGCCAAGACGGTCGAAGACATGTTTTCCATGCTGGAAATGGCATACGAGGACGGGATCCGAGCCATCTGTCTGACGCCGCATTATTCGCCCTATCTTTTCGGAGACACCCTTGAAAAATCTGCCGAATCCTTCGAGATTTTGAAAAAGTACGTTTCGGAAAAGCATCCGGATATGCGGATTTTTCTTGGACACGAGCTCGGCTATCATCGCAGCGGTCTCGACGCACTCAATGACGGCATCTGCCGCTCGATTGCGGGAAGCCGCTACGTTTTGGTTGATTTTCCCGAGGCGATTGAATTTTTTGAGATTCAGAGCGCAATGGATCAGCTGCAGCGCGCGGGATATTTCCCGATTCTGGCGCACACCGAGCGCTATCGCTGCCTGTTCCGTCAGCTTCGCTGGATCGAGGAGTTTGTGGAGAACGGAGGAACCGTACAGGTCAACGCCTCGTCGGTCAACGGATCGTGGGGACGCGGTGCGCAAAAGCAATGGAAGAAGCTGATCCGTCGGGGTCTGGTTCACATCATTGCGTCCGATGCTCACAATCTCACCACGCGTCCGCCCCTCATTTCGGTCTGCATGCCGTTTTTGCAGAAGCACTGTGATGCACACACCATCCGCGCCCTGACCTGGGATAATCCCTGCCGTGTGGTGCGCGATGAATTGATCTGACTCGCGCCTCGGGCGCACCGATTTCGATGACTTTGGAAAGGAAAGAGAAAATGGAAGAACAAAAGAAACAAGAAACAGAAATTCGCCTGCAAGACCTTTGGGCGCTTCTCAAGCATTGCTGGTGGCAGCTGCTGATCGTTCTGATCGTGGTTTCGATGGTGCTCTACATCGGACTCAGCGTAACGCACGAGGACGAATACACCGCCTCGCTCACCATCTACGTGCTGGCACTTCCCGGCATCAGCGGAGAGGGCGATGTCAACAACATGAACAACACCGCGGCGTTGAGCTGGGCAACCGACCTGATCAATGACTGTGAGATTCTGATCAAGAGCCATGACAAGGTGCTCGAGCCGGTTAAGATCAGTCAGAACATGAACGTGGAGCTCAAGGATATGGAGCGCATGGTTTCGATCAAGCGTGTGAGCGAGAATGCGCGCGTTTTGCGCCTCTCCTTCACGAGCATGAGCCCCGAGAGAAGCGCCGAGATCGTCAATGCACTCGGAGATCAGGCATGCGAATATTTCAACGGTGTTTGCGGTGTGCAGATTTTGAGTGTGGTGGACTACGCAGCAGTTCCCGAGAATCCCTCCAACCCCGTTTCGATGATGATGATTCTTCTGGTGGGTATGTTCTGTGCCATGATCGTTTACGCCTTCCATTTCCTGCGTTTCATTCTCGATGATAAGATCAATAATGCAGACGACGTGGAAAAATATCTGGGTCTGAGCATGCTGGGCGTGATCCCGAACAAGAATGACGTGGGACGCAAAAAGTCCAAATATGGCTACTATTACAGCTACACCGCCGGCGGCGAGAAAAAGAGGGAGGGTAAAGCATGAAAACAATTGAATTGATCGTTGAAGAGCAAAGCAACTATTTTATGCGCGAGGCGTTCAACACGCTGCGTACCAACATCCTTTTCTCGGGCAAGGACGTCAAAACCATCGTGGTGACCAGCTGCATGGCGCACGAGGGTAAAACCACCATTTCGTTTGAAACCTCCCGCAGCCTCGCGGAGAGCGGCAAGCGCGTTCTGCTCATCGACGCCGACCTGCGTAAGTCGGTGATGGCGAGCCGCGTTACAAAGGAGCGCGGCATCATGGGACTGAGCCAGCTTCTGTCGGGTCAGGTCACCATGGAGCAGGCGATTTACCACACGAACATCGAGGGCATGGATATTCTCTTTGCAGGTCCCTATCCGCCCAACCCCACCGAGCTGGTTGGTAGCTCCGCATTCAAGGAGCTCATCAGCACCAACCGTGACCGCTATGATTATATCATCGTGGACGCGGCGCCTCTCGGACTCGTGATCGACGCTGCCGTGATGGCAACCTGCTGCGACGGCGCAGTAATCGTAATCAACGAGGGACGCATCAAGTATCGCATGGCACAGGGCGTGAAGGAGCAGCTGGAGAAGAGCGGATGCCGCATCCTCGGCGTTGTGCTCAACCAGGTGGACCGCAAGCGCACGATCTCGTCGAGCGATACCTATTACGGCTCGAAATACGAATCGTCCTACTATGGCTATGATGGCAAGGCAGGCAGCAAGGCTGTTCGCCCCAACACCTCGGCTGTGAAAGGCTCGGGCGCACATCGCCCCGCAGCTCCCACCAAAAAAGAGGACTGAAAAAATCAAAATCAAGGGCTGTTCCGTTGGGAGCAGCCCTTTTTGAAAAAGGATGGAAGATATGGAGATCAGAAAAGCAACGAAAAATGAGCTCGACCGCATCATGGAGATTTACGCCGCTGCACGCCGCTACATGCGCGAGCACGGAAACGCCGAGCAATGGGCGGGGGGATATCCCTCTCGTGAGGTGATCGAGGACGATATGGCGCGCGGCTTTTGTCACGTTTGCGTGGAGGGGGACGAGCTCCTCGGCGTGTTCTGCTATTTTGTTGGTGAGGACCCCACCTATCGTATCATTGAGGACGGCGAATGGCTCAATGACCGCCCCTACGGCGTGATCCACCGTATTGCCGTTTCGTCGCACCGTCGCGGCGTGGCATCCGCCTGCTTCGCATGGTGTTATGCGGCGTGCGGAAACCTCAAGATCGACACCCACCGCGATAATGTTCCCATGCAGCGCTCGCTCGCAAAAAACGGTTTCACCCGTTGTGGCATCATCCACCTCGCCAACGGCGACCCGCGCATCGCATATCAAAAAGGATAGAATGTGAAGCAGGGGAGGGGGAGAAGAACTTTTTGAAAAAATTTCTTCTCCCCCTCCCCTGCACC
>ERZ780157.3866-NODE-3866-length-12000-cov-4.884889_pt1 | contig 12000 bp, 10 predicted proteins | sample MGYA00511169_ERZ780157 | MGnify/ENA primary metagenome ERZ780157 (study PRJEB29588, sample SAMEA1965149) | human gut metagenome | biome: human gut; feature: human-associated habitat; material: faeces | place: Denmark | collected 2008/2010 ... | reverse complement strand
TTAAAAGACAACAGTTGTCGTACAAAAAATCTTATAACACTTCCAGAAGACAAAGGATATTATGTATTTGAAAACACTGACATTTGTCTTTATCTTGAAAATATGAATTACTGTAATAAACTTTTATCTAAAGATTTCTTAGATGTAAAAAAGATAATATTAACAAAATATAATGTAAATACTTTGAAGAGTAATTCATCAAAGTTTGAAAGAGCATTAAAAGAGTATATTGATTATATGCCTACTTACGAAAGCGGTTCTCCATACACTCAGTACTTTTATCAAAGAAGACTAATTATTATGTTTAATGATGGTAGAATTACCAATATGGAACTTCTTATGAATTTTGATGGTACAGTTAACTGTGGAGGTGCAACATGTTAAATAAAAAAGGCTTTACAGTAATAGAGTTAATAATGAGTTTTGTCTTTGTAAGTATTTTAACAACAAGTTTATTTATGGCTGTTATGAATTACAAAACAAAGGAAAGAGAAGTAAAGGTACAAAAAGAAGTTGAGTCATTTAAGTCAAAAATGACTATGGAAATAGAAAATGATATAGAATTAAGACTGTTAAAAAATATGGAGTACTGTAAAGATGATAATGGAAACATAAAAGAGCGTTGTGTAATAATTAACTTTCAAGATGGAACAAGCAAAACTTTTGAAATAAAAACAGAAAAGAAACAGGAAACTTTGGAAGACTCTACATTCGAATATACGATACCATATATCTTATATGGAGGAGTAAGATATACACCACCAGATGCCTCAAATATAGCTATAAAACCAAGTTATATTCTTGAAAGAACTACATCTGATGATGATCTTGAAAATAACATGGCGTTATATAGATTAAGAGTTGAGTTTTATCATAGAAATATAAAAAATACTGATGCTGCCATATCTATAGTAGCACTTGGTACAGAAAATGTAGAAACAAGCCCTGGTACATATAGAGAATTTAATGTTGGAGATTTAGTAACTATTCAGATAAATGGTACGACTCAGTTAGATTTCTATGTTATAAAGAAGAGTAGTAACTATAATTCTAAACTTACACTTCTTGCAAAAGATACATTAACAGTACAAAATTTTAATGCAACAAGAGAAAATGGAAATAATTATGATTCATCTTCTATTAGTGATTATTTAAATAATTTATATAAAACTACTTGGACTACACCTGATAAAATAAGACTTATAACAGCAGAAGAAGTTGCATACTTGGTAAATGCTTGTCCAAAATATATGGAAGAAGATGCATCTGATCTTTCTATTGCAACTGCACCAAGTTGGGTATACGATTCAAGTTACTGGACATCAACAGCTAAAAAGGAGACAACAGAGACTAAGGGACAAAAAGTATGGTATGTAAATAAAAATACTAAGACTTTGACAAGTGATTTTGTAAATAGTAATCATTCAGTAAGACCTGTAATTGAAGTACATAAAAAATATGTAACAAAGTGGTCATAAAATTTTAAATATAGCAAGAGTTAGGAAGAAGGAAATAAAACTTTGGACTACTCTTGCTTTTAAAAAGTTTGAATATTTTATATCTGTTCCATCAATTATACTTTTTACTTGAAAATGAACACTTAAACCGCTAAATGAGACTATTGCTGATAAAATAGAAGCTTTAATAGGTAAAGAAATATCTAAACTCGAAATATATTTTACTCCCTGTGTCATTTCTAAAAAGCCACTTAAAAGACCATTTGTAATACCTCTTACAGGTATTATTTTTTTTATAATCGTGGTAATCATTAAAAAAATCATAATTATTCCAAGCATGTTAACAAGTGTTTTAAAACTTTTAAAGATAGAGTTAGTTAATATAGTTATAAATGGTTTATCAGGGGAAGAAAGATAAAAAGCCTTCTTATAATTATTATCATTATTAAGAATAACTTTTTTCTTTCTAAAAATGAATGCCACGATTATATTACTTAAAATATGAGATATTAAAATTATATAGCCAGCTTTAACATTACTTAAAAGAAAAAGGCTAATAGTAGTAACTATAAAAAATGGATTAGCAAAGTGAGTAAACATTATAAGATAATTAGCATCCTCAATACTTATTTTTTTTGCATTTAGCAAATCATTTACATATTTACTACCACTAGGAAATCCAGAGAAAAGACTGACAAAAAAAGCAAACGCAGCATCTTTAGGTAAATAAAACCATTTAGTCATTATAGCTCCTAGAAAAAAGCTAATAATATCAACAAAACCATATGCAAGTAGTAAATCGCTCATTACAAAAAATGGAAAAAGGCTTGGTAGTAAGTTATCTTTCCATATAGAAATAGAAAATATAATAGAGGAAGATATGTCCTTGGAAAAGACAAAAAGTAATACAAAAAAGACACTAAGTACGACAACTATTAAAATATTTTCTATTTTTTCTCTCATAATTAGTCTTCTTTCTGATATAATTATTAAGGATGTGATTTTATGTTTACTAAAATATATGATAAATTGAAAGATATATTAAAAAAGAGTTATAAAACGATAATTTTTCTTATTTGTTTTTCTCTTATTTTAAGTTATCCAGTGCCATATTATATTTTTACTTCTGGCGGAATTACGGATTTAAGTAAAAGGTTTGAAGTAGAAAATGGATATAAGCAAGAAGGTAGTTATAATCTTTCTTATGTTACAGAGCTTAATGCGAATGTTTTAACTTATCTTGCTAGTTATTTAGTGCCAAGTTGGGATCTAGTAGAGCAAAGTGATTATAAAATAAATGATGAAGAAGATTTAAGTGAACTTGAAATGCGAAGTCTTTTATCACTTGCTATGGCTAATCAAACGGCAGTTATGGTGGCATATGAAAAAGCTGGAAAAGAAGTAGTAGTAAATGATGTTAAACATTACGTTATATACACTGAGGATTTTCTAGAAAGCAGTGAAAAAATATATGTAGGGGATATTTTAATCAAGGTAGAAAAAGAAAAAATAGATAAGCTTTCTGATATAGCGGATAAAATAGAGTCAAAAAATATAGGGGATTATATAACTCTTACGTTTGATAGAAATGGTAAGGAAAAGGATATAAATGTAAAGGTAAAGAAACTAAATGGATATAAAGTACTAGGAATAGCATTCTACAATATTTATGATTATGAAGTAACTCCAAAGATAACTTTCAATTTTAAAGAAGGTGAAAGTGGTGCATCAGCGGGCTTTATGACAAGTTTAGCTATATATGATACTTTAATTGAAAAAGATTTAACACATGGCCTTAAAATAGCAGGAACTGGCACCATTGAAGCTGATGGTGCAGTAGGAGAAATAGGGGGAGTATCTTACAAGTTAAAAGGTGCAGTATCACAAAATGCTGATATTTTCTTTGTACCTGCCGGAGAAAATTATGAAGAGGCTAAAAAGGTAAAAGATAAGAAGAACTATAAGATAGATTTGGTTCCTGTTTCAAATATTTCTGATGCAATAGAGTATCTAGAAAGTCTAGAGAAGTAAAGATGAATGCTGAAGATAAAAAGAAAATTAAAGATATTGGCAAGGAAATAGCAGATACTTTTTTCAAAATAAAAAATGTGATAAAAGAAATGTGCGGTTATCAGTCATATAACAAGGCTTATGAAGAACTTAACGATTTGCTTACAGTATTTACTCTTTGGGAAAAAACTTTTAAAAAGACTGGTACTTTAGATTTTATTACTCCAAAAGAACTCCTTGATATCTATCATGAAATAGAAGATATCAAGGATAGATATTTGTACAACAATAGTATTGGAAATGAAGGTGAATTATCTGATTATCTTAGTATTTGGATGTGGAATTTAATGGTTTTAAGAAAAGATATAATTGATATTGAAATAGCTAATGTTAAAAAGTGTAACACAGAAAAAATATAGAATTAAAACTCTTGCTGAAAGAGTTTTTTTGTTGTATTATTTAATTATAAGATAATAAGATGAAAATACTCGTGTAGGAGTGATACATGGTGAAAAAGTTCAATTTCAAAAATTCATCGATTGAATCGTTTTTAAATAAAAAGGGAGCAATCCCGATTTTTATTGTGATTTTAATGATACTTACCCTGCTAATTTCAATAGGGTATGCTGCGCTTAATCAAAACTTAAATGTTTCCGGTGAAGCCTTTTTACGTGCGCATGGAAATGTCAGAATAACAGGACTAAAATCTTCATCTTCAGCATCTGAAGGTTTTGAAACATATACCCCAGAGTATTCTAAAAAAGGAACAAAAACATTTACAACATTACCTAACTCAAGTTCAAGTGTAACTTACACAGTTCAAATGAATAACACAACGGGGGTAAAGTATAAATTCGATAGTGTAACAGTGTCTAACACTAATTCGAATGTACAGTGTATTCCAAGTATTGCAGAAAACTCAATTATAGAGCCAGGAGCCTCATCCTTTACTATACAGGTAAAATACAAAAGTGGAGTAACTATAACTGACAAAACGGATGTTTGCGAAATAAAATATGAATTTTCAATATATGATATGACACCACCAACTTTATCAGTAACACTTGTGTCATCGACGGAAACAACAAGGACAGTAAAAATAATAGCACAAGACGAAGCAGATGGATCTGGTTTATCTGAAGATAATGATTACAAATATTATTTCTCAACAAGTAAAACAGAACTTGCAGGTGGAGAATGGAAAACTTATAAAAGCGGAGAAGAAATAGTCCTTGAAGGATTAAACCAAGCTAAGTACTTGTGGGTATATCCGATAAAAGATAGAGCAGGAAATATAAATGATAGCAAGACAAGCACATTAAATCCATACTGGATTTCTTGGTACAACTTTGTATCTACATATACAGTGTCATATAACGGAAATAGATTCAGCACAATACCTAAAACGGAGAACGGAATAACAGTAACTTATGACAAAGATACATCCATCTTAACCCTTAATGGTACTCAAACAACACAAAATGTTAATTTTATGCTTGCCAGCCAAAGTTTTACTGATGGTGAACAATATAGAACAACTCTAGAGTATATAAGTGGTAATGTAACAAATCCAGGTTCTTGTGTTTTCGTAACAGAGCCAGCAATTTCTACTGGTGCAGCAGTTAGTACAAGAAACTATGTTGATACAGGTTTACCAACTAGTGGTAGTAAATCAAGTATATTAACAATAACCAGTGTTGGTGCTAGTGAAGGTACTCGTTTATTTAACTGGCTATACATCGGAACTGAAAGTGGTACAACTTTTACAGATTATAAAGTAAAAGTTAATGTAACAAAAGTTGACACGAAAAGGGTTAAATATAATCAGCCATATGGAACTTTAGGTGCTACACCGACAAGAAAAGGTTATAATTTTGCTGGTTGGTATACATACGAAATTGGAGGTACAGAGGTAACTAGTGATACTGTTATGACAACTGGAAGTGATCACAATATATATGCACATTGGACACCACTTACATATACATTAACTGTAAATCCAAATGGTGGAACTCTTAATGGAAGCACAGCAAACAGAACTTATAGCATGCAATATGGAGAAACTCGTGGAGTTGCAAACCCAACTAGAGATGGATATATCTTTGGTGGATGGACAGTAAGCGGAACAGAAAGTAGTATGAATGGAACAGTTTTCCAAATGGGAACAGCTAATGCTACAATTACAGCAAAGTGGAAGTCTCTTAAACCTTCATATACATATACAGGCCAAAGTCAGTTAATAGATGACGGAGATGGAAACTGGAGAATTAAGTTTATAACAAGTGGTACACTAACATTTAATGATCTTGGAAATGGATCAAGTGGAGTCGACATATTCCTAGTAGGTGGTGGCGGCGGCGGTGGATCTACCAGAACTCAAACTATAAGAGGATCGTTTGGTAAGCATTCTAACTCTTGGGGTACTTATGATGGTGCTTATGTAAATCGTAACGATGGTGGCGGCGGCGGTGGCGGCTACACCAAAACAATGACTAATATATCTATGGCAGCATCAACATCATACAATATAGTAATAGGAGCCGGAGGAGCTGCTGGAAGTGGTGATAATGCCAGTGGTAGTGCCGGTGGTACGACTCAAATATCTAACATAACAGATGCAAGTGTAAGCGGCGGAAGCGGTGGTACGTATGAAGCCGGTGGAAATGGTGGTTCCGGTGGTGGAGCTAGTGCATACCATAAACAATGGACCGTAATACCATGTACAGCAAACAAAAGAGCTTGTTTATCAGTAAGCGATGAATATACAAATGCAACTGCTGGAGCTTCAAATGGAGGTTCAAGTAGTGGTACAGGACAAGGAAGAACAACAAGAGAGTTTGGTTCATCAAATGGAACATTGTACGCTGGCGGAGGCGGCGGTGGAGCCGAAAATAACACAAGCGGAAGCAATGCAGCTGGTGGTTCTGGCGGTGGCGGTGCAGGACATACTGCTGGAGCTGCTAACACTGGCGGTGGCGGCGGCGGTGGTTCTGCTGGTGGTTCTGGTATCGTTATAATCAGAAACCATGCATCATCAGGAACAACAGGTGGTGTATCATATACATACACAGGAGATAGCGAATTTATAAGTGATGGTGGAGATAACTGGAGAATTAAATTTTTAACAAGTGGAACACTTACATTTTCTAGTTTAGGAACAGCATCATCTGGAATAGACTTATTCTTAGTAGGAGGAGGATCTGCTGAAGGCGGCGGCGGATATACTGCTACACATAAAGGATTAAGTATAGCAACAGGTACAAGTTATAGCATTGTAGTAGGATCAGGCGGCACATCAAGCAGTGTCAACGGTGGTACTTCATCAGGATTTGGAAAAAGTGTAAACGGAGGCCAAGGAAAAGATGGAGGATCAGGAGCAGGTGGTAGTGGTTACGTTAATGATGGAGCTACTGGAGGAAGCAATGGTGGAAACGGTGGCTTAGGAGGAGACAACTGGACCGGCGGTACAGGACAAGGTACTACAACTCGTGAGTTTGGTGAATCAAGTGGAGCTCTTTATGCCGGTGGTGGCGGAGGAGGACTTGGAAGTGGCTGTAAAGCATGCTTGCCTGACTCAAATGGAAAAATGACTGTAGATAAAACATCTGTTGGTGGCGCTGGAGGAGACAGCACTGCTGGTAATGGAGAAGGTTATAAAGGTGCAGCTAGCTGTACAAACGGAAAAACAAATACCGGTGGTGGAGCAGGTCTAGGTAAAAGAGGAACAGCTCAATGTACCGGTGGATCTGGTGTTGTTATAATCCGTAATAAAAGATAAAATTTAAAAAAATAAAAACAATAAGATATAGTTACATTGTAATTATTGAATATTGTTTTTTTTACAATTTTAGATTAACAACAGTTAAAAAATCAAAATAATTAAATTGATTTCTTCCCTTAATAATGGTATTATATATATAGAATAGAGGAGGAAGGAATATGGATGATGCTAAAGCACTTTATTTTCGTATTGAAAATCCAATAGATAATAAAAGTAAATGGAATAAAATATTAAACATATATTCTATTTCCTCTAGCTATGACGACTTTTGTACAAATATAAAGGACCTTGGAGAAGGGGCAAAGGATAAGAAAAAATACTTCGATATAGAAGGAAAAGACAGCCTAATGCTTATGCTATGGTCAATATGGAAAGATAAAGTATTAAGTTATACAGAAGAAGAATTGCAAAGAAAAATAGACGATAAAGAATTTAATACAGACATATATGATGTTGTAGGAAAAGTAAGCACACTTCCAAGCATTAAATACATAGCAGCACTAAAAGAAACACTAAAGGATAGGAAAATAGCAAAATACTTTTCAAGAATGTTTAAAGCAAAAAAAGATGATATAGAAATAGGATCAGACTTTTCAATATTTTATGCAAATGAATATGATACAGTACTAACAATTACTGTGTCAGCAGAAAACCTATATAAAGCAATAAAATTTTATATCAATCAGTGCATAAGATTTGAAATACCATATTTGATAAAATACAACGAAGAAGGAAGAAGAATAAAACTTCAAATATACACGAGTATTGAAAATACAAAGAAAAATGAATCTATTTTAAATATATTAAAAAAAGAAAATTATTCCTTTGTTTATGAAAACGCTATGGATGTATTAGATGGTAACGTAAACGAGTTTATCAGTATAAAAAATAAAGAACTATACGATGACAAAGAATACTTACTAAATAGATGTAGAATACTTTACGATTCATTTAATAGCGTTCTTTACAATTACATCTTAAATCACTTAAGTACAATAGTATCTTATAAAGACGGAAGAATGAACTTAACAGAATACTTAGCTAGTTATGTAACAGAAAAAGTAATAAGCATGCTACTAAGTAATAACATAAAAACAGAACTTGAATATTTCTTTATAGCAAATAGTGATGACTTGCATAATTTAAGAGGATACATTAAAAATAAATTACTATTTAACATGTCTGAATTATTATCACAAAAGCTATATTTAAAAGGAGAAAAATCTCAAATAACGCTTAAACTTAACGAAAACAATAGCATAGATATAAGTGTAAGTGCCTTTATGAATGGAATAAGAGCACTTACCATGACACTTATTCATAAAGACGCATCACTTGAAAAACTATTTAGAGCAAGAATAAAAAATGAGTGTCACCTATATAATGTTGATAGCACAAAATTCTGCCTAGATGAAGAATTTACAAAAGAACTATTCTATAACAAATCATTCTATGACAACTGTGAAAAAGAATTAACATCAATAAAAGGGGAAATAACAAAATTAGAAAACTTAGAAATTCTTATGAATCAAAAAGATTCAGAAGAAAAAAGAGAAATTATCAAAGCAAGTATGAAAGAACTTATAGGAATATTTGGAGAGTAAAAACTCTCTTTTTTTATTTTTTGAATAAATGTATACAATAAATGTACTATGTGATACAATATAATCATGGGAGGTGATAAGTTGCCAAAGAGGTTAAAAATAACCCGTGAAGAAATAATAAATGCAGCATTTGAAATTGCAAGAAAAGAAGGAATGGAAAAGGTTAGTAACAGAGCAATTGCTAAAAAATTAAATTCTTCAATAAGACCAATTTATTACCAATTTAAAAACGCAGAAGAATTACATCAAGAAGTTTATGAGAAAATCGACAATTACTTTTATGATTTTCTTTTAAACAATGGTAGTGATGAATATTCTAAATATAGACAGGTTGGTATTAACTATATAGCATTTGCAAAAAAAGAAAAGAAAATATTTCAAGCAATGTTTATGAGCGATACAAAACTTTCTTTAAAAGACCTTTTTGAAAGTGGTGGTAATTATAACAAAATAAAAGATATAATTAAAGCCAAAATCAAAATTGAAGATGAAAAAATAAATTCTTTTCATGCAAAAATGTGGATCTTTTCTCACGGTATTGCTACTCTTGTAGCAACTTCTGCGGTAGTGCTTAGTGATGATGATATAAAAAAACTACTAACAGAAGAATTTAATGCATTAATGAAAGAAGAAAAGGAGAAATAAATAAAATGAAAAACTTAGAAAGTATTATAATTGGACTTATACTAATAGCAATAGGAGTAATAATAGGTCTTAATACTCTTAATATTACGGACATAAATATATTCTTTGATGGATGGTGGACGTTATTTATAATTATACCTAGTATTATATCATTATTAAAATTTAATAGTGTTGCATCAAGCTTAACATGGCTTACTATTGGTGTTGTACTTCTTTTATGCTGCAGGGACATTCTTAGCTTTGATTTGGCACTTGAATTATTACTACCAATTATTCTTATTGCAATGGGATTATCATTTATATTTAAAAATTTAATTGGAAATAAAGTTAGTGAAAAAATAAAGGAAATAAATAATAGAAATGATGTAAGTGAAGATTACTGCTCAACTTTTTCATCTCAGAACATAAATATCGAAGGTAAAGCCTTCGAAGGTACTACACTTAATGCTGTATTTGGAGGAATTAAATTAGATGTATCAAATGCAATCATTGAAAAAGACATTGTAATAAATGCAAGTAGTATTTTCGGTGGAATCGATATAATCGTACCAGAAGGTATAAATATAGTAGTCAAATCAAACTCTATTTTCGGAGGAGTAGATGATAAAAGAAGAAAAGCAAAGACTGAAAAAGAAAATAAAGATGGTGTAACTATTTATGTTAATGCAACTTGTTTATTTGGAGGAGTAGATATTAAATGACAGCAGCCCAAAAAGTAATCAAATGTTTGGCAGTAGCATTCGCAGTGTTTCTAATTGTCACAATATTTACTGCCGCAATTTCTGTTTTATTTGGTATTGGTTGCATAATTTACTACAATAATGAGAAAAGTGATACAACAAGTATATGTGAAAATATAAGAAACATAAAAGACTTAGATATAGATACAAAATACACAGCATTACAAATTAAAATTAGTGATGACAATACCTTTAAAGCTGAAAGTAATAATGAGCATATGAAATGTAAAGTAAATGGTGAGAGTGTAAAAATAGAAGAAAAAAGATATGGAATATTTTCAAGTGGCAGAAATAGAGAACTAATTATTTATATACCAGCAAATAAAAATATAAATGAAATAGACATAAACACTGGTGCAGGTAAAGTTGATATAGAAAAGCTTAAAGCAAATAAATTAAAACTAGATTTAGGAGCAGGAAGTACAAATATTAAATATATTGAAACGAATAATGCGGACATTGAAACAGGAGCAGGAAAGTTTACTATTGAAGATGGAATACTAAATGCTTTAGATTTCGATATTGGTGCAGGTGAAGCTAATGTTACTGCTAGGTTATTAGGAGATAGCAAGATAGAAGTTGGAGTAGGTAGTTTAAATCTTAATTTGTTAGGTAGTAGGGAATTGTACAAATTGAAACTAGAAAAAGGTATTGGAGAAGTAAGTGTAGATGGAAGCCTTATAGAGGATGATAGTACTGTAGGAAATGGTAATAACTATATTAGAATTGAAGGCGGGATTGGAAGCATAAAAGTAAACTATGAAAGATAGGGGAATTTATGGAAAACATAATAGAAGTAAAAAAATTGACTAAGAAATATAAAAATGTAAAAGCAATTGATGATTTATCTTTTGAAGTAAAAGAAGGAGAAATACTAGGGTTACTTGGGCCAAATGGAAGTGGTAAGACAACTACAATAAATTCTATTTTGTCACTTTTAAATTACCAAAATGGAACTATTAAAATATTTGGTAAAGAAATGACTCCTGACTCTTATGACATTAAACGTGAAATAGGGGTGGTATTTCAAGAAATTGCAGTGTTTGAAGAACTTACTGTATATGAAAATATTGATTATTTCTGTGGCTTATATATCGAAGATAAAATAGAAAGAGAAAAGAACATAGAGGAAGTAATTCATCTAGTGGGTCTTGAAAATTATAAGAAATTTTATCCTAAACAATTATCTGGTGGACTATTAAGGCGTCTTAACATTGCCTGTGGTATTGCTCATAAACCTAAGTTAATATTCTTAGATGAGCCAACAGTGGCAGTAGATCCTCAAAGTAGAAATAACATTCTAGAAGGCATTAAAAAGTTAAGGGACAAAGGGGCTACTATCGTATATACAACTCACTATATGGAAGAAGTAGAAATACTTTGTGATAGAATAATTATTCTAGATAAAGGAAAGATTCTTGCTAGTGGAACAAGTGATGAGTTAAAAAGCCTTGCTAATATAGAGGAAAAAATAACTGTTCAAACTAAAGAAATAGATAAAAAATATATTGAAGAAATCAAGAAGTTCGATACTGTCGATGAAGTTACAATAAATGGGAACTTGTTAGTAATAACTTATAAAAAAGGTAAAGATAACTTGGGAGACTTAACAGATTTCTTAAAGAAAAATGATGTAAAATATGAAAAAATATTCTCTGAAAGACCTACTTTAAATGATGTATTCTTATATCTAACAGGAAAGGAATTAAGAGACTAATGTTTTATCATAACTTTAAATATACTTTAAAAGTATTATTAAGAAA
>ERZ780157.3863-NODE-3863-length-12012-cov-3.077277_pt1 | contig 12012 bp, 30 predicted proteins | sample MGYA00511169_ERZ780157 | MGnify/ENA primary metagenome ERZ780157 (study PRJEB29588, sample SAMEA1965149) | human gut metagenome | biome: human gut; feature: human-associated habitat; material: faeces | place: Denmark | collected 2008/2010 ... | reverse complement strand
TGGTGAAGAAGGAGGAGGAGGGCGTGAAGGTGGAGGAGCCCGTCGCCCCTCTCGCTGGTAACGGAGGTCGTCTCTAAGTGAGTCTGAGCGAGTCTTCTGAGTGAATCTCTGAGCGAAACACAACTTGGGTTGGACTGTTTGTTGAAATCGGGGCGATTTTGTTCATCTCATTTTTGTAGAAAAGAATCGTGTTCCCTGGAGTATCTGCCGCCCTTTCTTGGTATTCTTGAGAGAAAGAAGAGTACGCGCAAATGAAAGCCCTATTTCTATTTGTGTTGTTCTATTCCCTGTGTGAGTGCTTTGTCGTGAAAGAGCCGGAACATCGTGTTATCCCGCACATGCTAGCCAATAGCGGCATCGCGTTCCTGTGTAGTAGGGAAGGTGACAGAATTCGCTAATGGAGTAGAGTACTCGGGAGAGCTTGTCCGCTTCAATGCAAGTGATCCAGCGAATAGCGGGGAACTCGTAAACGGCAAGGCGAGCTTCATCGATCTCGTGGAAGGAGGATTATCGATGGAAGAAGCCGTGCTCTCTGTTTTACCGATGCTACTCGGTTCATGCATAGGCGCAATCCTTTGGGAGCGCGTTCGCGATTGTGTCTGTGAACGTGAATACGGAGAGGGAGATGAGCCACTTCGACGCTTCGTTCAGGAATGCATCTGTGGCGAATCAAATCAACATCTGCAGCATCATCGTCACCAAGGACGATGGCTCTGTTTTATCCTCGTTCCTGCAAAGATCTACTGTCGTTGTTGATATTACGACACAGGGAGAAGGTCCGGAACGTGGGGTATCCGTGATGTCTAGTGCACTCCTTTTCGATTATCGTTGCTCGCTATATCATGGGCGGCATCATTGTCGTTAGGATTGTCTGTCCGATTGAGGACTAGGTGCTGTTGGTGAGCTACTTCCTGTTACGCATCTACTTCAGCAATCAGCTGATTCATAAACGGGCCCAGGAAAAGCTGGACAAGCGAGTGAAGCTGATTCCGTCTAGCTACTATAAGAAGTGGGCGAGGATGCTTATGGTGATGCGTAGATCTCAGTGTTTTCCTCCCTGCTGGATTTGTTTAGAAGAGTTCGAAGAGCACGACCGTATTTCCGTTCTTCCTTGCAACCACTGCTTCCACTACAAGTGCATTACGCCGTGGCTGGGCAACAAGAGTGTCTGTTGTCCTGTTTGCAAGAAGTGCCCTTACAAGGGAGTGGATGTCGTAGGAGGCAACGGAGGGGAGTGATGCGTAGGAAATCGGATGTGCCGATCGGATGAAGGAGATTGAAAGAGAAACGCGTACGCGCAGAGGAGTGGACTAAGCGGTAGAATTGAAGAAACGTGTCACCATTACTTGCGGACAGTACCTTGCTGTCGTAGCCGTTGTTTATGTTGTTATCCTAATTGTATTATGAGTGATTATCACTAACCCGAATTGTGTTTGTTGGGACATGACGAGCGTTCGGTTGCGTGCAGTGATCGTTGGTAACCATAACATCGTTTGTTGAATCAAAAGATGTCGAATAAGGAGGAGCTGGTGTTCGTGAATTGCATCCACGAGGGATGCAAGAGTAAACGAATGTTTATGAAGCCCGCGAAGGAGGAACTCCCCGAGTATGTGTGCATCAAGCACAGACGATTGTATCCTATTTGTTGTGAGCGTGACGAACAGACATCGCGAGATTCCGCAAATCAGCCACGTGGTGGTGAAAAGCGGGTATCTCATGAAGAAAGGAGCGCACTCGAGCAACTACACGAAGCGGTGTGCCGTTCTCCTGAAGGATCGCATCGTTATTTACGAGAACGTCGGCGATCCCGTGGCTCTCGTTCATTTCAGTGTTTGGAAGTAATCTGCAGGCATGCGTGAATTTGAACGGTGCCGAAATCCTCCCCGATAGGACGATCAAGAAGCGTTTCAACCTGGTGTGCCATAACGAGCAGCGCCGGTTTTCGTTTGAAGCCGTTTTGGATGTGGACTACGCGGACTGGTTCTATTCGATTCAAAAGAACATTGAAGTGAGTTGCGTGTGGTTGCGTTTATGGAAAGAGCCTTGACGACGAGGGCGAGGATTTCCGTAGTTGGGACGAGGACGATTACATTAGCGTCGGAACACAAATCACACTTGACATGAAACGAGTATTCCGTGTTCGCTGTGTGTGAGTGTAGCCCAAAGATCTGAAGATGCATCACACTGCCGCCACACAAGGACTGATCGAGAAGCTGAAGCCGCGTTTGCTGAATTGCGTGAAGGGCGACAACAACAAGACCCTGGTAGTGTACGGAAGTGCTACATCACGACTAGTCGCTGAACATCTGGACGGGAACGTGGAATATGGGTGAGTGCGAGCCTCCTTTCAATCTCGAGGAGTGGATCCCGAACAGCTTTGATATCATCGCTGTCGGCGTCGAGGAGTGCATGAGTATTCGCCCTGCGTCGTTTTGAGCGTAGAATTGCCGGAGTTGGAAATGCGCGCCAACGGCGTGATCGGAAGCGACTACGTGTGGTTTGAGGAGAAAGTGGGCAGCACGCGCAAGGAAGTCGGCTTTCACGGATACATTGCCATGATCGTGATCTCTCTCCTCTCTCGTCACTCCTAGGTCTTCGTCCGCATCGACCTGCTCCAGTCGGGCCTCGTTCCAATCGACAAGATCGTGACGAAGAACGTCGCCTTGGGCAAGAACCTCGTCGTGACGCGTGCGAGCAACAAGGGCGGCGTGCGCGTGCGTTTGCCGCTCAATTTCGCCGCCATCGGCATGGAGGGCGCAACTCGCTCGCAGCTCGACTTCATCTGCTGCCACCTGGCGTCGGACCAGCACGGCCAGAGCAAGCTGGAGAAGCGCAACAAGAACGCAGTGTGCGTGTGTGGCGAGGAGATGACGCGTAGCGAACTGGTGCAGTCGTTGGTGCTGGACGGCGACGACAACCGCGGCTTCGTGTTCGCCATGGGTGATATGAACTACCGCATCGACATGCCGCCAGAGGAGGTTGTGGTGTGAGTGGGGGCTGATGCACAGTGCTTGAATCTGATCGTGGAGGCCATCGGCAACGAGAACCCGGAGGCCATGTGCGCGTTGATCGACAACGACCAGCTCACGCCCTGCCTGGCAACGGCGGCGACGTTCCCGGGCTTCCAGGAGCTCACGCTTCCTCAGTTCGCTCCCACGTACAAGCGAAAGGTGGGGGAGTTGGGGGAGAGTGAGGCGTAGAAGAACGAGGAGGGGGACCCCAAGGATTACAAGGACCCGAAGGTGGTGATGAGTTGTTACGACCACGAGATGAAAGACGCGGGAGCGACGCGCAGAACGCCGTCGTAGGCAGAAGGAGGGAAGTGTTCACCGTAGCTTCACGGACCGTATCCTGTTCCAGGCGTACCCCACGGATTTGACTTCGATGCTGTACATTCATAAGTACAACGAAATCGACTATATCCGCGATTCTGACCACTCTCCGGTGTACGGCGCCGTCACGCTGCGAATCGGTCCCAATGCCAATAAGGGACATATTTTCAAGAAGGTCCCGATTGTGTGTCGGCGTGAGGCGTAGATCATCCCCACCATGCCACGTCACGAGTTGTTGGAGGCGGTGAGCCCGAACAACGCGTTCCGTATTCTGATCAATAACCGCGGTTCTGTGGAGCCGCTGCCGAAGCAGCTTCTCCAGGACGTGATCGAGTTCTTCTCGCCCGCGTACATCCACCGCGACACCATCATCATCAAAGCAGGCGACAGCGTGAGCAGCTCGCTGTTGTTCGTGGCGAAGGGCAGCGTGAAGCTGGTGACGGGCAAGTACGAGTTGGCGACGGTGGGCGCGGGCGAGTGGTTCGGCGGCGAGGCGCTGATCGAGGATGTGAGCGGGTACACGGCGATCGCGGAGGAGGATACGGTGTGTCTGAGTCTGAACGTGAGTGGTGGGTGACGGTGCGTGGCGTGAGGCGTAGCCCTGGAGAAGATGATCAAGAAGGGCTATCGCGAGTTCGCCCTGTCGATCAAGCGTCTGGTGATGGGCCAGAGCGTGCCGGGTCTGGTGGCGCTGCTGGACGACCTGATCAGCGATTACGACGAGGAGGCTGTGGGAGTGGCTGTGGTGTGTGAGGATTAGATGAACCTGCTGCGCTATCAGCTCAGCACTAGTTACATCCAGAAGGACACGGTGCTGTGCGAGGAGGGCGACGACCTGGCGACCGCGTTCTACGTGGTGGGCGGTCAGGGGTCGTGTGTGATGAAGGACCACAGTGGTTGTCATCTCGCCACCTGACGCATAGAGGGTGAAGACAAACTCGTCGCGTCGCTGGGCCCGGGCGCCGTCATCGGCCCCGAGCTGCTGTTGGACGGGAACAAGAGTCTCTACCGCGTGAAGACCAACGCGAACTGTCTCATCTGGTCGCTCACGCGCGACGCGTACAAGACGTACCTGACCGTGCGTGTGGCGAGAGTGGGTGAGGTGTAGATCGACCCCGTGCAGGAGGAGGCGGCGAAGATGTATGACCAACGCATGTTCCACTGGGTGAACGACCACCAGCTGCCCTTCGCGGGGCTGAAGCCGCAACTGATCAAGCTGATCAGCGACCTGTTCGGCGGTGTGATGGTCCCCATGGGCAAAAGTGTGTGGGACCCCAACGTGAACGACAAGAAGCTGTCGCGTATCCTGCTGATGGGCAAGGCGGTGACGGGCACGGAGACGGAGACGAAGCCGAAGAAGGACACGGACAACGAGTTCGACATCGACGCGGGAGGTGAGTGTGGAGAGAGTGATTGAGTCACAGCCCTCGCGGCAAGCTCGAGCAGCAAGGTGGTGAACAATGGAGCGATTCTGAACCAGTTCACGGAGCCGCTGCGTGCAGTGCAGGACTGCATGGTGCTCGATTTGGACAAGAAACAGCTCAAGAAGCTGTGCATGCTGCTGCGGTGGAAGTTCTTCGGCGTCGGCGCGGCGAACCGTGGGGTCGAATTGTTGGGGTCACACGTAGTGGGCATATCGAACAAGCCGATCGATTACCGCGGTTATGGCGGCCTCCAGGTGTGTGTGAACGACCTGGAGGGAGGGAAGCCCATGGGGTAGCGTTGGAGGGAAAAGATGAGGAATAGGGTCTGCCACGTGCTTATGTCCGCTATTGACAATTTGGGTCAGACGGTGGCGGACGAGGAACAGCAGACGAAGGACGTTCGTATGGCCCCTTACTATTGGGGCGAGAGCAAGCGATTTGGGTCGGGCGCGATGGGTCTGGAGGTGTTGGTGGCAATTCGTTTCCAGGTGATTCAGGGTCTGGGTCACGTGATCGGCGAGGCGATCCTGCCCCTGGACCTGGTGTTCAAGAAGCTGGACGGCGACGGCTATCTGCGTCACGTGCTGAAGCTGAAGAACAGTCAGGGCATTGAGAGCACGCTGTTCCTGACGATGAAGGGGCTGTCGATCCAGGAGGCAACGGCGGGTCTGGACGGTCGTGTGTGGTGATGGCATGTGAGGTATAGAAATGCCGTTGGAGGACATTGCAGTGAGTCGACAGCCGATCAAGGTGGAGGCGGCGCCGCGGTCGCTCCAGGGCTTCAAGGACGCGATTGCGAACCAGGCGGCGAAGATCAACCTGCCCGGCGGTCTGAACCTGGGGAAACTGCCCTCGTTCAAGAGGAAGAAGCAGGCACCGAGCGAGGAGGCGGGAGAGTTTGAGGAGAAGCCGCGAAGAGGTCGCGAGGAGGCAGAGAGGCCTGCGAGAAGACCTGAAGAGAAGCCGCGAAGAGGTCGCGAGGAGAAGCCGCCGAGACGCTTCGAGGACGAGAGACCGGCGCGGTACGACGAGGAGGACGTGCCCCCGCGACGACAGCGCGAAAGAATGCCTCAGCCGCCGCCTCGGTTGCCGAACCGTGCTCCCAGACCCGAGTACCTGCCTGGACAGCCTGGGCAGCCTGAGCAGCCCGCTCAGCCCGCGAGCGAGTCGAAGGGGAAGTCCATGTTTGGCGGGTTCTTCGCGAAGATGGGACTGGGAAAGAGCCAGGCGAAGCAGCCGGCGCAGCCTGAGCAGCTTCCCGCGGAGAAGAGTGCGTATGGTGACAAGTACGACGCACGTGGCAGAAGAAGGTACGAGGATGAAGAGGACGACATGCCACGCCGGAGAAGGTTTGAAGAGGACATACCTGGCAGAAGAAGATATGACGACGAGGAGGACGACATGCCTCGCAGAAGACGGTTTGAGGACGACGAGGAGGACGACATGCCTCGCAGAAGACGGTTTGAGGACGACGAGGAAGACGACATGCCTCGCAGAAGAAGAAACGAAGAACGACCCAGACCCCGAAAGGCGAAGCAGCCCCCAGTGGAAGCCATCTCCTCCAGCGACGACTTCTCCACCGAGTCGGAGTCGGAGCCCGAACCCATCGTGCCCGAGGGCAAGCCCACGCCGTTTAACCACGGCAAGCGAATTCCATACATCCCGCCGCCATTCAAGTCCACCAACCCGTTCGCTCGCAGTTGCGGTAATCCGTTTGCTGTCGTGACGGCGACCCCTCCCACGCCCACGGCGCCTCCTGCTCCTGGAGCTGCGTACGACGCGTATTTGCCGAAGAAGGAGGAGGAGAAGATCATGCCGACACCCAGACCCGGATTCAATCCGTTTGCGGCGAAACAGAAGGGCTCGCTGGCTGTGATGGAGGACTGGAAGAATAGGAGACCTGCTCCTCGACCTGGCTTCAATCCCTTCGATGGAGAGAGACCCCGAACGATAGTGATAAATGGCAAAGCTCGCACGAACCCATTCGCATAATGGTACTCCCGTGTTTGTTTCGTACACATTTCTTCCTTTGTGCGAGGAACGGCGCGCAGCTACGTCCCGTGAATGCTCTGCAGGTCAGCGGTTCTGAAGCGCGGTTTTGGTTTGCGCAGAAAGGGGGATTGATGGGTAGCGACGGAAACGTCGAACCAGAGTATCGAAATGATTAAGAAGAAGATCGACGAAATCAAAAAGAACTCCGCGCCGTATGTCAAGAAGTGAGTGGCGGTGATCACGTGTTAGCGCTAGGGCATCGGACCAGTTTGGCGTTGTAAAGGAGAAGAGCGAGTGGGGCATCATGAAAACGGTCGATTGGCTGAACGTGGTGATTAACAAAGCGACGGGATACGACCAGATTACGGCCATGGAGAAGCATGTGAACGAGTCAGAGCGCCGCTTCGAGAGCACGACGAAGAAGCTGAGGGAGGTGAACACCGAGTATCTCGTGCGATGACGTAGAGAGTGTCACGCATAGAACCACGAACAAACGGTGATGAACTTGCAGCTGGAGAGATCGGAACTGCTGATGAAACCGAAGAGAACGGCGGAGGAGAACAAGCGACTCGCAGAACTGGTGGCAAACGAGAACGAGTGGGAGATGCCGCTGGAGAACGTGCGGAAGGACTACCTCGAGTGGTGATTGCGGGTGATCGTGACGAGTAGTTTGTTTGAGCTCCAGAAGAAGCAGCTCGAGGAGTACAAGGACGACATTTACAAGCGCTACTACGAAGAGCGCGCCTGGGAGCAGAAGATTCGCCGTCTGGGCCAGTACTCGTACATCGCGATGCTCGGTCTCAACCTCATCATGTTTGGGTACACGCGGTATGACCGGAAGCGCATTCGCGACAACATGCAGTCCACGATTGACACGAACGTGAGGAATCATAATAATCGTGACGTATAGAACGAGTTATCGAAGGAGATTCAAGAGGTGCGGTCCCTCCAGCAGGCGGTCTGCATTTCGTCCTCTTCTAATGCATAGCTGTTTGAGGAGAACAACGCGTTGTTGAAGGAGATCAAAACGAAGGTGAACGAGGAACGCGTCGTGGAGGAGGTGGAGGTTGTGAAGGAGCCGGAGCCCCTTCCCGAAGAGAAGAACAACAACGACCTCATTTTGGCTCTATCCGACTTGATGTTCCGAGCGACGCATAACGATCGAAGGCGAATCCAGCCGGAGATGGAAGTCGTCGTGCCGGTCGTGGAGAAGTCGGATGCCAGAGTCACCAACTCCGTTATCACGTCGCTGAGCGCGATCGCCACCTGGGCGGTGCTGAGTCTTTTATTACTGTAGCAGTCGCCTGTTTGTTCGTTAATGAAACGCCTCTTCTGGCAGTCATTCTTTTCGCTGTTGCTGAGCACTCGTCTTGTCTACAATGGGAAACTGTAGTGGAAAGGAAAAGGTGAGCGCTGTTTGTCGATTGTGACGCGAAGAACGTCGCGATCGATATCCCTGTTGCGGAGGAGCAGGCACCCGAGGCACTACCGGAGGCGTACAAGATTGTCCTTATCGGCGATCGTGCCGTTGGCAAGTCAAGGTATCCGTCGTTGACCGGATGGAGTGAGCACTAGCATTGTCAAACGGTTCACGGAGAACAGCTTCTCGGCAGCATACGGCCTCACAATCGGATCTGCGTTCGCCGCAAAGGATATCGTTCTGCAACGCGAAGATGGGGAGGAGGTGCATGTAAAGTGAAAGTGAAGCGCTTTGGTGAGAGATAGACTCCACATTTGGGATACGGCAGGAGAGGAGCAGTACCGGTCGATGACGCGCTTCTTTTTGCGTGAGGCAGTGGTCGGACTTGTAGTATACGATATAACGGATGCCGCTTCCGCCACCAACATGGACAGCTGGATCAGCTGCCTCCTCGAAGATAGCCCTGACGCGCAGGTGCTCGTGGTGGGGAACAAGATAGATTCGCCAAATCGCAAAGTGTCTCAGGAGGACATCCTCCACTACGCGGCCGCCAATCAGTTCGAGACGATCGAGTGCTCTGCGAAGAGCGGCGAGAACATATCCGAGGTCTTCTGCAAGGCCGCGGTGATAGCCTACAAAACGAAGCACTCGTACCACGGTCCCGTGAAAGTGATTCATATTATGTGATTTCGCGTGCTTGTTACAAACAGTCCAAAGGTGGAAGTTGAACTTCTCATGCCATGCTACAAGATCCTCGAGCAATTGATCATCATCAATCTCCTCCGGGAATTCCTCGATGCACTGCTCCAAAAACATGGAGCAGTACTCCAGCGCCGTGTTCATCACGACGAAGTCCGCATTCGTCTGGTACTGGTTGCGATATCTACGATTGAAGTGGGAGCCAATCTCGCACATATCTGTCTTCGACAGGGCCAGGCCCAGCGACACGAATTCCTTCACGTACTTCACCGCGTCCGCCCAGGCCGTCGATATGTTTATCACCGTGTCGTAGTCGAAGGAGGAGAAATCTGCTCATCAATCATCACCGTCACAGCAACAGTTCGCCTCATCCACACTCAGCGCCACATCCTTCATCACTTCCATCACAATGTGGAGACAGCTCTATCCGTGATTCCGCCCCTCCATCCTCACGAAGAGATTCCGCAGTGCGACGGAATGGTTCGCCTCGGTTTTATCCTTCTGCTGCTTCTCGCCGCTCTCGTTGTACGACTGGATCACCTCCTTGTACAGGTAGTCGCACTCCACACGAATCTCGATACTCGCCATGTTGATGATGGCGATGATCAGCTTCGCATCCGAAATGGCATGTTCACGATCAGGAATCGAGAGCGCAGAATCCGTGAGTGGGACTCCGATCCACTGGAACCGTGTGGCTTCGATGGCGGTCCAGAGAAACTCAAACACAGAAGGACGATTGTTGGCGGGAATCTTGTAGGTGAAGCAGCGACATATCAGCCAGTGGAGGTGAAGAAGGAGTTGGCGTGACTCTTGGGTTGAAGTGCGGGAGAGTTGGAGGGAAGGAAGGAGGGAAGAACAGCAGGGAAGGAGGGAAAAGGAGTGAATCATGGGGCAGGTGCAGGACAATCTAGAATGAATGGAGAATAGAATGAATACTTTAGGAAAGACAGAAGCAAGGAAGAACAGGGCTGGTTCGAGGGATAGTGATGGACAAGATGATTCAGAAGAAGGATGGAACTACGCGTGAATATGCATTTCGATGCACACTCGGAGAGAATCGACTCCTTTTCGGTGGCTTCCTCCTTGGACGCCTTTGCCATCTCACACGACAATGACATGCAACTGGACAGGACTGTCTTCAGCACTGCAGCGTTTGACAGGAACTAGACATAACAGAGAAGAACGGAAGGGACAGGAAGCAATTGTGCGTTGGCGGAAAGAGAGAAGAGGATGGAGAGGACGTCTCTTCTCTGCACATCGCTCTTTGAAGCCTTCAACTGCTGGAGCATCGGGACGATGAGTTGAATGATCTCTGTTTGCAACGACTTGTAATCACAAAAACTATTCATGAGAGGACACCCCGAACCAAACTTTCTCAGAAAGGCGAGTCCGACCGCGCAGTAGGAGCTGTCGTAGAAATCCTCCACGGGAGAAGACAGTAGCTTCTCGAGAAATGGCAGTCCCACGGCATGGAAGATCTGAACTGCTACAGTTTGATGAGAGAGCGACAACAGAATACCCATTTCTTCGTTCTGCTTCAGAGAAGACTCCTGTTCATCCTATTCGATCAACCATAATCCAGATTCACAACGGATGGCTTCAAATGCTTGGAAGCGAGAAGAAGGCCCGCGATCTTCTCCTCGTCCTTCTTCCCTTTCAGCAGACGAAGACAAGACTCGAGAGCGCTTTCCGGTTCCTTTACCACTTCCATCCAAAAGAGTAGTGCCAACAAACAGTCATTGAAACGCTCTATTGGAACTAATTGCAATATCTCAAAGTAAAAAAGGTTCAGCTTGAAGGAGACTACACGTAAGACGCAACTTCAGGAGCGTACCTTGGACTACGGTTCTGCAGAGAAAGGAAGCTCTCATTGCGATGGAAGAAGCAGAATTGGTTTTCGCCAAACTCGTAATCGGGAAGGCACACGCCGTTGTAGGAAAACGCTGAAGAGTCCGTGAAATCGTCGTAGGTTGTAGAGTAAGATGTGGAGTTGTCACAGGGTGTAAGGAAGGACGCCGGGTTGTCACCGCATGGCACGTCGCAGCAAACACTCTTCGGTGATTCCATCCCAGCGGCAGCGCATTCCTTTCCGTCTAGAAATGACCAACTTTTAAATTGCCCACATGTACCATAATTGTCTATTTCTATAGGATGAAGGGAAGGGAAAGGGAGGCTGGTCACGCTTGAGCTCCGATCGAGGTTTGTGTCGTTCTCCTTTGGCACTGATAATTCCTGTTGCTTTCTTTTGAGAAGTGTCTGTCCATCATTCCGTCCGCCAACCCAAACCTTCTGAATCAGACTCTCGAGGATCTTCTTCTTCGCTCGCACAATCATTTCCAGCTCGCTCACTTCTTCCTTTAGAGCTACTCATCACACGCGTTCGCCGAGCGTACAGCTGCATTTGTCCACACTCGACCCCACCCACACGTAGGAAGCGCCTTCCTTCTCCACGAGGTGGATTGCCTTCAGCACACTGAGCGCGTCCCCGACGCGACGACGCACATTTACGGTCTACGCCTAAGCGCATGCGCCAAGTCGGAACCAGTTTCGTCGTCTTTGGAGAGACGAAAGGGAGAATACTCTTCGCCACCTCGGTCGTGTTCATCCTCCTGCCGCGTTGCATGCAAGAGATGACGAGCTGGCTGTACTCCTGAATGGTGGTGACATGCGCCTTCACGGGTTTCTTTTGTTTCATCCCGAACGAGTCGCAGCAGTCGTACGAGTCGCTATCTGTGTTGTCTTTGTGTTCTCCCTGGGTGTTGCTCGGATTGCCATTTTGAGGTTCATTCCCTTTGAATTAGCTTCTACAGCCCGAGAGTACCTCCCGATAGCAGAACGGATGCCTGCAAGAGCATCTGTTCGAACGAAAGACATGCAGCCATTTCAAAACTGAAACCAGCTGCGAGAGGTAGGAGGAATAGTGGAGAATGACGGTGTTTTATTCATTCTACGTAATGAATTAGGGCCCATATGAGCCGGAGTCCCCTTTTCATTCCCGCGGTGAAGAGAGGTAGGAGAACAACGATTCAAATACCGCCACTCTGGAAGTGTAGAACAAACAGAGCAAACAACGTTTCATTATACGGTACTACATTTAATGCTTGACAGAAGCGACGGCCTTCTTGGCAGCATCACCCAGATCGCT
>ERZ780157.3856-NODE-3856-length-12033-cov-3.787110_pt1 | contig 12033 bp, 21 predicted proteins | sample MGYA00511169_ERZ780157 | MGnify/ENA primary metagenome ERZ780157 (study PRJEB29588, sample SAMEA1965149) | human gut metagenome | biome: human gut; feature: human-associated habitat; material: faeces | place: Denmark | collected 2008/2010 ... | reverse complement strand
ACCTTTCCACCGGTCAAACGACGCTTATGACGAGAATCACGGCAAATACCTACACTCCGGTCAGAACCGCTCCCAATTCGCTCCACACGACGGCACACATACCCATTATTCAAAGTCTATCACTACAAGCGATTAAACGTTTGGTTTCTGCGTACCCGAATTGGTGATAAGAAGGAAGCGACCAGTGATCATGAGCCTATGGTTACTATGATCACCACTGAACATCTCTTCTCTTTGGGAGCAACACAAGGAAAGAAAAGGAGGAGGGAAGAATTGAAGCGGGATGAATCAACCCCTGCAATAGGGAGGCAGAAACATCCCCATCGGACATGTCCATTCTCCCCACAGCGCTGCCAAACAAACAGAAATCACAATTCATAGACTAAGAGCGCATCCTTTGTGTTGGTGTTGTTGATGATGCTCATCACATCCATGAAGCACATGATAAACTGCGCCATGTCGAGATACTGCGTCAAGCGTCTATGCGTGATTCTCGCCCACTCCGCATACGCTTCAAAGATGGTCGCAATTCGCACCAACTCTTCCTGCGTGAAGGTGTCCTGGTAATTCTTCGTGATCGCGTCAATGAGAACACCGCAGCGCTCCGACGGACTCTTCCAAACAGCCATGACGAGGTTGAACAAGAATGAGATTCCCAGGCGCAGCAACGTCCTATCCCAATTCACGCACTCCACGACCACGTTCTACAAGTGATAAAGAGTGACTATTGCCACAGTAAGGAACACACTCGACAATGACGAGATGACGATCAAGATGTTCTCGTTGTCCGACTCGCAGCGCAGCAACCGGTTCAGCAGAGAGAAGCACGCCATCTTCCCGCGCGTGGGCGCCGTGTGGATGTAGGAGTCCGACACGCGAAGGATAGTCGACACACACTCCGTATCCCGATTCAGTTGCGAGCAGCAAATCACGGGCACCACCGCAAAGAGCTGCATGAGCTCGCGAACATAGCTCTCGTCGTTGTACTCCAGGTTCAGCAGCGCCATGTCCCCGATGTGACGGATCACCGCGAAGAAATCTCCCGCGTAGTCCTTGCCGTAGAACTTGGTGAGGGAGGTGACGGTCTGAAGGAGAATGGTGGAGCGGGAATAGTGGTTGTAGTAGTCGGACAGGATCGACATCTATCTCACAGCGGTGCAGAAATACCCACGATTTGTGGAATGTGAGGGGAGAAGAGATTGGCGTACCAGCCCCGAATCCCGTACAGCAGGAACGAGCAGAAGGCGAGAAGACTGTCGCTCTCCTCCTGCGCGCTGGCAGTGACGGTGCGATCGGCAGTGACTTGCTCCAGCACGCGCATGAGCGACTGCACCACCTCCTGCAGGACGAAGGAGGCCTTCTCGTACTCCTCCACTACACGTGATGGTGATAGAGGTGGACTACGGTGGGTGAAGAGTTGATAGGAGGCGTAGAAGAGCATCTCCGCGTTGTACACGGCCACGAGCCGCTCGAAGGGGTTGGTGGTGTCGAAGGTGGCTTGGAGCAGTTGGCAGAGAACGTCGAGCTGTTCGGCGACGGGCGCGGTCTGGTAGACGAGGACGAGGAGCTTCGCGAGCTTGAAGCGAACGAAGGGAATGGTGGCGTGGTTCTAGAGTTGGGAGAGAAGGGAGGGAAAACCTGATATAAAGCGAGGATGGAGGGAAGAATGCCCGACGCGTAGAGGACGGTGGAGTAGTGGTACCCCACGTGGAGAAGGAGGTCGACGCCGAAGACGCACTCGTGGCGGCGCTGGAGGAGGAGGCCACTGAGCATCAGAAGGGAGGAGAGAATCTCGTTGGGCAGGTCTGGAGGTGAGTGAGCGAGGACGAAGGTACTGGTGTTGAGACCCACGACACGAATCATAGCGAAGGTGAGTTGACGAATGAGGAGGAAACCGTCTCCCTGAAGGCGATTCACGACGGACCCGCATACACACACCAACTCATTCACCAGCGCGATCCCTTCTTCCGTCTATGCCCTCAGCACAGTGAACAGAACCCACCACCGGATGCGCCTCCTTGTTCGCGTTCATCTCCTCGAAGAACTGACCCACTACGTACAGGTCGGCCTCCACCATGTTCTCATTCTATTCCTCACTCACACACACCACCCTCACCGCCTCGCTCTTCATCGCCTCCACCATCACGCGCAGTCCCTCGTTCCCCAGGTGCCTGAACAGACGTCGAAGCACCTCCTCGCAGCCCGGCGGCCCACGACGGAACGGAGTGGTTTCCAGCTCCAGAATCGCTGGAAACGCCTCGTTCTTGACGCTCTCGCCCACCTGAGGCTTCCAGTTCAGCACGGCCTCGCCGTTGTGGAGAAGCTTCAGCTGGTTGCCGGGGTTGGTGAATGCGTTGTAGGCGGTCTCAGAAGAGAAGGAGGCGAACTCGTAGTTGGCGAGTTGGTTGCGGAGGAGGAGAAGGAGCGTCATCGCACACGAGGTGTTCTCGATCACCAGACTCGGGTCGTAGAAGCTCTCCATTTCCTTCAGGTGACACCACCATCAAACTCCGAACCGTCAGAATATCCCAACTCTCCATCGTCAGGGACGCCACGTCCTGGCTGGGGTTGGAGGTGATTCCCAACAACACGCGAACCACGTCGAGATTCATGGCTTTGTTGACAGTCAGAATGCTGCGCGCTTCTCGGATCATGGTGGTGAGCAGGTGGATCAGACTCAGCATCTCCTCCGCGTCCAGCTCGTTGCGCAGCATCGCGCCGCAGAGCGCCATCACCATCTCATACACCAGCTTCACACACGCGTCGAAGAGACGGTGAACGGGGTAACTGCCCAGCTCGAAGAGACGCATGAGGAGAGTGAGGATGGAGTGGCGGAGCAGGGAGTGGGGGTTGGAGAGAGCGAGTTGGAGGAGGAGGGAGAGGAAGCACGATTCGGGATGCGATTCGCTGGGGAAGCTATAGAGATTGGGGAGCGAGCAGCAGAAGAGAGAGAACGTGAGACACTGAATGATTTGCTCCTTATAGGAGAGAGGGACTAGAGATGAAGAGAGAAGAGATCGGCCACTGTCGTTCTGAAGAAGCGTGTAGAAGAGTTGCTCCCACACCTCCTTGCGGGAAATCAGTACCTTCACGACCATATCCTTCACTGATTCCGGAATGTGGTTCGAGTCCACTTCCTCGAGCAAGCACTACACCTCATGATCTGCTATATAGCAAACGCGGTAGATGTTCAGGAACACGCGCAAATGACCAGGCGATTTGGGAATACTGCTATAGCACTCCTCGATTAGTCTATTCCTCATGCTGGAAGAGAGCGCACACCCTGTGAGCAACGTCTCGTCAAAGGACTGAAGAACCGCGTAGCACAGACAAACACGGTTGAAAGCAACACTGTTCAGAGCGCTCTCCTGTTTTGAAATGATTCCGTTTAAGAAGTTCCGAAGGCAGGTGCTGTACGCTGAAATCGCTCCGAGATTAGGATTTCTTCGAAACAATTGTGTCTTTCCGTTACCATATTGAATGCAAACTCACCTGTTGATATATAATGTTGCATAGTCCAAAGACGACCACATCGTCGGAACACTGCAGTCCGTGCTCCAGATCAATGACGACCACGTTGTTGTTCACGACGTCATTGACATAACGCTGAGCACCATTCACCGCATCAACCGACGCGTTCTATGCATTAGCACACCGGCCACAGTTCGCACAGGTGTATACAACAGTTTGATTGCCTCAATGAGCTGATTCGTGTCCATCGCTATGATGATTGTGAACCACTGCTTCTCTTCCTGCTATTCCATCCCGTTTGTGAATTGAATTCTTCGGAGAGGGTGTTGTCTTTTCCCTCCATCTCGCTGATCGTCACTGGAACGGATTCTTGGCAAGTGGTATGTCTTTTCAGCCGCGGTGCAGTTTGTGCTACAAGGAGATTGTATCCCCTCAGTCCATCTTCACTTCCTGTGGTCATTTCTTCTGTCCCCAGTGCGTTTCGGAGCGGATGAGCGCAAGCAGCGAAACCTGCCCTAAATGTGGTCAAGTGTGCAGCATCCTCTATGTGGACGTGGAATTGCCTTCTTTGGTTCAGCGGTAGGAAAGCATGCCGGACGAGGTGCAGCAATTCATCAGCTCGAATCCGTGTGATCTCCTCTCCCAAGCCGTCGAAATCCTGCGCGTAGCGCTCAATGATGCTGTGAAGACTAGTTCCAAGAAAACCACAACAGAGCGTACACCGCTCACTTGGAGAGCAGACTGCAACAACAAAAGAAGACATATGAGAGGTGAGTGTGGTGAAGCCGAATCAACACCAGTCAAATCGCCTCCCTGAAGGCCGAGCTTGAAAAATGCAAATCCGTACCTGTCTCCTCGCACTTGTCTATACAGTTGGAACGACTCACGCATAGCCAAGGAGCAGGCGTGTTGAAACGCCCTGACTTCCTTTCTCGCTTCAAGAGCACATTCAACCCATCTCAGTCAACGCCGCGCATGGCTCCGCCCTCTCCTCAAACGCGTCCAGGAACTCCCTCCTTCATCGACCGGAAGATGGAAGTAGGAGATGAGAACGGATGGTCATGACAGAAGAAGCTGACCAATCCCTTTTCGAAGCAGGGAGAAGAGAGAATTCCCGGATCAGCCGCTAGCACTCCCTCGCGAAGTCGAATCAGTTTAGACATTCCGGGTAGCATCACGAGGCATCCTCAGCTGGCAAAGACGCCCACGCGAACATCGCGAGAGACAACCCCAGCTCCGCCCTTTCAGTTACTACGTCCTCCCAAATCGGCTCCGCTCACTCGTTCACAATTGCCTTCATTTGTTTGTTTCGTTAACAAAAGTGAAGAGTCCGTTAAAAGAAAACAGAAGACACACAAAAGGTGCTGACAGAATGCCGAGGAATGAAACGGCGCAGTCGTTGCTTCATTCGTATGGCTACGAAATCGTCGAGAAGGACGGATTGAGTGATGAGTTGGTTTTCGCGAAAACGGGAGAACGGTGCTCAATGAAGCGATTGTACGGCCGAATCAACGAGTTTGCGGCGATCCAAATCAGCAACGGCTCTTCACAGACTGTCGGTTACTTGGAACTGAAGAAAGACGTCCTCAACGGTATGATTCTGTTAAAAGAACCGGGAGGAAATCTACTGGTGCGAGGCTATTTCAAGGAAGGTGTCCGGAACGGTCTGTTTCTGGAACGAGGAGCGGATTGTCAAACCAGAGCGATCAAGTTTGTGAACGGTATTGAAGAAACGGTTATCCTGAAGACGGGGTCTCGTTCGCGCTTCATGATCGAAATCTCTCTCTGTAGGGATTTGTTGACCGTCGGTGAATACAACATCTACAACCAGCAGTGGGTGAACGACTGCTATCGTTTTAAGAACAATCGCATCCATCTCATCACTCATGAACCCGAAGGAAGCGTGCTAAAGGAGTTCCATGATGAAAGAATGGTTGAGAGGGATGGAGATAATGTGCTGTACGAAGGAGAGTATCTGAACAACCTCCACTACAAGTATTGTCGCGATGGGAGGGGAAAAGCCTTCCTCGACGGTGAGTTGGCGTACGAAGGAGAGTTTAAAAACAACACGTTCTACGGGCAGGGTCGGTTCTTCGTTCATTCCGTGCTTCGCTACGAAGGCAACTTCTTCAACGGATATCCAAAGGGAAAGGGTTCCTATTACGACGAGAACAGTCGGTTGGTGGCGAAGGACCGTTACGTGGATAGTCAGAGTGATGCTCGTTCCCTCCTTCAGGAGAGCGGGTTTGCGTATTTGGAACGTGTTTCCATTCACCAGCCGGAGTCGTTGATCGTGCCCAAGCGTTATGTGGAGCAGACCGATGAATGGTGGAACACGCAATCTGTGCGCTCCGAAATCAACCGCATCGTTCAGCGAGATTTCCATTTCAACATCACGGAGCTGAGTCGTCCGTCCATTGCAAGTAATGCTTCTGAATCCTTGCCCGAGCGATTGAACAAGCCGCGAAGAGACACGGAGATAACGAATTTGCCGATGGAGGTGCGTCCGCGCGATTCCGTAGTGCGTCGGGGGAGTATAAGGAACAGCGGGTTTTTCTACTGTTCCACGCTCACTGAAAGTATTGGGGGTGTGGTGGAGAGGAAGGAGGTAGTTTCTTCCGAGGGGTGTGAATCATCGCCGAAGGGGGGAGGTGTGTCTTCAGAGAAGGGGGGAAGTGGGTCATCAGAGAAAGGAAGTGTATCTCCGAAGGAGGGAAGTTCATCTCCGAAGAAGAAAGACACACCAAAGAAGGAAGTCACATCAAAGAAGAGAGAATCCACATCCAATACTAACGAAACTCCCCTCCTGAAAGTAACCGCCGCACTGCGAACCGACAACGACTTCACCCAAATCCTCTCTTCCCCGTATCACGTCGTCACACACATCCGCGTGACGCAATGCTTCTCCCACTCTCTCTCCACAGTCCAGCTCCACCACCTTCCCAATCTGCGGGATCTCGTGGTCGAGGCGAACTGTTTGCCAGAACTCTCCTCCTTCTCTCTCACCGACATGCCAGAATTACACTCGATTTTGTTCTGCAAGAAGAGCTGCAACTACTCACATCCTCCTCGCATCGTTTCATTTCGCTGCAAGTTGTCAGCGCTGCCGCGGCTCCAGTCGCTTCGCATCGAAGACAACTGCTTTTCGCTGTTTTCGGATCTGGTGTTGACGCGTCGGATTTCGCTTCTTCGCTCATGACTAGATCTGGACGCGCTCGCCGCCTTCTCCGTTGGCTCCAACTGCTTCACGTGCTGTCAGAGCGTGACGCTGGAAGGTGGGAACGCAACCCTCGTGTGAGCAGTAGATTTGCCGTCGCTCACGACGATGGCCGTGGGAGAGAACACGCTTTGCGCGGACAAGGAGCGAGAGAAGAGGGTGTTTGTGATGAAGAGTGAGTGCGAGAGAAAGGAGTGAGGCGTAGACGTTCCTGAGCTGCGCGAGCTGAAGGCGATGGGTGGAGAAGGAGCGTCGTTGAGCGGCTTTGAATCGGTTGTGTTGGAGAGTTGCGGAGACGGTTGTGTGTGAGGTGTAGACGTTCCTCTGTTGAAGAAGAGCGGTGTTGTGTGTCAGGGGGTGGCGTTGTTTCGCGATGTGAATCGTTTTAGCGAGGAGAGTGGGGTTGTATCCAAAGCGTGATGAATAGACACATGTGGAATTGTGGGGGAACTGAACATGCGTTCTTGAGTTGTGTTTGTTTGAAGAAAGAATCGAACGAGGATGAAATGGAAAGGCAGTTGGCACGTCTAGGGGTGAGGCTTCGATCCCTCAGCCACTCTCAACTGTGATTCTCTTCGCACCGTGGAAGGAGTCGTCCGATCGGAGGGTCGAGAGTGAAGTGAGCTTCGGCAGGTCTATTCCGTGATTCTGGGGATTGGGAATAACTTCGCAGAACAACATAGGACCCTGGTTTGCAACGATAGAATTGACATGCACTGCGACCCATTTGGATGGATTGCAGTTCGGGCAGGTCTATTTCATGACGAGACCGAAATGGTGTTACTCTCAAAGACAAGATGATGACAGGATCCAAAGGATCCATCACCAAAGATGAGCCTTTTCAATTGTGGGAGATCTAGCGGTGATTGGGTTGCAACAACCATACTCTTCAGATTAAGGGATGCAGAATAGAAATTGTAACTCCCTTCATGCAAATCGCCAATCTCAATCTCCTCTAATGCACCCACATTCTCAATCTCGATTACAGTGTAATCAGAGAAGGAATAACGACCCATCTTCAATGACTTCAACTTGGGACAATTCTTCAAATGGAAGTGACGATTTGGATCATCACCACAGCCCCATTTTTTCACTGTGAAGCAGTTATCGCCAATCACAACACGTTCTAGCTCACTCAAACCAATGATTCTCACATCACTCACATAGTCGAAACAATCGTGATCCACTTTCAGCGACTTTAGGAGATGCAAATGCCGCAAATCCAGCGATCTCCACCGAATGGCATTGCCACACCAACTCATCACAACCAACTCCTCAATGCGGTTGTGAAACACATTGTTCTTTTCATCCATCACAAACACGCGTTCCGCTGGCTTGTCATTCACCCATTCCCCGCCAAACACAACATCTCCGTTTCGGTCATACTGCGTACCTTCTCCCCATCGCATTCCCTCACACCACTCTCCTTCGTATTCCAGTCTGGAGATGTCCGTATAGTACTTGCGACCATAGCACACGTTCCACTCCCCAATGCGGAATCCTTCATATGCCACACGATTCTCCTTGTCGTATTCAACTCCCCAGCCACACGGCTTCCCCTCTAGCACGTCTCCCTCCCAACGATCTCCGTCCACGCTCAAATCTAGAATGCTGTTGTGTTTCACTCCGCTCAGATCGACCTGACTCACGCTCAACAACTCCCTCTTCTTCCCATCTTCCACAACCACTCTCTCTTTGGTTCTTTCGACGAGCAACTGATTTGTTCGTAATAGGCCTTCACAGTAATTGCTGTTATTCTTATCCTGACGAAAGAACACGGACAGGTCATGATTCAGAGGGGACGTCTCTTGGATTTGGGTCAGCATACCCCACTCGATACCCTCTTTGGTAGAACAGGCCTGGAACAGCGATTCCGATTCCATCAACAACGGGTTCTCTGCTTCATTCACGCTCCCCCGCATTCGCTTTGCCATTGACTATTGCTGCAATTGACAGTTGGGAAGAAATGGAATCATGGCGCGATTCGTTTGTCTTGACGGTGATACTCGTCCCACCCCTTTCTCTAACTTGGGGTGATTCTCCACTCAACATTCTGTCAGCCCATCCCAGCCCCCAACATCCCCCCTTTTCACATCCTCCATTCAAACAAGGACAAGCATCTCGCAACTATCTTGACTTTACGAAGTGCTGCCTCTCGCTCTCCGAATGGACTATTCTGATCAGGAACACGAGCGTGGTGAAGAAGCCCCAACCCAGGGTATTGCACTGAATATCCGACTTACGAGTTAGAGACATCGTTTTCAATCGACGAAATCAAAGGAATCCGGTCGGGGAAGGAGACATCAACGAAGAGAGTTGTGAAGAGAACGAGAGAGCCGAAGGAGAAGTTTACAACGGAATTCCTGCTCCGCAACACCGGAATCCCTCGTGTGATTGAAAGGGGGAGGAACCTCAACCTCGACAGTACAAACAACATTGTTTGGTTTGTGGGTGCTAGTGACACACAGATAAAGCAGTCGGACGCCATCATGTCGATGTATCACGAATGGGCGAAGGATATGTACGGATTGGATCAATTTGAAGACGTATTAACGAAGGTGGGATGAAAGGCATCCAGTTGATCCTAGACAATCACATTCTCTTCCCGAGACGATATTCGAGGGATGATGGGCAATTACCGCGATGTCGAGATACAGAAGTATGAGATGTGGGTTCAGTTTTCTCCAGTAATACGTAGAAAGCCGCCTTCAAGAACAAACGATTCTGCTCAGCTGAATACGTAGTCTCTTTGTTCGTAGCACACTTCTGCTGAGCTAAAATCACACCTCTTGAAAAACAAACAACCCACATCACTTTCATTTCACAGTAATGATACCGTTTCTTCCTGGAAGGAGCAGCCGTTTCATTTCCAATGGAAAAGCCTCTCTTTCGCAGCGACATCTCCACAATCTCCTTTCCCTCCCGAATCTTCATCCTCTCGCTATCCGATGCCAGCACCTACCATTCACTATTCCTCTCCACACACACCTCAATATCTCCATTTCCCTCTCTCCTTCTCTTGAACTGTGTCACCTTCAGTTCCCTCCAAATCACTCCAACCGAGGTCAGAATCACGAACACGGGCATGAAACTGTTGAACTGACTTCCCAAGAAGGGAATGGTTGCCATTTCGCCCAGCACTCTGGACAGCGCAATGCAATCATAAGCCGACTTGGGCAGCTAGAGCGTGAGAAAGAACAGCCAGGAGGACTTGAAGAAGCGTGAAGAAGTGGAAGAAGAGGGAAAACTGGAATCGCGTCAAATACGTCGCGTTTTCGGCAAGCGCGTACACATCGGTGTAATGGGGGTATAAAGAATAGGAGCGGATAAAGGGGACATTCAAGTTGAAGAATGCATAGAAAAAACAGAAGGAGATGTAGCTAGGGGTAACTCTTCCCGCCAACTCGCACATCAGCAATACCAGTCCGAAGAAAATGCGGAACATGGTGGAGAAGCCGAGATGAAACGACCAGCTGAAAACGGAGAAACTCTTCCCGGTAAGTTGGAAGAGAATCGTGGTGAGTTCGGTGAGGAGCGTGATGCCTGAGACGACCACGGCAAACACGGACAAAAACTAGACTCGAAATGGAGTGGCAAGAATACTCCCAAAAACGGACTGCGCAGCGTCAGCCACCATCTTCGGAGAGAGTGGTACACACGATTTCTCGGGCCGTAGTTGGTCTCAAGGGGTATCTGGGAGATGAAACGAAGAATGACGCGATCACTTCCGAGGAACCCGAGGCATGTCGCAATTCCGCGATTGTCTGGAGAAGGTCCTCGTACTGGTTCATTTTCCTCTGGTACACGAGACACGCCTGCTTCAGCTTGCTGTTCAGCTATCGGTAATGTCCTCGCCACATTCGCACCTTCGAGAGAACGCTCATCAGCGCGTCTTCGCTCATCTTGTTCATCGCCTCCTCGTCGATCATCACCCACTCGGACTTGTCGACGTGGCCTCGCATGTGGCGCTTCAGATCCAGGTCCTCGTCACTCGGCATGCAGTCGATCATCTTCTCGTCAATTCCGATTTACACTCGTACCGATTTCACGGTGTTCATGACTCTGCTGCTCTGGTTTGTGTGCTCCATAATGCGCTGCAATTCGCGGACGTTGCATTTCACTGACACCACGCGCATCTCGTAATCAAACTTCTCCGCGTCCAGTTCTTGACCCCGAATATAGAGGTCATTGATCTCTTGCTTGGGGTGGATCTTTCGGAGCAAGCTAGGATGGAATGCGAAAAACGCGACCTACCACACAGGCAGCTCCACTAGCCCAAATCCCAGGTAGATCACGACATAGCAGAGACCGTACGTATTCATGAGGGCAATCACGATGCCCTGGAGCGACGAGAAGGATCTACAGTCAAGAACCAGCAATCTGGACCTACACACTATTGGATACAAGGATGTAGACCAAGACACAAATCGCAATTCCTCCCAAGATTGCGTAGTGGCGAATGTAGTTGCGAAGAGACTCACGAAAGCGCGATCTATCGCTCGCAACCAAGAGCAAAGTCCCACCTCTTCGAAAACTCCCCAGACGCCCAGTAATCCATCACCAAGGGAAGAACGATCCAGGATAGCACGAATGTTACCCAGTAAACGACCGTCCACAGTCCGACAAGTCCCTTGCTCGCAGGATCCCCTTCCTTCGCTAGGCCGATGTCAAAAGGGAAAATGGCAATACCAACGAAGCCGAAGAAACTACGAGCATGATATAGGGGAGGAAGGGAAACAAGGAGGCAAAGAGGATCGCGGAGTAGACGATCTCCGAAGAATCCTCGAGATAATGAAGAAGTACGGATAGGGATATGATCCCTATCAGGAGTACAAGCAATATGATACAGATCGTCTCTCCCACGGCGTGATTCATCTTACAAATGAGCGTTGTTGGGGGGTGAAGAGTTGTGCTATTGGATTGGTATGATTCCTTGATTTCGCGACGCTTCTGGGTTTGTGAGTCATGGGTCGAGTTGGTGGGTGGGGCATCCATCGTATCGTGAACAAGGAGATGCGTTTGCATAGTGAGATGGCGTTGTTGGACCTAAATGAGGAGTCGGACGGGGTTCTTTTGTGTCACTGTAATGTGGAGGTGGAGGAGAGCGGCGATTACGTGAAGCATACAGTTGAAGTATCAGAATAGTAGTGAGTGGGGTGTTTGTTTTGAGTGGTTCTTTGGGGAGTGAGGAGATATGGGTGGGGTGCAATGGGTGAGAAACGAGGGCGCTGATTCCACTCCCTCCACTAGTAGGAGTGTGGGTTCACGATTCTCTTCAATCTACGTTGTGTGGGACGAATGAACCCTACGAGTCGTTTGAGAGGATTGAGTTCACACTTCCATGC
>ERZ780157.3855-NODE-3855-length-12037-cov-3.180521_pt1 | contig 12037 bp, 7 predicted proteins | sample MGYA00511169_ERZ780157 | MGnify/ENA primary metagenome ERZ780157 (study PRJEB29588, sample SAMEA1965149) | human gut metagenome | biome: human gut; feature: human-associated habitat; material: faeces | place: Denmark | collected 2008/2010 ... | reverse complement strand
ATTATGATTCTGCTTGGGATAGCAGTCCTTTTACTACTGGATGGTATTCTGGAAAATTATTTTCCAATAGCGAAAGAGTATCACATACAATCAAAAAAAATCAAAGAAGATAAAACAGCACTCCTGCTTACGGATTTGCATGCCTGCTGCCGAGGGCGCAAAAAAGATAAATATGTGCAGATGATACAGAGACAGAATCCCGATATGCTTTTAATTGCGGGGGATATGACGGTGAAAAATGGAAAACATACGGAGAGTGTGACAGCGTTTTTGAAAGAAATCGTTTCCGTGGCACCTATTTTTTATGCACCCGGCAATCATGAAATTCGTATGCCGGAGTATGAAGTGTATCAGCAGAACTTAAAACAAATGGGAATAAAATATCTAAAAAATGAGGCAGTGTCTTGTGGTGAAATTAATATTTATGGACTTGACTTGCCGGAATACTGGTATCATAAAGTTTGGCAAAAGAGAGAATTTTCCAAAGAGGAAGTAGAAAAACTGTTAGGCAGTGTAAAGGAAGATAAATTTTCAATTCTGCTTGCACACAATCCGGAATATTTTAAAAGTTATGCGAAATGGGGAGCTGACCTTACGGTAAGCGGACATATCCATGGTGGCATTATGAGGCTGCCGTTGATTGGCGGTGTGATTTCGCCGAGCCTTCGACTTTTTCCAAAGTATGATTCCGGTGAGTTTGAGGAAAACGGGAAAAAGATGATACTCAGCCGAGGGATGGGACTTCACCATATTAAACTTCGTTTTTTTAACCGTCCGGAGATAAGCGTCATAAAAATCACTTGCCAAGATAAGTCTAAATAGGGTATTATAGATAGGTAACGCTAAAAAAAGTGTACATTTGCTAAGGGGGCAAAATAGATGGAACTGCAAGTAAAGTTAGAAGTGTTTGATGGTCCGTTGGACTTACTTCTTCACTTGATTGAAAAGAATAAAGTAGATATTTTCGACATTCCGATTGTTCTCATTACGGAGCAGTATCTTGATTATGTCAGAAAAATGGACACCAAAGATATGGACGTCATGAGCGAGTTCCTTGTGATGGCGGCGACGCTTGTAAAAATCAAATCCAAGATGCTTTTACCTGCAGAAGAAGAGGAACAGGAAGAGGAAGAAGATCCAAGACAAGAACTTGTGGAACGGCTCTTAGAATATAAAATGTACAAATATGCATCCTTTGAATTAAAGGACAGACAGGTAGATGCCGGAAAAGTTTTTTTTAAAGAACCTTCGATTCCGGACGAGATAAAAAACTATAAAGATGAAGTCGATTATGAGGAATTGCTTTCCGATGTAACGCTTCGCAAACTGCAAACCATTTTTGATTCCGTGATGCAGAAGCAGGTGGACAAAATCGACCCAATCCGAAGTGAGTTTGGCAAGATTGAAAAAGAAGAAATTAACATAGAAGACCACATGATTTTTTTGGAGGAATATGCGATGCTGCATAAAAAATTCAGCTTTCGTAAAGTGCTGGAAAACGGCTCCGGAAAAAGTTATGTGATTGTCACATTTCTAGGTATATTGGAAATGATGAAAACCGGGAAGTTTACGATTGAACAGGACAAGCTGTTTGATGATATTATCATTACATATAATCCCGGCAAGGAGCAGGAGGAAGAATCGTGAATATAAAAAAGTTAGAAGCTGTTGTGGAGGCAATATTATTTTCCATGGGAGAGGCTGTCGAAATTGAGCGTTTGGCTGCTGCCGTAGACCATGACGAGGATACGGTGCGAAAAATTATCCGCAGTATGATGACCAGATACGATGAAGAAGACAGAGGAATTCATCTCATTGAGTTAGATGGCTCTTTCCAGTTGTGTACAAAGCCGGAAATGTATGAGTATCTGATTAAGGTGGCTCATATTCCGAAAAAACATGTTTTGACGGATGTGCTTTTGGAAACGTTATCCATTGTTGCCTATAAGCAGCCGATTACCCGATTGGAAATTGAAAAAATCCGCGGGGTATCGTGCAGTCATGCAGTGAATAAATTAGTAGAATATGGCTTGATTGCAGAAGCCGGAAGACTGGATGCACCGGGAAAGCCAATTTTGTTTGGCACGACAGAAGAATTCCTTCGCTACTTCAGCTTGGAATCACTGGATGATCTGCCAATCTTGAATCAGGAAACAATCGAGACTTTTAAGGATGAAGCGGAAAAAGAAGTGATGCAGGAACTCGAAGAAGAACAAGGTGAATAAACGTTTTTCGGTTATTTGCTGCTTATTGAAAAATTTTTCTTGCGTTTTTACTTTTCCTGTTATATAATGTGAAAAGACAAAGGCGTCAAAAGAGTATTGAACTATACTCTTTTGACGCCTTTTGTAGTCAAAAAATATTTTTGACAGACGGGAACACGAGTGACTATTCCATACGTCAAATACAAGGAGGAATTTCGATGAGTGAATATGTAGAAGAATGTAAACGGAAACCGATTGGCTTGTATGACCCTCGGTTTGAACATGATAACTGCGGTATTGGCGCAATTGTCAATATTAAAGGAAAGAAAACGCATAGTACCGTAAAAAATGCGTTAGAGATTGTTGCCAATCTTGAACACCGCGCAGGAAAAGACGGCGAAGGAAAAACAGGAGATGGTGTTGGTATTCTCTTACAGATTTCTCATAAGTTTTTCAGTAAAGTGGCAGAAAAGCTTGGTATTGACATCGGAGGAGAGCGTGAATATGGTGTCGGTATGTTCTTTTTCCCACAGGATGAGTTAAAAAGAAATCAGGCAAAGAAAATGTTTGAAAACATCATTGCCAAAGAGGGAATGGAATTTCTTGCATGGCGTGAAGTACCGATTGCACCGGATATTCTTGGAAAACGTGCCGTGGAATGTATGCCGTATATCATGCAGTGTTTCGTAAAGAAACCAAAGAAAGTTGAAAAGGGACTGGATTTTGACCGTAAATTATACATTGCAAGACGTGTCTTTGAGCAGTCCAACGAAAATACTTATGTGGTTTCACTTTCTTCCCGTACAATTGTATATAAAGGAATGTTTTTGGTTTCGCAGCTTCGCTTATTCTTCGATGATTTGCAGGATGTCGATTATGAATCCGCGATTGCGATTGTACATTCCCGTTTCTCGACAAACACACAGCCGAGCTGGCAGCGTGCTCATCCAAACCGATTTATTGTACACAACGGTGAGATTAACACCATTCTTGGTAATGCAGATAAGATGCTTGCCCGTGAGGAAACGATGGAATCCGAGCAGTTAAAAGGAGAACTTCACAAAGTACTTCCGGTTATCAATGCTAGCGGTTCAGACTCAGCAATGCTTGATAATACACTGGAATTTCTGGTAATGAGTGGTATGGAACTGCCACTTGCCGTAATGATTACAATTCCGGAGCCTTGGGCAAACAACCGTTATATCAGTGAAAAGAAAAAAGACTTTTATCAATATTATGCAACGATGATGGAGCCATGGGATGGCCCGGCCTCCATTTTGTTCTCAGATGGCGATTTGGTTGGTGCCGTGCTTGACCGAAACGGTCTGCGTCCTTCCCGTTATTATATTACGGATGAGGATGAATTGATTCTTTCTTCCGAGGTCGGTGTTATGCCAATCAGTGAAGAACATGTCATTAAAAAGGACCGTTTAAGACCGGGCAAAATGCTTTTGGTTGATACGGTAAAAGGAGAATTGGTGGATGATGATGTTTTGAAAGAGACATATGCATCCCGCCGTCCCTATGGTGAGTGGTTAGACAGCAATCTGGTAGAATTAAAAGACATTCACATTCCGAACCACCGCGTGGAGCACTACAGCAATGAGGAGCGGAGAAAACTTCAGAAAGCATTCGGTTACACATATGAAGAAGTGAAAAATTCCATTCTTCCAATGGCTCAAAATGGTGGCGAGCCGATTGCAGCCATGGGACATGACACACCGCTTCCGATGCTTAGCAAACAGCCACAGCCGTTGTTTAACTATTTCAGACAGCGTTTCGCACAGGTAACAAACCCACCAATTGATGCGATTCGTGAGGAAGTAGTAACATCAACTTCAACTTATATTGGCGAGGACGGAAACCTGTTACATGAGCAGCCGGAAAACTGCCGTGTACTTCGTATTAAGAATCCGATTTTGACCGATACAGATTTGTTGAAAATTAAAAACATGGATGTGCCGGGATTCAAAGTTGGTGTTATTCCGATTACTTATTATAAAAATACTTCTTTGAAAAAGGCAATTGACCGACTGTTTTTGGAAGCAGACAGAGCTTACAAAGATGGTGTTAATGTGTTGATTCTTTCAGACCGTGGTGTCGATGAAAACCATGTGGCAATTCCTTCTTTGTTGGCGGTATCCGCAATGCAGCAGCATTTGGTTCGCACAAAGAAAAGAACAAGTGTTGCCATGATTTTAGAGAGTGCAGAGCCAAGAGAAGTTCATCACTTTGCCACCTTATTAGGTTATGGTGCCTGTGCCGTAAACCCATATCTGGCACTGGATACCATCAAACGCCTGATTGACTGCAACATGCTTGACAAAGATTACTATGCTGCTGTGGATGATTACAATTCAGCCATCCTTCACGGTATCGTAAAAATTGCATCAAAGATGGGTATCTCAACAATTCAGTCTTATCAGGGATCCAAGATTTTTGAGGCGATTGGCATTTCCAAGGAAGTGACAGATGTGTACTTCACCGACACAGTATCCAGAATCGGTGGTATTTCGCTTCAGGATATTGAGACACAGGTAGAAAATCTTCATACACGTGCCTTTGACCCATTGGATCTTGGTAACGATACAACACTAGACAGTCTGGGTATGCACAAGTCGCGCAGTGGAAAAGAAGATCATCTTTATAATCCAAAGACGATTCATCTTTTACAGCAGGCAACTTGGCAGAAAGACTATAAATTATTTAAAGAATATTCAAGAGAAATTGATAATGAAGACCGCTTCATGAATTTGAGAAGCTTGTTAGACTTCAAATTCCCGAAGAAGGGAATTTCGCTTTCACAGGTTGAGCCGGTTGACAGCATTGTCAAACGATTCAAAACCGGTGCGATGTCTTATGGTTCCATTTCTCAGGAAGCACATGAGACATTAGCGATTGCGATGAACCGCTTACACGGTAAATCTAACAGTGGTGAGGGCGGTGAGAGTTTAGAGCGTCTATCCATTGGAAAAGACGGTTTGAACCGCTGCTCCGCAATTAAACAGGTGGCAAGCGGACGATTTGGTGTCACTTCTCATTATTTAGTAAGTGCAAAAGAAATTCAGATTAAGATGGCACAGGGAGCAAAACCGGGTGAAGGCGGACATCTGCCGGGTGGAAAAGTTTATCCTTGGATTGCAAAAACCAGACTTTCAACACCGGGTGTATCCCTTATTTCCCCGCCGCCTCATCATGATATTTACTCGATTGAGGATTTGGCACAGTTGATTTATGATTTGAAATGTGCAAATACCAATGCCAGAATTTCCGTAAAACTGGTATCGGAGGCGGGTGTTGGTACAGTCGCTGCCGGCGTAGCAAAAGCCGGTGCAGGCGTCATCTTGATTTCCGGTTACGATGGTGGTACCGGTGCAGCTCCGGCAAGTTCGATTCACAATGCAGGACTCCCTTGGGAACTTGGTCTTGCCGAGACACACCAGACACTGATGATGAATGGACTCCGCTCAAAAGTTGTGATTGAGACAGATGGTAAACTGATGACCGGCCGTGATGTTATGGTAGCAGCATTGCTTGGTGCTGAAGAGTATGGTTTTGCAACCGCACCGCTTGTTACGATGGGATGCGTGATGATGCGTGTATGTAATCTGGATACCTGCCCGGTTGGTGTGGCAACCCAGAATCCGGAACTGAGAAAACGATTCAAAGGAAAACCGGAGTACGTTGAAAACTTCATGCGTTTTATCGCAGAAGAAGTTCGCGAGCTGATGGCAAAACTTGGTGTAAGACAGCTCGATGAGTTAATTGGACGTACGGATTTATTGAAAGTGCGTGATGACATTCAGGATGATGAGAGAACGAAGAAACTGGATTTGTCCGCAATTATTGATAATCCATTTGCAAAAGATAAAAAACATTTATATAATCCGAAAGATGCGTATGATTTTAAATTGTCAAAGACCATGGATGAGAAAGTATTCTTAAAGAAATTTAAGCATGCGCTGGAAACCGGAGAAAAGACAAAAATTAGTGCAAGAATCAGCAATGTGGATCGTGCACTTGGTACAATTCTTGGTTCTGAAATCACAAAGAACTTAGGAGACGATGTACCGGCCGATACCTTTACGGTAGAATGTATCGGAAGCGGCGGACAAAGTTTTGGTGCCTTTATTCCAAAAGGACTTACGCTGACATTGGAAGGTGACAGCAACGATTACTTCGGAAAAGGACTTTCCGGTGGTAAACTGGTTGTCTTTCCACCGGAAAATGTACAGTACAAAGCAGAAGATAACATTATCATCGGTAACGTTGCTTTGTATGGTGCGACAAGTGGTGAGGCTTATATCAACGGTATGGCAGGCGAGCGTTTCTGTGTCAGAAACTCTGGTGCACACGCTGTTGTAGAAGGTGTTGGCGACCACGGCTGTGAATATATGACAGGCGGCTGTGTCGTTGTCTTAGGTCCGACCGGAAAGAACTTTGCAGCCGGCATGAGCGGTGGTATCGCTTATGTACTGGATGAAAATAGTGACTTGTATCTCAAACTGAATAAAGAGCTGGTATCATCCAATGCAGTAACGGATAAATACGACGTTATGCAGTTGAAAGATATGATTCGTGAGCATGTAGAAGCAACCGATTCGGAGCGTGGTAAAGAAATTTTAGCAAACTTTAGTGAGTACCTGCCAAAATTCAAAAAAATCATTCCTCATGATTATCAGGCAATGTTACAGGCAATTGCCCAGATGGAAGAAAAGGGACTGAGTAACGAGCAGGCACAGATTGAAGCATTTTACCAGTTGAAAAAAGCACGCTAAGATTTTTTGAAAACGAAGAAAGAAAGGATGATTACAATGGGTAAACCAACTGGATTTATGGAATATAAACGAGAGAATAACCTTGAGATAAAGCCACTTGAACGCATTAAAAATTTCAATGAATTTCATGTGCCGATGAGCGAAGAGGAGCGCAGTGTGCAGGCATCCAGATGTATGGACTGTGGTGTTCCGTTTTGTCAATCGGGCATGATGATTGGCGGTATGGCAAGCGGCTGTCCGTTAAACAACTTAATTCCTGAGTGGAATGATATGGTTTATCGTAACGGATATGAACAGGCACTTGGCAGACTGCTTAAGACAAATAATTTTCCGGAATTTACTTCCCGTGTCTGCCCATCTCCTTGTGAGGCTGCATGTACCTGTGGATTAAATGATTCACCGGTAACGATTAAGGAAAATGAAAATGCCATTATCGAATATGGTTATGAACACGGATTGATGGGACCAAAACCTCCGAAAGTCCGTACCGGCAAAAAAGTAGCGATTGTAGGTTCCGGCCCATCCGGACTTGCGGCTGCTGACCAGTTGAATAAACGTGGACACAGCGTGACCGTATTTGAACGCGAGGATTATCCGGGCGGACTTTTGATGTATGGAATCCCGAATATGAAACTTGACAAATCGGTAATAGAACGTAAAATAGAAGTAATGAAAGCAGAAGGGGTTGTTTTCCGTACCGGTGTGAATGTCGGTGTGGATGTAAAAGCCGATGAGTTGAAAAAAGAATTTGACCGCGTCATTTTGACTTGTGGCGCTTCAAACCCTCGTAACATCAATGCTCCCGGCAGAGATGCCAAAGGTATTTATTTTGCCGTTGATTATTTGAAACGAGTAACCAAGCATTTACGCAATCCGCAGTATACGGATTATATCAATGCCAAAGATAAAAATGTACTCGTTATCGGAGGCGGTGATACCGGAAATGACTGCGTTGGTTCCTCCATTCGTCAGGGGGCTAAAAGTGTCGTTCAGCTGGAAATGATGCCAAAACCGCCGGTTTGCCGTTTGGCAAGCAATCCTTGGCCGGAGTGGCCGAAAATTCTTAAGACCGATTACGGTCAGCAGGAAGCAATCGCTGTCTTTGGCAGTGACCCGCGAATCTATGAGACCACGGTAAAAGAATTTATCAAGGATAATAAAGGTGATTTGAAACAGGTTAAAATCGTGAAACTGAACTGGCAGAAAGATGAAAAGACCGGACGGATGCAGATGAGCGAAATTCCGGGAAGTGAACAGATTTTAGATGTTGACCTCGTCTTTATTGCGGCAGGATTTTTAGGCTCCGAGGAGTATGTTACAAAAGAATTTGCCGTAAAATGTACGGACCGCACAAATGTGCAGACGAAGCAGGGCGAATACAGCACCAGTCAGAAAGGAATCTTTACAGCGGGTGATATGCACCGAGGACAGTCCTTGGTTGTCTGGGCAATCCGCGAGGGAAGAGAGGCAGCCCGTGAAGTTGATAAAGATTTGATGGGTTATACCACCCTCAATTAAAGGGTACAATTATCCGGTGGCAGAGGACTGCTGCCGGATTTCATATGGAAAGGAGAATAAACTATGTCGCATTACACAAAGGAAGATATCATTCGTATTGTAGAAGAGGAGGATGTAGAATTTATCCGTCTGCAATTTGTGGATATTTTTGGAATTTTGAAAAACATGGCAGTAACAGCCAAACAGTTGGACTCTATTTTGAATAACCGATGTACGTTTGATGCCGCTGCAATTAATGGGTTTGATACGATGCATGTGGATGAACTTGTTTTAGTTCCGGATTTGGATACTTTTACAATCTTCCCTTGGAGACCGCAGAGAGGCCGTGTAGCACGTTTTATTTGTGATGTGCGTCATACGGATGGAACTCCTTTCATGGGAGATTCTCGTTATATTTTAAAACAAGTAATCGAGGAAGCGGCAAAAGACGGCTATACGTTAAATGTCGGACCGGAATCGGAATTTTTCCTCTTTGATATGTCGGAAGATGGACAGCCAACGACAAATACCAGTGAAAAAGGTGGATTTTTTGACATCGGACCGGTGGATGCCGGAGAAAATGCAAGACGTGATATCGTGCTTTCACTGTCCGAGATGGGATTTGAGATGGAATCTTCGTATCACTCCAATGAAGTATGCCAGCATCATATCGATTTCAAATTTGATGATGGAATTCAGACAGCCGATAATATTATGACATTTAAACTTACCGTTCGTACCGTAGCAAAGAGACATGGACTTCATGCTACGTTTATGCCAAAGCCAAATTATGGGAAAAAAGGTTCTGCGATGTTCTTTAACATGTTCTTGAGCAAAGATGGTGAGAACATTTTCAGTGACCCGGATGAAGAGTATGGTCTGAGCAAAACAGCATACTATTTCATGGGTGGAATTATGCGCCATATTAAAGGGCTTACTTTAATTAACAATCCGATTATCAATTCTTATAAACGTTTGGTGCCGGGATACAATGCACCGGTTAATATTACATGGTCACGTAAAAACCGTACTCCGCTTATGCGTATGACAAGTACCGGTGAGATGGGACCGCGTGTAGCATTGAGAAGTCCGGATGGCTCCTGTAATCCATATTTGGTTTTAGCAGGATGTTTAGCTGCCGGATTAGATGGCATCCGCAATAAAATCGAGCCACCAACCTGTATTGATGATTTAGAGGAGGCACAGGAATTTGATATTCTGCCAAGAACTTTGATTGAAGCGGTACAGGCATTTGAAAAAGACGAATTTTTCCATAAAGTATATGGAGAAGAGTTGTCACGCATAATCATCCAGAAGAAAAAACAGGAATGGGATGAATTTTGCGAACAAGTAACCGCATGGGAAGTTGAGAAGTATCTGGACCGAATTTAGTCCGGATACCGCTTATTTTGATACTTTTCTACGGGGAGGTGTGAACGATTCTGCGCATTATAGTAGCGTTTCCTAAGCTGGATGATGCGAAAAAAATAAAAAATGTTTTGAATCGGAGCGGATATGATGATATACTAGCATTTAATAGTGCATCGCAAGTGATTGCAGCCGCCAATGAATGTGACGGCGGTATTGTGTTGTGCGGATATCGTTTAACAGACATGCATTACAGTGAATTGTATGGCTATCTGCCGCGGGAATTTCAGATGCTTTTGGTAGCATCGCCTGCCAAATTGCAGGAATGCTCAATTGGCAGCATTATGTGTTTGTCTATGCCGATTCATTCGCATGAATTAGTAAGTACCATTGAAACAATGGCAATGGAACTTTACGCAGCGGAGAAAAGGAAGAGAAGATACCAGCCAAGGAAACGATCCGAAAAAGAACAAAAATCAATTGATGATGCCAAGGCTCTTCTGATGGAGCGAAACCATTTGTCTGAAGAAGAAGCCCATAAATATATCCAGAAACTTAGTATGGACAGCGGAAACAATCTTGTGGAAACTGCGGAGATGATTCTGGCATTCGATTAAAGGAGGATAACATGAACGCATATCTGATACTGGAAGACGGAACTGTGTTTACCGGAAAAAGCATAGGCAGTAAAAAAGAAGTCATTAGCGAAATTGTTTTTAATACGTCAATGACAGGATATCTTGAAGTGCTCACGGACCCAAGTTATGCCGGACAGGCAGTAGTAATGACCTATCCGTTAATTGGTAATTATGGTATTTGTAATCAAGACAAAGAGGCGAAAAAGTCAAATACCGATGCTTTTATTGTAAGAGAACTGGCAAGACTTGGAAGCAACTTCAGAAAAGAAGAAAGTATTCAGCAGTTTCTTGTAGAGCAGGACATTCCGGGAATTGAAGGAATTGATACAAGAGCCCTCACCAAACGACTCAGAGAAAAAGGAACAATGAATGGCATGATTACCACAGAAAAACCTGAGGATTTATCTGCCGTTCTTGAAAAAATTAAAAAATATTCCGTTCGCGGTGTAGTTGACAAAGTAACTACAAAGGAAATTGTTTCCTATAAACCGGGCGATTTAGATACCGATAGCAACATTTCTATTACAAAGAAGGTTGCTATTCTTGACGTTGGAACGAAATTTAACATTGCCAGATGTTTGTTGAAACGTGGCTGTGAAGTTACAATTTACCCGGCAAAAACGAAAGCAGAAACGATTCTTGCTTCCCATCCGGACGGCATTATGCTGACGAATGGACCGGGGGATCCGAAAGAATGCACAGAAGTCATTGAAGAGTTGAAAAAACTGTATGCATCGGATATTCCGATTTTTGCAATTTGCTTGGGACACCAGTTAATGGCACTTGCCTGTGGCTGTGACACGGAGAAAATGAAGTATGGCCACCGCGGAGCAAATCATCCGGTCAAGGACTTAAAAACCGGACGCGTATACATTTCTTCCCAGAATCATGGCTACATGGTAAAAGAATCTTCGGTGCCAAAAGAGATTGCCGAGGTTGCCTTTGTAAATGTCAACGATGGCACAGTCGAGGGACTTCGTTATTTACAGAAAAATATTTTCACGGTTCAGTTTCATCCGGAAGCTTGTGCCGGACCGAAGGATTCGGAAGTTTTGTTTGATGAATTTATCAAGATGATGGAAGAGTAAGGAGGATACATACAATGCCAAAAATGGATGAAATCAAAAAAGTTTTAGTAATCGGTTCAGGCCCAATCGTTATTGGACAGGCTGCCGAATTTGATTATGCCGGTACGCAGGCTTGTCGTTCTCTGAAAGAAGAAGGAATGGAAGTAGTGCTTATTAATTCCAATCCTGCTACCATTATGACCGATAAAGATATTGCTGACCGTGTTTACATTGAGCCTCTTACCGTAGAAGTGGTAGAGCAGCTGATCCTGAAAGAGAAGCCAGACAGCGTTCTTCCTACCCTGGGCGGTCAGGCAGGTCTGAACCTTGCCATGGAGCTGGATGAGAAAGGCTTCCTGAAAGAACATAATGTAAGACTGATCGGTACTACAGCCCAGACCATTAAGAAAGCTGAGGATCGTCAGGAATTCAAAGATACCATGGAAAAAATCGGCGAGCCGGTTGCAGCTTCCAAGGTTGTTACC
>ERZ780157.3845-NODE-3845-length-12065-cov-11.173772_pt1 | contig 12065 bp, 10 predicted proteins | sample MGYA00511169_ERZ780157 | MGnify/ENA primary metagenome ERZ780157 (study PRJEB29588, sample SAMEA1965149) | human gut metagenome | biome: human gut; feature: human-associated habitat; material: faeces | place: Denmark | collected 2008/2010 ... | reverse complement strand
ATAATAAAAATATATCTATTGGAAATAAAAATATATGTAAATGTAAGTATGAGGCAACATTACATTTAAATATAGATAATAAACATATCGCATCGATATATATAAATGATGGTATAAAAGAAAATGTAGCAAATATGATATCAAATCTTAAAAGTAGTGGAATAAAAACATATATGTTTACTGGTGATAAAAAGGAAACTGCTATTGATATAGGTAAGAAAATAGGAATAGATGAGATAAAGTATGAGATGTTACCTACTGATAAATATGAAAATTATGAGAAAATAGCAAATAAAAATGAAATAACTATATTTGTTGGTGATGGTGTAAATGATGCACCTACTTTAAAAAGAGCGGATATAGGAATAAGTATGGGGAATGTTGGTACTGATGCTTCTATAGAGGCAAGTGATGTTGTTTTAATGAATGATGATGTGGATAAAATACCACTAGCAATAGATATATCAAAATATACTAAGTATATAATTAAACAAAATTTAGTATTTGCTATAATAGTAAAATTAGCAATATTATTATTAAGTGTATTTGGTTATGCTAATATGTGGCTAGCAGTATTTGCAGATACTGGTGTTACGCTTCTTACAATATTAAATACTTTAAGAATTATAAAGAGGTTTAAATAGTTTTACAAATTGGTAATTTTGTGATATATTATTGCTGTAAATTTAATTAGAAGGGAGTGTGATTAATATGAAGAATTTACAAATTATAAGTAATGCAGAATTAATCATGGCTCCTATCTATTTTAGTTTATAATAGATAAATTTTTGATGTCCTAGATTTTAAGTTCTGCATTATGCAGAATTTTTTTTAATAAAGAAAGGGACATATAAAATGATAATAAAATTAAATATTAATGATAGGGCAGCTCTTGCTATGAAAAATGGTACAAAAAAAATAGAAATAAGAGCGGGTGCTAATTATGATAAATTAAATTATGGAGATATAATTGAATTTAGTAGTAATAATTTAGGTAAATTTTATGTTAAAGTAGAAGGTATTAATCATTATAATACTTTAGATGAATTATTTACTCTTGAAGGAACTAGATATACTGTATCATCCACAAATGATAAGAAAGAAGCTATCTTAAATGTGGAAAAAATAGGAGATTATAAAAACATAATAAAAGAAAATGGTGTTTATGCAGTTCATATTAAGTATTTATATTCGGAAAATACCGTATGGGAAGAACTATATGATAAGGCCAAAAACATAAGAGACGATAGAGAAGTATCAGGTATGATTAGTGCAGGATGTGTTGGAGCGGCAATACTTACTAAAGGTCATAATATATATACTGGAGTCTGTATCGATACAGCATCATCTTTAGGTATGTGTGCTGAAAGAAATGCTATAGCAAATATGATTACAAATGGTGAAAATGAAATAGTAAAATTAGTTTGTATTGATTCAAAAGGAAATATAGGTTTTCCTTGTGGAGCTTGCAGAGAATACTTAATGCAACTTTCTAAAAATAGTAAGAATATTGAAATATTAAAAGATAAAGATAACAATGAGACAATAAAATTAGAGGAATTAATCCCTAATTGGTGGGGATATGATAGAGTATAAATGAGAAATATAGAATTAGTTATACCTAAATTAGAAGAATATTCTTATGAAGAAAAATTAGAAAAAGATCCTAATACAATGAGTTATAATGCTGGGTATAATGTAACATATTCTGGTTATCATTATGATACTGGTTGTATTGATTTTACTGTGGATAAGTGGAAGGATGTTTATGATAAAAGAATAAAGGAAAATAGATATTTTGCATACATAAAAGATTTTGATATTAATGAATATGTTGGATATGTTAATTACCAATATGATAAAGAACAAAATATTTATGAATGTGGTATTTTAATTGAATATAAATATAGAGGTAGAGGTTATTCTAAAGATGCTTTAAAATTACTTATAAAAGAGGCTTATAATAATGGCATAGAATACTTATACGATACTTTTGAAAAAGATAGAGAAAATGTATTAAAATTATTTTTAGATGTTGGATTTAAAATATATAAAGAAGAAACTTGGAAGAAATTTAATAAGGATGTATCAGGAGCTATTGTTAGAATAAATACAAGTAGTATATTGCCTAATATTTCTAAGATAAGAAGTATAAATGATGTTTTCTCTTTTATGGAAAATAATATTAGATATGGATGGTTAGATATCAATAAAAATATTCATATTGGAAACATGAAGAATTTTAGAAAGTTATACAGAACTATGACTATTGATGAGATACTAAGATATGGTATTGGTACATGTATAGATCAAGTTTATTTGATGCACTATATTTTAAATAATATAGGTATAAAAAACAAGATGTTTGCAACTAGAATATATGAACCAGATGATTTTGATGATTTAACAAAAGAGGAACATATGCATTGTTTTATACTTTGCTATGTTAATGATAAGGTTTATCATATAGAGCATCCTAATTGGTATGAAAAAGGAATTTATGAATATAAAAACGAAGATAAAGCACTAAAAACAATAAATGAATATTATGTAAAACTATCAAATGGAATTTCAAGACCAATAACTGAATTTTATGATGTTAAGCCAAATATGTCATTTAAGGAATTTAATTGTTATATAAATAGTTTAAATTGTAATCATAATTATGATGTTTGAGGTGTTAAAGAAATGGAAATAATAGAATACAATGATAAATATTTAGAAGATGTTAAAGATTTACTAGTAGAATTAGAAGAATATATAATTGCTATAGATAAAGATGAATTAGACCAGTTACATAAAGAATACAGAGATAAAATGGCTATCTTAGATTTAAAAGAGGTAAATGATAATAGTGGTAAATGCTATTTAATGATAGATGGTGATAAAGTAATTGGATTAATTATGGGATATGTTAGGGTTTATGATAAATATGATTATTTAGATTACAAATGTCCAAAATGCGGTAAAATATCAGAATTAATTATTTCTAAGCATGCAAGAAGTAAGGGTGTAGGCCAAAAACTAATTAAAAAAATGGAAGAATATTTTAAACAAATAAATTGTGAATATATCTTAATAGATGTTTTTGCTTATAATAAAAATGCTATTAAATTTTATAATAGGCAAGGATATCATACAAGGGAGATTATTAATATTAAGAAGATATAAAAAATATGGATGGAGACATAATGAAATGAATAGTTATAAATGTGTAATAGCAGATAAAGATTTAATTATAAAAAAATGGGATTGTGAAATAAAAAAACATAATAATTCAAAATTATGGATACAGTTTAAAAAAGAATCACTAAAAAATTTAGATACAAGAATTGTCTATATGGGATTATTAAATGGTGAAATAATTACGGAAGCAACAGCGATAGTTTCTGAATATGATTTTAATATGCAAAATAAAGATGGTTTAATAGGAGATAAAAAAGCATATTTAACAGCATTTAGAACGAATAAAGAATATGAAAACAAAGGATATTTTTCTAAACTTTATAAATTTATGGAAAATGATTTAAAAAAAAGAGGTTTTAAATATTTAACTCTTGGAGTAGAACCTTGTGAAATAAGAAATATACAAATATATTTTAAATGGGGCTTTATAAAGTATATAAAGACTGATTATGAATATTATTCATCTGGTGAGAAAGTAATTGTTAATTATTATGAAAAAACATTGAAGTAATTATGATATAATTAAAATGAATTTAATAAGAGGTATATACTATGAAAAAAGAAATAGAAATAACAGTTAGAGTAAATGTCGGCTATGAAAAACTAGAAGAGGAATTAAAACAAAATAATTTTATAAAAAAAGAAGAATACATAGTAAATGATTCATATTTAATTAATAGTTCAATAAATATAACAGATATGAAAAGTTTAGATATACTTAAGAAATGTGTTTTAGTAAGAGATATAGTTGGAATTTTAAAACAGTTATTATATAAATATAAAAAATATGATAGTAATGGAGATATAATTGAACAAAGAAAAATAAAATGTCCTGTTACTGATATAAATAAAGCAATGGAATTTATGAATGCTATAGGATATGAAAAATTATTTGATATACATGATAAATGTATAGTTTTTACAAATGATAAAACCGAGTTAGTTGTTCAACTAGTTAATGATAAATATATTTTTATAGAAATGGAGTCTGAACCTCAATATATTAACAGAAAATATGAAAATGTAGAAGAATTAAAAGATGATATATGTAGTTATAATCTATCAATAGATAAATCTAATTTCTTTGTAAAAAAGGCAGAATTAATTTTAAATGAAACGTTAAATAGATGATAGGAGATGATGCATATGAAAAAGATAGTTTATGTAACAGGAAATTGGTCTAAGCTTATGAGTGCTAAAAAAATATTAGAACCGCTTGGTATAGAGGTTGAAAACGTTAAAATGGAAACAACGGAAATTCAGGCGGACTCAACTGAGGAAATTGCAATACATTCTGCAAAAGAAGCAAGTGATAAGTTAAAATGTGCTGTATTAAAGAATGATACAGGTTTGTATGTTGAAGCATTAAATGGCTTTCCGGGGCCATATACACATTATGTTGATGAAAAAATAGGAGAGGATGGATTGTTGAAACTTCTTGATGGGGTTCAAAATAGAAATGCATGTTTTATTGAAGCATTTGCATATTGTGAGTATGGCAAGGAACCTGTTGTATTTAAATCTGTGACAAAGGGTAAAATAGCTAGAGAAAAGTCTGGAACTTATGGTTGGAGTTGGGATTTTATATTTATACCAGATGGATATGATAAAACTATGGCAAATTATCCTGACGATGAAAGATGTTTTATTTGGAATACTGATGCATATAATAAACTTGCTGATTTTTTAAAAGAAAAATAATTTATAAAATAAAAAATTCAATCTATAGATATTTAAGTATATCTTATGGATTGAATTTTTTAATTGTTTCTGTTTGATACATCAAATTTTCTTTATATTGTGAAAAAAATAGAAAAAATTGATAAAAATGTGTTGACATTTGTCTAAATAAATAGTATTTTAGATTTAAAATATTTTAAAGAGGTGAGTAGTATGAGTATAAATAGATTGTTCCCAAATAATAAAATATTTTTTGTTAACTTATTTGTTAGCTATATTTTCTCATGCTTATTCTGCTCTTTAATCAAATAACTTCAAGGCAGTAACTTTTAAGACTTTGTGTCTTATTGGTTGCTGTCTTTTTGTTATATATGAAAGGTGGTGTTATTGTTTGAGTGAAAAACAAATTACAATTGATGACTTAATAGAAAATGTTAAGTTATATAATGAAGAGGAAGTATCAAAAATTTTAAAGGCCTATGATATGGCCAGTATGCTCCACAAGGGACAATTAAGACAAAGCGGTGAAGAATATATAATTCATCCACTTAATGTAGCCTATGTCTTATCTGAAATGAGAGCAGATGCTGATACAATTTGTGCTGGATTACTTCATGACACTTTAGAGGATACAAAAGTGACGAAAGAAGAAATAGCGGAAAACTTTAACAGTGATGTCGCTAATTTAGTTGATGGAGTAACCAAAATGAGTAAAATGAATTTTTCCTCAAAAGAGGATCAGAATTTAGCTAATACAAGAAAAATTATTACAGGTATAACAACTGATGTAAGAATAATACTTATTAAGTTAGCTGATAGACTTCATAATATGAGAACATTACAATTTAAAAGTGAATTTAAGCAGAAAGAAAATGCTTTAGAAACATTAGAAATATTTGTTCCTATGGCTTATTATATAGGAGCTTATAGAATAAAGTCTGAATTAGAGGATTTATCATTAAGATATCTTAAACCTGATATGTATAAAAAAATAGGAGAAAAGAAGTTAAGAATAGAATCTGAAAGTGAAACATGTTTGAAAGAAATGTTACATACCATACAATCTATGCTTAATGATGAACATATTCCAAATGAAATAAAGGTAAGAACTAAAAATATATACGGAATATACAAAAGATTATCTGAAGGTGGAAAGATATCTGATATACATGATCTATTAGCACTTAAAGTAATGGTTGATAGTGTAAATAATTGTTATCAAACTTTAAGAATTGTTCATAGTAAATATAATCCTGTTAATGGAATGTTTAAGGATTTTATATGTAATCCTAAAACCAATATGTATAAATCACTTCATACAACTGTATTTGCACCAGATGATAGATTAGTTCAAACTCAAATAAGAACGTTTGATATGGATAAGATAGCTTCATTTGGATTATCTACATACTGGGATATAGAAAAAGGTAATGCAAGAGAAGTTATGCAAAAAGATTTAAGCGACAAATATCAATTTTTCAATTCTTTAGTAGAAATAAACAAAGTTTTTGGAGATAATAAAGAATTTGTAAATCAAGTTAAAAATGAATTGTTTTCAAATAAGATATATGTTTATACAACAAAAGGAGAAATAATGGAGCTTCCAAAGGGAGCTAGTGTGATAGATTTCGCTTATAAAATTCATACTGATGTTGGTAATACAATGGTGGCAGCACAAGTTAATAATGAATATGTTGATGTAACGACAGAACTAAAAAATAAAGACAGAGTAAAAATAATTACTGATGACTTATCATATGGGCCAAGAGAGGATTGGGAAGATAAGGCAGTCACAACATATGCAAAAAGAAGAATAAGAGAATTTAATAGGAGATAAAAATTATGCTAGATAAAATAAAAAATGATATTTTGAAAAATAAAAGTGAAATAATAGAGATTTTGTCAATAATAGAAAACAAATCTGTGGCTAGTGAAGAAATAGAATTATGTATAAAAGCATTAGGGCATAGTCAAAAATATTCTGAAAAAAAAATTAAAGTGATTTCATCATATTTGCCGATGAATTTGCCATTATATTCCTTAATAACATATGTGATAATCCCAAGATTAAACGCTGATACATGTAATTATAGGCCATCAACAAAAACGCTTGAAATATCAAAAAAACTTCATAAATTACTCAAATTGGATTCGTATAATATAAAACTATTTGAGGGGACTAGGTTTGACTATAATAAGAATCTTGTTAAAAATTCAGATGTAGTTATATTTATAGGCAAGCCTTCTAACGCTGAGAAATTATCGAAAGAACTTTCATCAAATACACTATTTATATATTTTGGTGTTGGTCAAAACCCGGCCATTATAGCAAATGATGCCAATTTAGAACTTGCGAGTGAAAAAATTGCTGATTCTATAATGTTTAATTATGGTCAAGATTGCGCTAAGCCAAATGTAATATTATGTAAGAGCACTGTGTACCCAGAGTTTAAAAAAAAGTTATTAACTGCCATATATAATAGATTAGAACAAAAAACTACTATAAAAAAATTGGAAGTTTTTAAGGATGTTATTAATCTCTTGATTAGAGATAAAGCATATGTAGAATTTGGAGGCAATATAAATATACCAAACCAAACAATTGATCCTATTATTGTGACAAAAAAATTTTCTGACTTAAAATCTAATTATGATGAATATTATGCGCCGGTGTTTAGAATAATGTTATATGATAATGTTAACGATTTAAAAAAATATTTTTCAAATCAGAAATATAAAGATGAAAATATGAATATTTCTTTGTTTGGAAATTCAAGATATATTGAAAAGTTACCAGCATCATTAGTGTTGAATAATGAAATTGTGTCTGATATAGATAATGGTTTTTGTGAATATGGAGGCTATGGTAAGAACACATCATATTTATCATATAAAGGAGTTACCATTAATAAACCATTACTTATTAATAGAGAAATTAATGATTTTTACAATAATGAAAGTTTTGTTAATTCGGCACAAAGTTTATCAAAATATAATGTTAAAAATGATACAAAATTAAAAAAAATAATGTTGAGTGAATATGAAGATAGAATTAGAACACTTTTTGGTAGTAATTTAAATTTTTCGTTTATTTTTGGTTCTTATGCAAAAAGACTCGAAAAACAAACCTCTGATGTTGATATGTTTGTATGTTTAGACGAAGATGATAAGTTCGCTATTAATGAATTTAGAAATTGGTATTTTAAATTTCATTATATGTATGGAAAATTTCCTGATGTTTTGTATCCGGGAGAAGTAGTAACTAGAGAAAAATTAGAAAGTGTAATTGATAATAACTATAATGTTAATTTTAATGTAATTAATGATTCTGATACGTTTGATTCATTATTTTACACCCAAATATTTACTGACAAAAAAATCAACATTATTGGGGATCAAAAAAATTTAATGGAATATGAAAAAAAATTTCAAAAATTTGTACCGGATTTTTGTGAAGCAATATTTGAAACGTTGAAAAAGAATGACAAAATTAGAGATGATAGAGATTATATGAAGTGTTTGATTGCGTTGTCATGCAATGATCTCCTATTTTTTGGAAGAAAACTTGATTTTGAAAAAACACCACAGATGTATAATGATATTATTGATGAATTAGATGATGGTTTTTTGGGAAAATGTATAAAAAAAAGACAATTATTATAATCGTTTACAACGATAAAAAAAGGTGATATAATAGCAAAAACAAAAAGGAGTGTTAATATGATAAATTTTATAAAGGAACAAGAAAAAAAACTGAAGAAAATTATCTTAGAATGTGGATATTCAATTGAAAATGTAAATATAGTTCCGTCTTCGAGACCGGATTTAGGACAGTACCAATTTAATGGAGTTATGGAATTAGCTAAAATGAGTAAAACAAATCCAAGAATAATAGCAAACTTAATTGTAGAAAAAATGTGTGATGATGATGATTATAAAGATGTAAATGTGGCTGGGCCTGGTTTTATAAATATAACTTTTTCTGATAAACTATTATCTAATTATATCGAATCTACTAGAAAATATCATAATTATGATAAAAATACAATAAAAAGAAAAAAGATAGTTATAGATTATGGTGGACCTAATGTTGCAAAAACTCTTCATGTTGGTCACTTGCGTAGTGCGAACATAGGAGAAGCCTTAAAAAGATTAAGTAAACAACTTAATTATGATGTTATAAGCGATATTCACTTAGGTGATTGGGGACGCCCAATGGGATTAATAATGTTGGAATTGAAGAAAAAACATCCAGATTGGGTTTATTTTGATGAAAATTTTAATGGAGAATATCCAAAAAGATGCCCTATTAGCAATGAAGATTTGGAAAAGCTTTATCCAATAGCAAGCGAAAAGGCTAAAAATGATGAACAGTATTTAAAAGAGGCAAGGGATATTACAACAAAATTACAAAAAAAGCAACAAGGTTATTATGAATTGTGGAAACAAATTATAGCTATTTCAACATCAGAAATAAAACATTTGTATGATAAATTGAATGTATCTTTTGATTTATGGAATGGAGAAAGTGATTCTGATAAATATGTTTTAGATGTAATAAATTATTTAAAAGAAAAAGGATTAGTATACGAGAGTGATGGTGCTCTGGTTATGGATGTTAGTTTACCAGGAGATACTGTTAATATTCCACCATTATTGTTAATTAAATCTAATGGTGCTATTTCATATGAAACAACAGATTTAGCAACATTATGGGATAGAGTTAATAGTATTAAACCAGATGAAATCTGGTATGTAGTTGATAAACGACAATCATTGCACTTTGAACAAGTTTTTAGAGCTGCTTACAAATCAGGTATTGTTCCGAAAAGTGTAAAATTAGAATTCGTTGGATTTGGTACAATGAATGGCAAAGATGGCAAACCATTTAAAACTAGGGATGGGGGTGTTATGACGCTTTCTGCCTTAATAGAATCTATAAAACGTGAAACATTAAAAAAATTAAACCCAAATATAGTTGGTGAAGCAAGAGATGAAATATCTGATTTAATAGCAGTTGGGGCTTTAAAATATGCTGATTTACTTCCTAACAGAAGTACCGACTATATATTTGATGAAGATAAGTTTAGTGATTTTAACGGAAAAACCGGTGTTTATTTATTGTATTCTACAATTAGAATGAAATCATTATTGATGAAAGCTAAAGAACAAAATGTAGAAATAGGTCCGATAAATGTATTTGTGAATGATTTTGATAGGAACATTGCATTAAAATTATTAGAAACTCCAGTTGTTTTAGATAAGGCATTTAAGGATAAATCGCTTAATGAAATAGCAGAATATTTATATCAATTAATTAATATTTTTAATAATTTTTATGCTTCAAATCATATTTTAGCTCAAACAAATGATAAAATAAAACAATCATGGTTAGGCTTGGTTGAAACCGTTTATAATACTAGTTCTGAATTATTAGATGTTATGGGCATAGAACAGCCAAAAAGAATGTAAAATAAAAAGAAAGGGGATAATTCAATTTGAATAAGTGTGTACTTATAACAGGTGCTACAAGAGGAATAGGACGAGCTACTGCTATTAAATTCGCAAAATCAGGTTACGATGTAATAATAAATTATTTGAATAATGATGATTTGGCAGAAAAATTAAAAGAAGAGCTGATTTCGAAATATTCAGCAAATATTACTCTTATTAAAGCAAATGTTAAGATCGAACAAGATGTGATTAAGTTAAAAAATGAAGTGTATAAAAAATATAAAAAAATAGATGTTTTAGTAAATAATGCTGGAGTTATTTCTGATAAAGAATTTCGAGACAGAACAATAGATGACTTTAATGCTATTATAGGTACTAATTTAGCCAGTGTTTTTTTAATGAGCAAATATTTTGGATTTGAAATGTATAAAGAGCATACGGGAAAAATAATAAATATTTCTTCTACAAATGGTATAAATTCATACACACCTACTACTATAGATTATGATGCGGCAAAAGCGGGAGTGATATCTATGACAAAAAATCTAGCTGTGGAATTTTCTCCTTATGTTAATGTTAACTCTGTTGCTCCAGGATGGGTTGATACTGATATGAATAAAGATCTTCCCACTAAATTGTTGGAAGAAGAAAAGAGAAAAATTTTACTAAAACGATTTGCAAAACCAGAAGAAATAGCAAATGTTATATATTTTTTATCAAGCGATGAGTCATCATATGTAAATGGTCAAACAATAATAGTTGATGGGGGATATTAATTATGAATAAATTTGATAATGTGTTTATAGAAAATGATTTTGTAATTCCTGATTATAATAATTTGAATATTGTTGATTTAGCTAAATACTTGTATAGTTGTTATGGAATAGAATCTGATTTCAATAAAAATTTTGAAAAATTTCAAAAATTGATTCCGAAAAATAAACACACTTTATTAATTTTATCAGACGGAATGGGATCAAATATCATAGAAAAGATGCCTGATGATAACATTATCAAAAAAAATAAAGTTAGTGATATGATAACTGTTTTTCCTAGCACAACTGCTTGTGTTCTTACTTCATTAGTTACAGCTAAATATCCTTCGGAACATGGCATTTGGGGTTGGTATAATTACTATAGACCAAAAAATGTAAATTATTATCCATTACTTTTTTTGGAAAGAGGTAGTAATAAACCATTGTCTAATTTTGGAATTTCTCCTAAGGATATATTTATTTCAGAATCGAAATTAAAACATCTTAATTGCAAAACAACCATTTTGTTTCCGAAAGATATTAATGATAGCATTTATTCTGATTTTGTATCATTTAAAAAAAATAGATTTGGATATAAGGATTTTAATGATATTGTTGATATCTTTAAAAAAGAATGTTTAAATGATGAAACTACTTTTACATATTTATATTTGCCAGATATTGATAACATTGAGCATGATTATGGAATTGATGACGAAAAAGTTTTTAGAAAATTAAATGAAATAAGTGCTTTAGTTGAAAAATTATCAAAAATAGATGATTTAACAATAATTGTAACAGCTGATCATGGGCAAATAAATATACATGAAGATGTTATAATGGATTATAATAAATATAATAAATATTTTTATTCGGAGCCTACTATTGATTTTGGAACATCTTTTTATTATGTCAAAGAAGAAATGAGAAAAGACTTTGTGAATGAATTTAACAAGGATTTTAAAAACAAAATGTATTTATTTGAAACAA
>ERZ780157.3844-NODE-3844-length-12070-cov-2.266750_pt1 | contig 12070 bp, 8 predicted proteins | sample MGYA00511169_ERZ780157 | MGnify/ENA primary metagenome ERZ780157 (study PRJEB29588, sample SAMEA1965149) | human gut metagenome | biome: human gut; feature: human-associated habitat; material: faeces | place: Denmark | collected 2008/2010 ... | reverse complement strand
CTTCCATCCGCAACGTATCCGCAACGGCCTTTTGATTATCAATAACGATACTGTTTTCCTGCATAGCCAGTTCATTACCAATAACAACCCGTTGACCTTCAACATCGCCTGAAACACCTTTCCCCGACGGAGCATTGAAATCACTGACTGCGGGTATCATGATCCCCCTGTGCTGGGCTGCCCGGACTACAGCCATACCCAACGGATGCTGCGAACCTTTTTCCACTGCAGCTGTTACACGTAAAAGAGATATTTCCCCACCCGGACTGAGACTGATAATCCCTGTCACCGTAGGCGAACCTTCCGTGAGCGTGCCTGTTTTGTCGACAACCAGCGTGTCCACTTTTTCAAGACGTTCAAGGGCTTCGGCATTCCTGATTAACACCCCGGCCTGGGCTCCTTTGCCTACCCCCACCATTATCGACATCGGCGTGGCCAGTCCCAGCGCGCAGGGGCAGGCAATAATCAGGACCGACACAGCCGCAATCAGACCGTGCGCCATCCTGGGCTCGGGCCCCCAGACAGACCAGATCACGAAAGCAACAACCGCGATAAGTATCACCAGAGGAACAAACCAGCCTGAAACGCTGTCAGCCATTCTCTGGATGGGGGCACGCGAACGCTGTGCATCAGCGACCATCTGAACAATTCGTGAGAGCATCGTTTCATCACCGACTTTCTCTGCACGGATGATAAGACTACCTGTCTGATTAATCGTCCCCCCAATGACAGGTTCACCTTCTTTTTTGGTAACCGGCATAGACTCCCCGGTCACCATCGATTCATCAACGGTTGTTTTGCCTTCGATCACGATACCGTCGACCGGAATACTCTCTCCAGGTCTGATGCGGAGCTTATCGCCAGGCAGGACATCTTCCGCATTAATATCCGTTTCATGACCGTCATGATCCAGCCGCCTGGCTGTTTTGGGGGCAAGGTTCAGAAGCGCAGTAATGGCGCCTGAGGTTTGTTCCCGTGCCCGCAGCTCAAGAACCTGTCCCAGCAGAACAAGCACCGTAATAACTGCTGCGGCTTCAAAATAAACGGCCACCAGGCCATCCATGTTTCTGAACGATGCAGGAAACCAGGACGGGAAGACGGTTGCAATGACGCTGTAAACCCAGGCTACGCCGGTCCCCATTGCAACAAGGGTAAACATATTCAGGGAGCGGTTACGTAACGACATTCCGGCCCGGGCGAAGAATGGCCAGCCGCAGTACAACACGACAGGGGAGGCCAGAAGCAACTGCAGCCATGTGTTGTACTGTGGCGGTACTGTATTCCTCAAGTCGGGAAACAGATGAGATCCCATTTCGAGTACCAGAACCGGAAACGCCAGCAACAACCCCAGCCAGAAGCGTCTTGTCATGTCGTGAAGTTCATCACTCGGCCCCGTGGATGCCGTAGCTACGAGCGGCTCCAGTGCCATTCCACAGACAGGACAGCTTCCGGGACCACTGCGGCGTATCTCCGGGTGCATCGGACATGTCCACACACCTTCAGAATTCTCTTTTTCCGCCTGGTGGTGAGGCTGTTTTATCTGATCAGGGCTAACTTCGTGATGATCGTGGTGATGGTGATGGGAATGTTCACTGGCATCTTCGGTAAGATAACGATCGGGATGGGCTTTAAATTTACTCTCACAGCTGGCGGAGCAGAAATAAAGTTGATGGTCCTGGTATCGAATGCTGCTGTGCGCCCTGTCGGGCAGGATGGCCATCCCGCACACGGGATCTCTCACCTTATGCAATACGTGGCCCTCGTCCGGGGATAATGTCTGCTCAGAAGCAGTCTGGTTGTTGTGTTGCACTGCATTGTCATTTTTCACAGTAACTCTCCTTATGCATACCGAAGCATCTTCTGTCTTCAGGGTATGTCATGGATGCGATTACCACGAATATCGCCGGCACAGGAGTGCCTGCTACCGGCGTCCCGTTATCAGCCGTTCCGCTGACTATTCGATTCGCTGGAAGACTTTTTTACTTCCATCCGGTGAGAATGCGATAACATCGTAAGCCTCTTTTCGGGCTCCCATCTCCATTCCAGGACTTCCTGCTGGCATACCGGGGGTGGCGAGACCGTATATACCCGAACCAGACTGCATTGCCTTATGTATCGTTGTCGCAGGCACATGGCCTTCAATGATCAAATTACCGGCAACCGCGGTATGACAACTTCGTAGTCCTGCAGGAATAGCATGCTTTTCTTTCAGGGCTGACAGCGCCTGATCATTCATGACGTGAGTTCGTACTTCAAACCCGTCTTTTTCCATCGCTTTGCCCCACAGGGAACAACAGCCACAGTTTTCAGATTTGTACATATCAATCACTTTTTCACTCGCCATCGCGGGTAGTGAAAGGCCGAGAGCCAGCGCCATTAGAACCACTTTTTTCATACTCACCTCTGTATATTATCGATATAAACCCTGACGTCAGGGTGAATCAGTAAAGAAGGACACCCACAGGGGGTGCCCTTTCAGGTTCAGGACACGCTTTTTTTATGTTTGCGCAGCCAGATTAATTTGTAGGCGGCAGGAATAATGAACAGGGACAGCAGCGGAGCCGTGATCATCCCACCAATCATGGGTGCCGCGATACGGCTCATGACTTCTGAACCTGCACCGGTTCCCCAGAGTATTGGCAGCAGACCCGCAATGATCACCGCCACGGTCATGGCTTTCGGCCGGACACGCAGTACGGCACCATGATAGAGGGCTTCATCAAGGCCTTCCGGTGTGAACGTCTCTTTACGGGACAATTCCGGGTGCGCTTCAATGGCATGACGCAGATACATCAGCATGACCACGCCAAACTCTGCTGCCACCCCGGCCAGGGCGATAAACCCGGTTCCGGTCGCCACTGACATATGGAAGCCCTGCCAGTACAGGAACCATATCCCGCCAACCAGGGCAAACGGCAGGCTCATCAGGATCAACAGGGCTTCATCAACCCTGCGGAATGCCAGATATAACAGGATGAAGATGATCATCACCGTCATCGGTACCATCAGTTTTAATTTCTTATTGGCGTGCTCGAGTAATTCAAACTGTCCTGAGAATGCCACACTGGTCCCCGGTCTCAGTTTCACTTTCTCACTGATGGCCGTCTTAATATCGTTCACCACCGACACCATGTCCCTGCCGCGGGCATCAACATAAATCCAGCTGGCTGGCCGGGCATTTTCGGTTTTCAGCATGGTTGGTCCGGAAACGACCTTAATATCGGCAACATCGCCCAGCGTAATTTGCTGCTTCATTGGGGTCAGGATTGGCATCTCTCTCAACGCCTGCGGACTGTTACGGTAATCCTGCGGATAGCGAATGTTAATAGGGTACCGGGCCACGCCTTCAACCGTCTCACCCACCATAGCCCCACCGATTGCTGAAGAGACGAACAGCTGGACGTCGCCCACAGTCATCCCGTACCGGGAAGCTTTTTCCCGGTTAATGTCCACATCAATATAACGTCCACCTTCCAGTCGTTCAGCCAGTGCGGAAACCACACCAGGTACGGTTTTAGCGACTGCTTCGATACTCTGTGCTGTTACATCGATATCCGACAGAACAGTACCCGATACCTTAATACCTATCGGACTTTTAATGCCGGTTGAGAGCATATCAATACGGTTACGGATAGGCGGTACCCAGAGGTTGGCCAGACCCGGTAAACGGACGGTCCTGTCGAGTTCTTCAATAATCTTGTCAATCGTCATGCCTGGACGCCACTGATCCTCAGGTTTGAGCTGGATCGTGGTTTCCACCATTTCAAGCGGTGCGGAATCCGTTGCGGTCTCTGCTTTACCGGTCTTGCCAAATACAGAGGCCACTTCAGGAACGCTTTTGATTAACTTGTCTGTTGTCTGCAGGAGCGCTGCAGCTTCTGCCGGAGAGACGCCAGGCAAGGTCGACGGCATATACAGCAGATCGCCCTCGTTAATCTTCGGCAGAAATTCACCGCCCACCTGACTCAGTGGCCAGATAACCGTGAAAATGGACAAGGCCGCAACCAGCAGGGTTGTTTTTGGCCAGTGGAGGACCCGCAGCAGCAAAGGATGATACGCTTTGATCAGCACCCGGTTCAGGGGGTTACTGGTCTCGGCAGGAATTTTTCCCCGGATCCAGAATCCCATCAGAATAGGAATGACGATGATGGCCAGCGCGGCCGCGCCCGCCATGGAGTACGTTTTCGTGAATGCCAGCGGGCCAAACAGACGACCTTCCTGCCCTTCCAGGGTAAAGATAGGAATAAAGGACAGGGTGATGATCAGCAGGCTGATAAACAGTGCGGGTCCCACTTCCACGGAGGCGTCGGTAATCACCTTCCAGCGGGTGGCGTTGTCAATCTGCTCACCCGGATGCTGATGATCCCACTCCTCAAGCCGTTTATGCGCATTCTCAATCATCACAATGGCGGCATCCACCATCGCACCGACGGCAATCGCTATCCCTCCCAGCGACATGATATTGGCGTTCAGTCCCTGGAAGTGCATGACGATAAAGGCGATACACAGGCCAAGCGGCAGAGAGATAATCGCCACCAGGGCAGAACGTACGTGCCACAGGAACAGAGCACAGACGATGGCCACCACGATAAACTCTTCCAGAAGTTTGGAACTGAGGTTATCAATCGCCCGGTCGATTAACTGGCTGCGATCGTAGGTGGTCACGATTTCAACGCCTTCCGGCAGGCTGGCCTTCAGCGTCTCAAGTTTATCCCTCACTGCCGTGATAACGTCGCGCGCATTTTTACCCGACCGCAGGATCACCACGCCGCCAGCGACTTCTCCCTGGCCGTTCAGCTCGGCAATACCACGCCTCATTTCGGGCCCGGTCTGCACGCGGGCAACATCCCGCAGATAAACCGGCACGCCGTTCTCGCCTGTTTTCAGGACGATGTTATTAAAATCATCAATGCTCTGAAGATAACCGCTGGCACGGACCATATACTCAGCTTCGGCCATTTCAACGGATGAGCCACCGGCCTCCTGGTTAGACGATTCAAGAGCCTGTTTCACTTCGGGCAGGCTGATACCATACTGAGACAGTTTTACCGGATTGACCTGAATCTGGTACTGCTTCACCACGCCACCGACCGAGGCTACCTCAGCCACGTTCGGGATGGTCTTCAGTTCAAATTTCAGAAACCAGTCCTGCAGAGAACGCAGTTCTGAAAGGTCGTGTTTTCCGCTGCGATCGACAAGGGCATATTCAAATATCCAGCCCACTCCCGTGGCGTCCGGACCGATTTCAGAGCTCACACCCGCAGGCAGTTTGCCCTGAACCTGATTCAGGTATTCCAGCACGCGCGAACGGGCCCAGTACAGATCGGTCCCGTCTTCAAAAATGACATACACATACGAATCACCGAACTGTGAAAAGCCACGCACGGTTTTTGCGCCAGGTACGGACAGCATGGTGGTGGTAAGCGGATAGGTGACCTGGTTTTCTACAATCTGCGGAGCCTGTCCGGGATAGCTGGTTTTAATAATGACCTGCACATCTGACAGGTCAGGCAGCGCATCGACCGGCGTGTTAATTATCGTCCATGTGCCCCAGATGCTGAGAAACAGTGCGCCCATCATGACCAGGAAACGGTTGGCGACAGAGCGCCGGATAATCCATTCAATCATCGTCGTCTCCTCAGTGCCCTGAATGCATATTTACAGGCTGCTCAGACATTGCTGGCATACTGTTTTCTGTTTTTTCAGGGTGGCGCATACGTTCCAGCGCGCCCGTAATATTGGCTTCGGAGTCAATGAGGAACAGGCCACTGACCACCACGGTATCGCCTTCATTCAGGCCGGAGCCAATGCCGGACTGTTGCTGTGATTCATGCAGAACGTGGATCTGTTTCGGCACAAACTTGCCTTCATCATCAACAGTAATCACGCGCTGTTCTTTGCCGGTATCGATAACGGCCTGGCTTGGTATCAGCAGCATCTCCTGACTTTGGGTATTCAGTTTGAGATAGGCATTCATGCCCGGCTTGAGAAACTCATCCTTGTTAGAAACCTGGAGGCGGACCTGAAGCGTGCGGGTTGTCTGATCCACGCTGGGAAGAATGTTCCATTTTTCGACATGGAATGTTTTATCCGGATAAGCCGGTACCGAAATTTCAAACTGCGACGTATCTTTCAGCAGATAGGCGATAGATTCTGGCACTGCAGCGCTGATCCAGACCGGGTCCATCCCCTGAATCTGAGCCACCACCTTATCTTTCGAAATATTCATGCCGGTGCGCAGGTCAAATGCAGTAATGACACCATCAATAGGTGCTTTAATGGTAAAACGGGTCTGGATTGTGCGGGTTGAACGCAGCCTTTGAATATCTTCTTCCGGCATACCAGCCAGACGAAGTCGCTCCAGAACCCCTTTTATCTGGGTTGGCGTACCGCCTGTACCGGATAACAGCAGAAACTCACTTTGTGCCTCAACCCATTCAGGAATGGTGATATCGATAAGCGGAGTGCCTTTCTTCACATGATCGCCAATCGTCAGGGGATACACTTTTTCGACGAAACCGTCAGAACGCGCCTGCACAATGACAAACTGATATTCGTTGTAACTGACATTAGCCGGGATTGTCTGAGAATAATTCAGCATTCCTCGCGTGACTTTTTGCGTTTTTAATCCCAGATTCTGAACCTGAGTTGGATCGATACGGATCCCGCCACTGCTTTTATCGCCACTTTCATCAGCATATTTCGGCACAAGGTCCATATCCATAAAAGGCGATTTTCCGGGTTTATCAAATTTGGTATCCGGTTTCATAGGGTCATACCAGAAAAGTACCTTTTTCTCCGGTGCCTTTTGTTCTGTTTGTACTGTTTTTTGTGATGAGTTTAAATACTGCCAGGCAGTAACCGATATCAGCCCCCCTGCTATGAGGCTGCTGATAATTATTGCAGCATATTTTATCTTTAAAGAAGCCATACAATTTCTCGCTGAAAAATCAAAACACCTGGCATATGCGCCCGATCATTAATTCACAGTAATCCCATAATGAATGTTCAGGCGCACTGGATGTATTCGCTCCGGAGTGTCAATCAGGATTGCGTAACGTTAATGCTTTTGAGTAAGGAGATATTGCCCTGCTGAATAAACGAGAAATCGACATGGTTGCCGGTTTTCAGGGCATTGATAGCGTCGTCTGCATTAACAAAAGTGAAGCGCATGGTCATTGCAGGCCAGCCCACCGCCGGGATTGCTTCGTGCGAAATGGTAATCTTTTTACTATTCATATCAATGTCTTTAACGATACCGGTGCCCTTGATAACCTGCTGTACCGAAGCATCACTGGCAGCATTCATATCGCCATGCTGATGTGTTTCAGCATGAAGACCGGCAGAAAACATGACAGAGAAGGCACCAAATAAAACGGCTTTAAGTGAATTACGCATTTTTAATTTCCTGATTAATTGAATAAATTTACTCTACCCAACCGCCACCCAGCGCGGTAAACAGATTAATTTCGTTAACCTGTCGGGAATAGGTAAGATCGAGAATGGTTTGCTGCGTCGCGAAGAGGGAACGTTCTGCATCCAGCACTTCGATGTAACTGACAGCACCACTTGCATACAATCCTCTGGCACGCTGTAGAGTTATCTGAAGTGAATCAAGATAACGCTGCTGTGACTCAAGTTGCTGGCTAAGGCTGTCGCGCAGCGAAAGCGTGTAGGAAACATCTTTAAAGGCTGACTGAATTTTTTGTTCGTAATTAACCACCGACTGTTGCTGGCGAATTTCAGCCAGCTTCAGATTGGCTTTGTTCCTGCCAGCATTAAATATAGGAATTTCAATTTTAGGAATAAAATTCCACATTCCACTTCCTGACGTAAAGAGGCTGGACAGCTCCGTACTGCTTGAGGAGAGACCACTGGTCAGGGTAATGGACGGGAAAAAAGCCGCTCGCGCTGCGCCAATATTGGCATCAGCCGCTTTCAGCTGATATTCCGCTTCCATAATATCCGGACGCTGCAGCAATATTTGTGACGACAGATTTGGTGGCAATTTTACTGGTGCGATCTCCCCACCTTTCATCCCTTTTTCTGACGGAACTGCGCGGTACGTTCCAAGCACCAGTTGCAGGGCATTGTTTGCCTGAGCCAGATCGCCTTCTCGTTTGGCTATTTCGGCGCGGGTACTTTCGATTTGCCCCCTGGCTTGTTCAAGCGCCAGAACGTTCGTACTCCCGGTCACCAGTTGTTGCTCAACGAATGCATAAGACTGTTCATAATTTTTCAGCGTTTCCCGCGCAATACGGAGTTGTTCGTACGCCAGTTGCTGGCTGAAATAGCTCTGTGAAACGTTGGAGACCAGCAGGATGTGTACGGCACGACGGGCTTCTTCGCTGGCAAAGTAGTTCTGGCGATCAGCCTCACTCATGTTCTTAAGTTTGCCAAAAAAATCGAGCTCATAGCTGAGCTCCAGACCCGCGTCGTACTCCTGCGTGGTCGGCTTGTCACCTTTCAGACCACCGCTGTATGTAATCCCGGATGAGGCATTCAGTTGGGGATAACGATCTGCATCCGTGACGTTGAACTGGGCCCGGGCCTCTTCAACCTTCAGGGCAGCCATTCTCAAATCACGGTTATTATTCAGGGCTTCACCGATCAGCCTGCTGACCTGGGGATCGACAAAAAAGTTTCGCCAGCCCGTATCCTGATAGCTGTTTACCGCAGGCGTCAGACTGTTTTTAGACAATGAAAACTGCTGGGGAACCGGAGCTGGCGGACGCTGATATTCAGGTGCCAGAGAAACACAACCTGCCAGGATGAATATGGTACTGATGCTAAGTAATTTTAATTTGAACATAACGCTTCTCGTACAGGCAGACCTGGTAAATGGTTCAAACGAAGTCCAGAGTATTGATAGGGATACTTTACCGAACGCTCTCTGTTTGCCGGGTGACAGGATAATGACAATGTTGTCATTTTTGCTGTAATCCGTTGATAACGATCGTGGGCGCAATAAAATGACATTAGCAGCCAGCCGGGGAGCAAGATGAAAATATTGATCGTCGAAGACGAAATTAAAACAGGTGAATATCTCAGCAAAGGGCTTACAGAAGCAGGGTTCGTAGTGGATCACGCTGATAATGGTCTTACCGGATATCATCTCGCCATGACCGCCGAGTATGATTTAGTCATTCTGGATATCATGCTACCTGATGTGAACGGCTGGGATATCATCCGTATGCTGCGCACTGCCGGAAAGGGTACGCCGGTCTTACTGCTGACGGCCCTGGGCACGATCGAACACAGGGTCAAAGGACTGGAGCTGGGTGCGGACGATTATCTGGTTAAACCCTTTGCGTTTGCCGAACTGCTCGCCCGGGTGAGAACTCTTCTGAGGCGGGGAAACACGATGATCACGGAAAGCCAGTTTAAGGTGGCTGACCTCTCTATTGATCTCGTATCCAGAAAAGTCAGCCGCGCCGGGAACCGCATTGTGCTCACCAGTAAAGAGTTCAGCTTGCTGGAATTCTTCATTCGCCATCAGGGAGAAGTTCTTCCCCGCTCCCTGATTGCCTCTCAGGTCTGGGACATGAATTTTGACAGCGACACTAACGCGATTGATGTCGCAGTAAAGCGACTCCGCGCTAAAATAGACAACGATTACGGGACAAAACTGATCCAGACAGTGCGGGGCGTGGGCTACATGCTGGAGATCCCGGATGCATAGCAAACCGTCCAGACGACCTTTCTCACTCGCTCTGCGGCTGACCTTTTTTATCAGCCTGTCCACAATACTGGCGTTTATCGCCTTCACCTGGTTTATGCTGCATTCTGTTGAAAAGCATTTTGCCGAGCAGGATGTCAGCGATCTGCAACAAATCAGCACCACACTGAGCCGTATACTCCAGTCCCCGGCAGATCCGGATGAAAAAAAAGTAAGCAAAATAAAGGAATCGATCGCCAGCTACCGTAACGTTGCTCTTTTGCTACTTAATCCCCGGGGAGAGGTGCTGTACAGCTCTGTGCAGGGGGCTGCTTTACGCTCTGCTGTGAGTTCAGCCGATTTTAGCGAGCATAGCCGTGCACGTGATGTCTTTCTCTGGACGGTGGAGGATCCTGCGAGACCGATGGATACCGGGTCTGAAATGAAGATGGAAACATACCGGATTATCGCCTCCTCTGGCCAGGCGATATTTCAGGGCAAACAGCAGAACTATGTCATGCTGACTGGCCTCTCCATTAATTTCCATCTCCATTACCTCGATGCGCTGAAAAAAAATCTGATTGCGATTGCCGTCGTGATAAGCCTGCTGATTGTTCTGATCATTCGCATCGCTGTCCGTCAGGGGCACCTGCCCCTTCGTAATGTCAGCAATGCCATTAAAAACATCACCTCCGAGAATCTTGATGCGCGGCTGGAACCGACACGCGTTCCCATTGAGCTGGAGCAGCTGGTTATCTCGTTCAATCATATGATTGGAAAGATTGAGGACGTCTTTACCCGCCAGGCCAATTTCTCTGCCGATATCGCGCACGAGATCAGAACACCCATCACCAATCTGGTGACGCAGACTGAAATCGCTCTGAGTCAGGATCGAACGCAGAAGGAACTTGAGGATGTCCTCTACTCCAGTCTTGAAGAGTATAACCGGATGACCAAAATGGTCAGCGACATGCTGTTCCTGGCACAGGCGGACAATAATCAGCTGATACCTGACAGGGTTCGGTTTGACCTCAGAGCAGAAGTCATGAAAGTCTTCGAGTTTTTCGAAGCCTGGGCCGAAGAACGCAATATTATGCTCAAATTTAACGGGATGCCCTGCCTGGTTGAGGGAGATCCACAAATGTTCAGAAGAGCGATCAATAATCTGTTATCCAACGCCCTGCGTTATACCCCAGAGGGACAGGCAATCACCGTCTCAATAAGAGAGCAGGAGAGCTTTTTTGACCTTGTGATTGAAAATCCAGGGAAACCGATCCCTGAAGAACATTTATCAAGGCTGTTTGACCGTTTTTATCGGGTGGATCCGTCCAGACAACGAAAAGGAGAAGGCAGCGGCATCGGCCTTGCGATTGTGAAGTCAATCGTGGAAGCACATCACGGAAGAGTGCAGGTGGAATCGGACGTACACTCAACGCGTTTTATCTTATCCGTGCCCAGACTGGAGAAAATGATCCCGGAAACCCAATGCTGAAAATAAAGATGTAAATGACAAAGATGTCATTAGCCTGTCATGCAGCAAACAGAAGCCATTCGATATAATTAGTGCAACTTATCAGGAAGGCTGGATTGCTTCATCAATACCCGGCGTCAGAGTACGCCAGGAAATGAATATCCAGCCCTCTTCCGGAGAAATAAACGCTGCCGAACTTGTTTCAGTTATGGAACTGAAAACACCGGTTGTACTTCCCCGGACATCACTAATTCAGAAATGGAGAGTTATCATGAAAAATATCGTATTAGCATCTTTGCTGGGCTTTGGTTTAATTTCATCGGCCTGGGCCACTGAAACCGTGAATATCCATGATCGCGTCAACAATGCACAGGCTCCTGCTCACCAGATGCAGTCTGCTGCGGCTCCTGTCGGGATCCAGGGGACTGCTCCTCGTATGACCGGTATGGACCAGCATGAACAGGCCATTATTGCTCATGAAACCATGACGAACGGCTCGGCGGATGCGCACCAGAAAATGGTGGAAAGTCATCAGAAGATGATGGGAAATAACACGGTATTTGTCCGTTTCATCGAACATCTCGGACCGTTTCCCCTATCGGGCCGTCGAAGTCATTAGCGGCAATGAATGAGCATGAAAGAGCTGCAGTTGCCCATGAATTTATGAATAACGGTCAGTCTGGCCCACATCAGGCCATGGCCGAAGCGCATCGTCGCATGCTCAGTGCAGGCTGACGGCGAGGGAAGTATCTGTGCTGTCCTTATTTCCTTGATAGATTTTTCCGTAACCGGATATATGGCAACATCTTTGCCCCCTACAGGGGGCATTTTTATCAGATTCTGCTACAGTTAACGGGCATCAACGCTAAAAGGATATTTTTTATGAAAGCCAGAAACACTTTATTTGCAGTATTAATGTTATCCCTGCCAGCGATTTCAGC
>ERZ780157.3843-NODE-3843-length-12077-cov-2.301780_pt1 | contig 12077 bp, 15 predicted proteins | sample MGYA00511169_ERZ780157 | MGnify/ENA primary metagenome ERZ780157 (study PRJEB29588, sample SAMEA1965149) | human gut metagenome | biome: human gut; feature: human-associated habitat; material: faeces | place: Denmark | collected 2008/2010 ... | reverse complement strand
CATCTACATTAATTAACAGAATTTTCTATCTTCAAATTTTCCAATATCGGAGTGTCAATACCTGATATTTTAGGGTCGATATTATCATTCAGTTGCTCAAAAACCTGAATTTCAATCCACTCCGGATTGAATTGGGTAAGGTTGTCATCGAAGAACCGTTGAAACCGGCAGACCGGTTTCTGATCCGGAAAGCACTTGAAGCGCTCGGGTTCGAATTGCTCGACGATAAACGCCATCGTCTTATCGAACAAATCCGTACTGCCATTATCGAACTGGTCCATTATGAAAATAATCTCTCTAAATTGAAATTATCCGAATATTTAAGCGGGAAATGTCATTACGACTACAGCTTGCTAAGTAAACTTTTTTCCGAAGAAAACGGTATCAGCATAGAGAAATACTATATTGCTCAAAAAGTAGAACGCATCAAAGAATTACTCATTTACGACGAGCTGACGATCGGCGAAATAGCCACACAGCTTCAATATTCGAGTGTCGCTCATTTGAGTTCCCAGTTCCGGCAGGTAACCGGAATGTCTCCCAGTGAATTTAAACGTCTGAAAGGCAACAAACGCTCCCCTTTGGATAAAGTGTAAGATATAAATCATATCCATAATTTTATAACAGTACATCGGCCGGTATACCTTATCTTTGTCCGGAAAGAGATCATATAAAGGTTAAGCGTATGAAAATAAAAAAAACTTTTCCGGTGGTAGGAATGAGTTGTGCCTCTTGTGCAGCGAGAATAGATAAAGTCATTCATGAACAACCCGGTGTATGTGAAGCCAATATAAACTACGCAACCGCCCAGGCCCAGGTCGTCTACGATACGGAGATCTGTTCTGTTCAGGCCTTGAAAAATGCGGTGCAAGATGCAGGATACGATCTGCTGACCGAGACAGACCAACAGGGCGAGGAGAAGGCCAAACAAATACAAAACGAAAAATACCGTTTATTGAAAATTCAGACCTTCGGGGCTATTTTATTATCGCTACCGATCATGGTCATCAGTATGGTGTTTGTGAATATTCCTTACATGAACTATGTTTTATGGTTCCTTTCGACCTGTGTCGTTTTAGGTCTCGGAAACAGATTCTACCTCAGTGCCTGGCAGCAATTGAAACACGGTACTTCCAATATGGATACCCTGGTTGCCAACAGCACCGGTATCGCTTATCTATTCAGTGTATTCAATCTATTGTTCCCGGATTTCTGGTTATCGCGGGGGATAACGCCCCATTTGTATTTCGAGGCTGCAAGCGGTATTATAGCTTTTATTCTTCTGGGCCGCTTACTCGAAGAACGGGCGAAACAAAACACCTCAACGGCTATCCGTAGACTAGCGGGTCTGCAACCCAAAACAATTACGATCGTTACCGGATCGGGCGAACAAACCGTACCGATCGAAAATGCCCGGATCGGAGATACGATAGCTGTAAAACCCGGAGAACGTATCGCTGTTGACGGGACGGTAATAAGCGGGGATTCATACGTCGATGAAAGCATGCTCAGCGGTGAGCCTATAGCCGTACACAAACAAGCCGGCGAAAAGGTATATGCCGGAACGATGAATCAGAAAGGGGCTTTTCATTTCACTGCCGACAAAACAGGGGCCGATACCATGCTGGCTCAAATCATCCGCATGGTGCAAGATGCCCAGGGAAGTAAAGCCCCGGTACAGAAACTGGTAGATAAAATAGCCGGTATTTTCGTACCCGTTATCATCGGTATAGCCTTGTTGACTTTCGGGTTGTGGTGTTTATTCGCACCGACTGCCGGTTTTTCCCACGGTCTGCTGGCTATGATCACCGTCCTCATCATTGCCTGCCCCTGTGCCCTGGGCCTGGCTACTCCGACAGCACTCATCGTAGGAATCGGAAAGGGAGCTGAACACGGCATTCTGATAAAAGATGCGACAAGCCTGGAGATTGCCCGGAAAATCGATACGATTGTATTAGATAAAACAGGTACGATAACCGAAGGGCATCCAAGGGTCGTAAATACTTACTGGCATACAGAAACAACGGAAGCCCGGAAAATAATATACAGTCTGGAACGTTTGTCGGAGCATCCGCTGGCAGAAGCGATAGTCAGGGAATTCGGACAAGAAACATCCATTCCGGTCACCGGATTCGAAACGATACCGGGTAAAGGAATAAAAGGCCGGACAGGCGATGAAACCTATTACGCCGGAACCGCTGAATTACTCACAGACAATGGCGTCATCCTCCCGGAACCCTTAAAACAAAGGGCCGAAAGTTGGCTCAAAGAAGCCAAGACAGTCGTCTGGTTCGGTCATTCGACCCAGGCCCTGGCCATAATCGCGATCACCGACGAGATAAAACCGACCTCATTACAAGCCATCCGGCAGATGGAAAAAATAGGGCTGACCGTTTACATGCTGACCGGAGATAATGCCGGTACAGCACAGGCTATAGCCCGAAAAGCAAACATCGGCCATTACCGGTCGGGCGTTCTTCCTCACGACAAAGCTATCTTTATCGAACAATTGCAACAAAAAGGTGCCCGGGTAGCGATGGTCGGCGACGGAATAAACGACAGTGCCGCATTGGCACAGGCAGACTTGAGTATCGCCATGGGAAAAGGAAGTGATATCGCCATGGAAACTGCTATGGTCACCATCCTTTCCTCCGACCTGCTGAAAATACCGGAAACGATCCGTTTATCACGGCTGACGGTGAAAACCATCCGGCAAAATCTGTTCTGGGCTTTTATTTACAACCTGGTCAGTATTCCTATTGCAGCAGGCATACTTTATCCGGTTTGCGGTTTCCTGCTCAATCCAATGATCGGCGGAGCAGCTATGGCATTCAGCAGTGTGAGTGTAGTAAGCAATAGTTTACGGCTGAAACGGAAAAAAATAAGCCTTACCCCGACGGGCTACGAGATTCGGAACGAAGAAGTTAAACCTATAAATAAAAAAGCCATGAAAAAAAGATTTACCATCGACGGCATGATGTGTGGTCATTGCCGTGCACACGTTGAAAAAGCACTGAACAGCATCGACGGTGTAAAAGCAATCGTAACACTCGATCCTCCGGAAGCGACAATCGAATTCACAGATAAAGAATTTTCTTTAAACGAGTTACAACAAGTCATCCAGAATAAAGCCGGAGACTATAAATTACACGATTTGGAATAATGTACACGCCAATCGCATGAATCCTCTAAAGTACCAGGACAATTCAGACAACCATTTATTATTATTCAACGATCCCCTTCAACGCCGAAGGTATGCCTGTTCGCTGATCATGATACTACTGATGACAGGAGTTGCCGAAATCCTGCATGAGAAAGAGATTATCTTTCCTGAAATAGCAGCTCTTATCATCGGCATGTGGATTGTCGATAAACGGGTATGGCATATCGAAGCCGGACAAATGTTATCGTTAATGACTCTTGGCGCCTGTACCGGTGTTCTCCTGGTGCTTTACTCCTCATTTCCTTTGGTGGTCAACGTAGCGATCGCTTTTCTGTTTGCAGGGCTAAGTCTTCTATTCACCCGGACTACATTATTCCGATGATATCCGTCTGTGTACTTCCTGTGTTGTAAAAAACCGAAAGCTGGGTCTATCCGGTATCCGTTTTCGTGATGACCTTGATTATCCCTGTCGCTCAACGCTGGATGGAGCACCTCGGCTTATGGCAAAAAAAACCATAAATTCCCGGCTACTTTCAAATCAAATTTTGCTTCCATCGGTCTTTATCTTATGTATTCGGCTTCAATAATGTCCTATCCATTGTTATGATACGGCCAACGGAAAAAACGGAAGAGTAACCTTCATACCCCAACAGCTCTCCTTTACAAACCTAAACTATATCTTGTTTTTATGTTTTAAAAACCGGTTCGCCAGATATTTCCTTACCGGTATGTCATAAAATTTCAGGCAACCATAAGCTAAAACGATACTACCTATAACGACTCCTAAAGCACCGGGAAACTTATAACAAAATAATAATGTTATCCGGTATACAACTTTGGTTTTATGGGACCGACCATATGTTCCTTTCCCGTCAGTCCACCACAACATCTTTTGAAGGCACTCCGATCAATCCCATCGCCCCCCCCTCTGATTACAATGTCGTAAAACCGGGCAGATCTTAGCAATTCAGGCCCGATATCAGGACCAGGAAGGTACCGTAATGCCGACAATGTAACAGCCATTGCTTACTTCAACTCACAATGGGAAATTAATACCTTGATATCACTCCCAAACAGTACCGGGACGACTGGATGAGACCGGCATTTCGGGGTAATAATAAGCATATGAACGATTTCCCGATCAGAGTTTCTGTTTCAAATGTCCGGCAGAGATTTCTATAGTATTTCCTGCCAGAATTTTGTCGTTTGAAACATTGTTCGTAACTTTGCGAACAATAAAACTGATTTATGGGGAAGACTAAAGATTATACAGACGAACAAGAACGAATAGCCCGCTACGCTAAAGCAATGGGACATCCGGCCCGAATGGCTATCCTGCAATTTCTGGCAGGACGGGAAACCTGCTTTTTCGGAGATATCCATGAAGAATTACCGATAGCCAAAGCAACGGTTTCACAACACTTGAAGGAATTAAAGGAAGCCGGATTGATACAGGGAGAAATAGAGGCACCGAAAGTGAGATATTGTATCAACCGGACCAATTGGGAGGAAGCCAAACGATTATTTTCAGTTTTTTTCTGTCATTGTAAAGACAAAAAATCTTGTTGCTGAAAACAGCAGGCTTTTTTATGCGAATATTGTTCGTAATTCTACGAATTACAAACAATAATAACAAGAATCTTGTATGATGAGAATTATTCACTATTTAATATTTTGAAACGATGGAAATTAAAGTATTAGGAACAGGCTGTGCAAGTTGTAAAGCACTTTATACAGCAGTAATACAAGCTGTATCGGAAACCGGTATTGAAGCGAAGGTCGTAAAAGTAGAGGAACTGACCGAGATTATGAAGTATAACGTAATGAGCATGCCAGCCTTGGTAATCGACGGTAAAGTGGTATCGAGCGGCCGAAAGCCGACCGTTAGTGAGGTTAAAAAGTTACTTGTAAAATAAACGACCATGCGACTCACAACTTTATTGATTACATTGACTCTATTCTCCGCCTGCAGAGAAAAGCAAAGCAGAAACTTGCAGCTACAGGAACAAACCGTAACCGGCGACCGGGTGGAGGTAATTTATTTTCATGGGAAACAACGTTGTATGACTTGTAAAAGCATCGAGGCACAGACAAAAGAATTGCTGACAGGAAGTCTCGCAGAAGCAGTGAAAACCGGACAGATCGTATACCGGACAGTAGATATTTCGGATAAAGAAGGAGAAAAAATAGCGGATCGGTATGAAGTCACCTGGTCATCTCTGTTTGTAAATCGCTGGAAAGATGGGCAGGAACAGCGAAACAATATGACAGAATTTGCTTTTTCGAAGGCAACAAGCGATCCCGAAGGATTTAAAGCAGGATTGAAAGAAAAAATTGAAATATTGATGAAATAATGGAATCTCCGGACATTTTGATGAATAGCGGTCTACCTGTCGCGACAGCTTTCGTACTGGGTTTACTGACCGCAATAAGCCCCTGCCCTTTAGCAACAAATATAACGGCTATCGGTTTTATCAGCCGGGATATCGGTAACCGGAAACGAATTTTTCGAAACGGGTTACTTTATACCTTGGGGCGGATTATTACCTATACAGTCCTGGGCCTGCTGGTTATCCCCATTTTACGGGAAGGAGCAAGTATGTTCGCCATACAAAAAGGAATCAGTCAGTGGGGGGAATGGATTATTTCACCTTTACTATTGCTTACCGGTGGATTTATGCTATGGGGGCAACGGTTGAATCTTCCGAAATTCGGTTTTTCGGGAGACAATGAAAAACTGCAAAACCTGAAAGGTGGTGTAGGTAGTCTGACATTGGGTATATTATTTGCCTTGGCTTTCTGTCCGACAAGCGGGGTTTTCTACTTCGGTCTGCTGATACCGATGGCAGCGATCTCAACAGGCGGGATGTGGTTTTCTGTTGTTTTTGCTGTAGCCACAGCTTTACCGGTAGCGGTAGTGGCCTGGCTGCTGGCCTACAGTATTGCAGGAATCGGACGTTTCTACAATCGCCTACAGGTGTTCGAACGATGGATGCGAAGGATTGTCGGCTGGTTATTCACCGGCACCGGCCTCTATTATCTGATCAGGTTATTATAAAAATCGGAGGAAGGAATGAAAAGGCAACTGATAAAAACAGGAATAACGGTTACTTTACCTATAGTTATCCTTATAGTTCTCTTTGCATTACAGGATACTTTCATCCGGCTAGGTTCCACCCGAATGAGCCGGATACAAAACGAAACGACGGCAGCAAGCATAGCAGATAGCATACAAATCTTGTACAACTACAAAGACCGACGCGATACAGGACTGCAATATACTTTTCTGGAATTCGGAGCGATGGGTTGTATAAGCTGCCGGAAAATGGAACGTGTCATGGAAGATATCCGAACAACATACGGCAAAAGGGTTAAAGTTCGGTTTATGAATGTGTCGAAGCAAGAAACACAGGAATGGACGAAATATTTCGGAATCGCCGCCATTCCTACACAAATCATATTAGATAATAACGGACATGAAATATTCCGGCACACAGGCTTTATTTCAGCAGAAGATCTGGGAACGGTATTCAAATAATTTTATAATGACAAGAGAGAAGTAAACAATTCGATTATGATACAGAAATTTGCAGATTGGTTGGTCTACGGGATTTTCGGCCTAGAGGCAAAAAGTCATCTGGGAGAAGCCGTGAATTTCTTTTTTTACGATACGGTGAAAATCATCCTATTATTATTTTTAATCAGCGTAGTGATGGGAGTAGTAAATGCTTATTTCCCGATCGGGCGGTTACGTCACTATCTAACTACCCGCCGGTTATATGGGCTGGAGTATGTATTTGCCGCTTTGTTCGGAGCGATAACGCCATTTTGCTCATGCTCATCCATTCCGTTATTCATCGGCTTCGTCAAAGGCGGGATTCCCCTGGGAGTTACGTTAAGCTTCCTGATTACCTCTCCGCTGGTAAATGAGGTAGCGGTAGCCATGTTCCTGGGTACATTCGGAGTGAAAATCACAGTTGTATATGTGGTAAGCGGTATTTTATTGGGAATTATCGGCGGAATCGTTTTGAACCGTTTCAGGTTAGAACGTTACCTAAGCGATTGGGTGAAAAGCATTCAGCAAAATTCGGAAACAGAAAGTGAATCCTGGGAAAATACCGGAACGCCTTTTATGAAACGGTTACCGGTCATTCTGCGTGATGCCTGGGGTATTGTAAGAGGTGTATTGCTATATGTGATCATCGGTATTGGCATCGGAGCAGCCATGCATGGATTCGTCCCCGAAGGATTTTTCGAAACTTATATGTCGAAAGAACACTGGTATGCAGTACCGTTGTCGGTCATTCTGGCAGTTCCCATGTATGCCAACGCTGCAGGGATTGTTCCTGTCATTCAGGTTTTTGTAGCCAAAGGAATCCCAGTAGGAACAGCCATTGCGTTCATGATGGCCGTAGTAGGGCTTTCATTACCCGAAGCGACACTTTTAAAGAAAGTGATGACCTGGCGGCTGATCGGGATATTCTTCGGCACAGTGGCCGCTTTTATTATCCTATCGGGATTTATATTCAATATGATCTTATAGACCGCTATTTCCCTTCAATCCGATCTGATCATTTTTTAGCCAGGTATCCGAAAACCTGCAGCCTGGCTAAAAAATGCAAATTCATCCTCCAGGCTATGACCGACAGAATGCCACGACTTAGAGCATAAACCGAAGAACTCTTTTTTTGTATTGTGTTCCAAGCCATCTCATCTTTAATCCGATGATAACCATGTACTCATATATAACGTATTCCCTATCCATCCTGTCGGACAACTTTCCGACACAAACAATCCGTCAGATGATCGTCGATAAACCCTGAAGCCTGCAAATGGGCATAACAAATCGTAGTTCCGAAGAATTTAAATCCACGCTTTTTCATATCTTTACTCATGGCATCGGATTCGGGTGAAGACACCGGAATTTCACTCAATGACCGAAAAGCATTGATAATCGGCTTCCGGTCAGGAAAAAACGACAGTGTATAATCATAGAAACTACCGAACTCCTTTTGTATGGCAAGGAATAGCCTTGCATTGGTGATTGTCGACTTAATTTTCAAACGATTTTTCACAATACCGTCAAACTGCATTAACCGTTCGACATCTTCATCGGTCATTTGTGCAACCAATCCGGCATCGAAATTGTAAAAAGCTTTACGATATCCCTCACGTTTTCTAAGGATCGTTATCCAACTCAACCCCGCCTGTGCACTCTCCAACACCAGAAACTCAAACAGCCTCCTATCGTCGGTTACCAATTTTCCCCACTCCTCATCATGGTATTTCACATACAGTTCGTCTGTTTTACACCAACCGCAGCGTCCGTTTATTATATCCTGCATCATCATCATATTTTATTACGGCATAAAGATAATAGATTCACAGCCACGTACCAACGATCGGCAAGCGATTCTATCCTCCCTCTCTCCCCCTTTCTTACACCTTGTTAAATATAAGTAATATATAGCTTATATATAAGCAATTTACCACTAAATTATGGTGGTTGGAATATGATTTTTATACACATACTTTTTGTTATTAATTGGTTATACATTAAATTTCAACTTCATTTATTACTTAGCTTATGATATTGTAGTTGGTGAATAATATTTCTATTGGGTATATATAACTAAATTTGCTACAATTTTCCACCAAATAAAAAAAGCAATAGAAGTGAATCTATTGCCAGTATATTTTATCTGTGATGATATTTTATTCTAATTTACGTTTGTATAACTCAACCTTCTCTTTTAATGGCAGTAGTTCTGTTTGAATTGTAGCCCACACCATTTCATCACTGATTTGATAATAATCATGTACCAAAACATGGCGCATTCCAATTATAACTTTCCATTCAACTTCTGGATGCTTTTCTTTAAATTCATTTGTCAGTAAATATGCCGCTTCTCCAATTATCTGTAAATTTTTGATAACGGCAAACGGAGTGTCTTATTTCCCTTGTACCCGTCAAAACTGATACCTTTAGTAACTTCGAACAAGTTATCAATTGCCTCTATTATATGGGACAAGCGGTTGATATCTTTAGGCTTCTCTCTCATAGATCAATATTTTATCCTGTTCAGCCGATTCTTTAGCGAAATCTTTCAACTGTCCTTCTTCCACCAAATCAATTTTCTTGTGCAGAAGAGATTGTAAGGCGTTCACAATACCGATATACTTGAAAAGAGTAACATTAGCATTCTTGTCAAAGCGTACAAGTATATCAATATCACTCTCCCTTGATTCTTCTCCACGAGAATAAGAACCAAACACCCATGCTTTCTCAACTGGTTGTAGCGTGAAGAACTCTCTTAGTTTATTGATAATAGCTTGTTTCATATTTGCTCTTTTTGCAAAAATAGTGAATGTTGATGAGAAAACCATGATGTTACGAGCAACTAATGGTTAAATATTTAAGTCAGTGACTTTTCCTCAGAGTTGGCATATAATACCTAAAATGAAGGAAATCGCTCACTAACTACAATTCTGTTATGAGGAATATCTAAAATGCAATATTCTTTATCTTCAAAGCTGTCTACATAAAAATGAATCAATACATCATTACATACATAAATATTTGATATTCTGGCATATTTACTTTGTCGTATCCTATTCTACAAGTACCTTTGTACATGTAAATGATTGGTCTGATGTTCTTTCCTGAATTAGATACTCTTTTGTTTGTTAGAAAAATTTGTTCCTATGAAATTACATGAGAAAGGAAAAACCTCCAATTCAGAATGGTTTGGTGTAGAACATTATCGAATTTTCCATGAAATGGATTTATTCAGGTATGTAAACATGGAGAGATTAAAAATGTTATATCCTGATATTTTTAGAAATCCCAAACCGAAGTCTATCATCCCCTCGCACCCAAGTTGACATACGCACGATGAGTCAACGTAAAATCATATTAACAAAATATGATTATAAACAGACATTTTTAAATAATAATCACCCCTTTTGCATTACAATTTAATATAAGTATCTGTTGCCACGGTTGCAGAAATAGATGTTCCAGCGGGAATTACAGCCTGTTTGCCTTTTAATAATAAAAATAAAGGACAAACAAATATTTTATAGTGCCATTTATAATTGTATATAGAGAGTAGAATTTTGTATTTTTCCACTAAATGGATTTACCGCTTAATATTATTCTTGTAGTAATTTTTCCACTTCATTTTTCAAACGGGGGAGGTGATTGACAACAATACTCCAAAGAATATCAACCGAAAGACTATCATAACCATGTACGATATAATTACGAGCGTCCACGATTTTACGAGCGTTAGTGATGGCTATATCCTTGTTCTCTTTTAATATCCTGTTCATCGCCTCACCGATAATTTCAATGCACCTCTCAATCGCTCTTTGTAAACGTATATCTCGACAAAATTCTTCAAACAATTTTGGTTGTCCCTCGAAAAATGTTTCAATGTCATCAATCGCATTAAGTATATCTTGCAAGTGTTTCTTGGTAAAGTTATCCATATATTAATGCTTTGGTTTGCTCGATAGTTTCTTTCAAATAATGATTACGAATAGCGTGTTCTTCCAGTAAATCAACTTCTCTTCCCAATATATCTTCTAAAGCGTATTTCAAGTCAAAGAAATTACTAAAATAATCTGTTACTTGTGCTTTGTCGAAATTAACTATGAAATCAACATCGCTTTCTTTATTAAAACGATTCGTGAGGATAGAACCAAATACGAATAATTTACTAACCTTGTACTTCTTGCACAAGGCAATGATTTTATCCATATTTAATTCAATCAGATTCATGTAGTCATTCTCTTTTTGCAAATATAGTGATTGTTGAAGACAAAACAAAAACGCTAGAAATAACAGATTATTAAGTGTTGGTTATTTTTGATATATTGTCAAGTGTTTGATAGTAAATAGAAGTAAAAATATGAAATTCAAGCCAGCAACTTTATAAATAATATAAAATACTGGCTTTTCTTTTTTATATTACTATTTCTTACTTTCAGCTTCCCAGATTGTATTTAAAACCTGTTGAAAGTTGGCAAGTGGTATATGCTCTATTGATAAAGATTGTTCCGCACGAGTATCCTTTACATGATAACAGGGGCTATTTTGCTGGTAAGGGTTAAACGTGTCACCATTGAAATTTATTTCCGTTAGTTCGTACTTATCGAATCGTATCGAGTTCACAGGGTCGAGTTTGTCGTTAAAGAATCCCAACGTGACCGATCTGGTGTTCATGTAAGTAAAGTTCTGCCATTTATACATTCCAACTAGACAATGGATTTTTTATATGAAGTTACAGGTAAACCTAACCTTTGAGCAACTTCAAGTATATCTATTCCTTTTATTTTTTTTAAACAAAATGCATACTAATCTCTATTATGCCATAGATGAATCTTTATTATTACATACATATCGTTAGAAATATAAAGGTAATAAATATTTATAACTGCGATATTTTTCCCCTTTTCTTTATATAAATAGTATTCTAATAACTAATATTGACATAAAATAGATTCTAAATCATACAAGTTTGTTTATTGAGATTTTTTACACAGATCTAGTAGTTAGGAAACCTATAGCCAGAAGATACATTGTTATATACCATTCTGGCTAAAATTCACCTTACTAAATTTATCAACTTTAGATGCAACTAAAGTAAATTACTCATAATTTCATCCATTTGCTTATCATCAAACTTACTAAGATATATTTCTGTTGTCTTTATATCTTGGTGTCCTAATGCTTGGGAGATTAGAGCTATATTAACACCTGTATTCTTCAAAATGCTAGCAAATATACCCAAACTTACATACTTTGGTTTTCTATCTTTTGTAACCCGAAGCATTAAAGGGGATTTTCCATTAGAAAGCACCTTAGATTTGTAACAAACCACTGATACAGAAGCATTCATACTAAATT
>ERZ780157.3842-NODE-3842-length-12079-cov-3.316201_pt1 | contig 12079 bp, 17 predicted proteins | sample MGYA00511169_ERZ780157 | MGnify/ENA primary metagenome ERZ780157 (study PRJEB29588, sample SAMEA1965149) | human gut metagenome | biome: human gut; feature: human-associated habitat; material: faeces | place: Denmark | collected 2008/2010 ... | reverse complement strand
CTCGAACCAATAATCGCTCTCCGAAACACACTCAGATTCGGACGTGCTGGGGCTGGTTCCCTTCCCATTTGCACTATTCTCGTTGCCCTCTCCTTCCGTGCGAATTCCATCGTGGAGGGCTGAATGACGGGAGTGTGAAAGAAAGCAAATTCAATAAAACCACTAATTCGACTTTGGCTTGAACCGTTTGTTGTTTGCTTGAGGGCACACAGGCACACGATCGTTGTGAATACTCTGCAGCGGGGCAGCGGAGTCCGTATCGTCTTGCGTGTTCACGAGGTATATCGTCTTGCTCTTCAATTCCTTCCTCTCCTGCTGCTTGCTTCGCTCCACGGCGATCTTCCTCTCCTTTTGCGCCTCCGTTATCTCCATATTCACGCTACCCGCTACTGACACTGCGCCCTTCGTTTTCACGAGCAGTCTGCACTCCTTGTGTCCATTTCCTTGCAGATTCATCGGAATCGCCATGTTGTCCAAATTCACGCGCTTGTTCGCAGAGACGGGACCGGTCGACTTCATCTGCTCGGCGTACTTCTTCTCGAAGAACTCATCTTCCTTTCTCTTCTGCTCCTCCTTCATTCTCTCCGCCGCCGACTTGTTGATGCCCTCCGATTCCTCCAGCTCCTCGGTATCCTCTTCATCGTCGCCGTGGAACATTAGTGAGGCCGTGTGCGGTTTCAGCACATATCCCTTCTGCAACAAGTTGTGCTCCACATTTGCAACCACGCGGTCGACCTCCTCGTAGGAGTGGTAGTCCATCACCAGATCGGCAAACTCCTTCATCAGCCCCTCGTAGTCGTAAATCGTCGACAGGTCGGTCACCTGCTTGCTGAGGAAGTAGTGCTGCAGATACACGAAGTACGTCCGCAATCGCGTCTTCGGCGTGTATGACCCCACCACATTCACCAAGTGAATCGCCATCTTCGCGCGAATCGTGGAAAACGGGGAATCCTTCTCGAACGGCACCAGGGGATGCACCGCCATGGGACGCTGCGGCAAGAAAGAGTACTTCTCACGCACCTCGGGCGTCACATAATGCCCGTACTCAATGAGAAGGTAGAGAATGAAGAAAAGGTGATTGTTCTGGATCACCTTGTACACGTACAGCCACCCGATGAAGTCCGTGAGGCTGAGAGCGTCCTGGTACGCGTCCGACGGCATGAAGTCGAGGAGAAGACATAACTGCTCGAAAATGGTGTCGAGCAAAAACACCCTGATTTTTGGCACGTTGTGACAGAGGATGGTGACGAGGAGAACGAGCGTCTCGATGGAGGTGAAGGACTCGGAGGGCACGCGCAGGATCTCCGTCACAACAAGCATGATCGTGTTGTCGTCCTTCAGGTTGAATCGCAGAATGTGACTCGCGATCGCGCTCAACTCCTCGTTCGTCAGGTTCGTTCGCAGGCGCTCCGTCAGCAGATGGCGCAGATAACGCTGCTGTGGCGGGAGCTCCACGCGCTTCACGCGCGGCTGCTCGCTGGGCCGACAGACGTAGTACGCGTTCATCAGAATCGCCGCGCAGTTGGAGTCCACGACGTTGTTCTTGCACATCGCCTCGATGTGGTTCAGCTCCGTGTTCATCAGCGAGGCCACCTGCTCGATGTACAGCAACAACGGACCCAGCTGCTGCACCAGCAGGGCGATCACCTGAATGGTGTCCAGGTTGCGCTGCGCCCACAGCTTGTGGAGGCACCAGAAGAACAGCGAGGGCGGGCTCACGCGGAAGCGAATCAACTCGCTGATGAAGTTCGCTACGGAGAGAAGGAGCGACGCCGAGCGGGCAGACATGCTTTGCAACAGCGCGTAAAATCGGTTCTATTTCTGACAGGGAGGAACGATCAAAACCCGAACAAAGGTCTCCACCTCCTCGCCGAGCGCGTCGTACACAGGCTTCAGCTCGCGAATCGCACGCGCGAAATAGCGCTGGTTCTCGCGGTGACGCGTGTAGTTATATCGGATCGTGTCGCTCAACATGCCACGAGACACAGGGTTGTTGAAGTCGCAGAACTCAAGACACCACTACCCCTCACGCCACACGCGCACACACACCTTGTCCACCTCCTCCGCCGAGTAACACTGCAACAGACGGTCCATCAGGATCTCCGCCTTCTCCTGCTGCGTCGCGGTCGTGATCGACGCCACGCTCACTTCGCGGGAAATGTGTTCCGACGTGTGCTTCGTCTCCTCCACCGGCTCCGGCTTCTCCTCCTCCGGCGTGACCGTTTCATCCATCTTCTTCATTTCCCGCTCAATGTCCATCTCCGTTTCGTCGTTAGAGAATTCCTCGTCGGACGCGGGTGACTCCTTGCTCTTGTCCTTCTTCAGATACAGCGATGGCAATAATTCCTCCAATTTCGGGATCACCGTGTAAAACATGTGTTCTTCGCGATCCACAAAAGGGCCCGAATAACTGGAATCCGAGTTATCGAAGGTTGTTATGCTCAGGCCCTCGAAGCCCGATTTGATGATGATGTCTTCCTCGACGAACTGGGGTTCTTCACGACACATATAGAAGGACAAGAAGTGCAATTCCATTTTCAGGGACGTCATTTGCTCCTTTCCCTCCTTGATTTCGGACTGCACGGATTCCTGCACGCTCCCGCGCAGTGCCTCCTGATGCGCCTGTTTCCTCTTGGCCTCGGTGTACTTCTCCCAGACATCGTTTGCCTAGATGTGAGTTGGGGATCGATTCCATCACGCGTTTGAGGACTGTGCTGTAGAAGCTGTCGAATATGCTCAGGAAACGACTCTGGATCACGGGACTCAGAATCGGCGCGAATTCCTTCAAATCGTCACGAATCGTGGATTCACTCGTAATGTAGGCGGGATAGATGCTGATGTATTCGTACCCGTACAGCTTCACAAACGAATACAGAACATCACAGTACACGGCAGAATCGGGCTAGACGGTGAGACATTGCGAGAACTCCACACTCCATTCACAGAAGCCAAATCCGCGATGGTCTTGATCATCTTCCCCACAATGTTTTCTCGCGCAACGATGCCGCACAGGCACAGCTCACAGTACGTGAGAATGACGCTCTTCTTGATCGCTGTCGCCGCCGGCACGTTCTTGGCACCGATGCCCTTGAACGATTCCTGGAACAACGTGCACAGGTACTCTTCGGCAGATGGGTAGCGACGAATGAATTCCACGATGAACTTCACTAGAGGAGGAATGTCGGACTCCTTGATCTTCTTCCCCTCGTTCAGAAAGGTCATAACCGCTTGGGCAATCTACTCTCTCAGAGCACAAAACAGACAGCACTTCGTTGTCGAACTTGTTGAGGTTCAGCACGTCCAGCTGAGAAATCAGAGAATCCACCTGATCGGAGCAGAAGCCCTTCACTTTGTTCGTGTACTTGGACGACTTGGTTAGATCCGGCTTTCGCTTCTTCTACAACCATGAAACGGACCGGAAAACGCGCTACAGACGAAAACTCCTCACGAAAGGCTTCCAACGCCTCCGGTTGAACGAGCGCTCGCAGCTCTCTTCGCTGAGCCAAAAGAGCCTTGTATGACTGTAAAGAGGGCTATCGCTTATCAACTGCAAAACGCCGGAAATACCTTCTCGACGGTGATTGACAGCATTGCGTGTGACGGAAAACGACGGTCCCTCTGCGAGGCTACTTCTATCTGGGATGATAAACCCGTGCGCACCACTTTTGGAAACAAACAGACGACAATGGCATACTAAACGAAGATGCGTCTTAAATCAGATCGGTATGTCCATCGAGGGTCAGAAGAGGTCTGTAGAGCTGAGGTCTTCTGTCTCTATTCCTCAGCAGCGCGCACAATGCTCACCTGAACAGTCCCCAACTCGCTCTGCAGGCAGACACCTTATCGAGGTCGAAGGTAGCGGTCAGAACCACGTTGTCCTCGTCCTCTACGCGTGAGGAGGCTCCATCACAACCCACTAGCATCGGTCACAATGGCACCAGTGGGGTCGGTGATGAAAGAAGTGCCGTAGAAGGTGATGAAGCTGTTGTCACCGTACTCCTTTCCGACACGGTTGCTGGCCACCACGGGGATGTAGTTGGCCTAATCCTCACCTCCACCCACCTCGCCTACAGCAGAGTGACCCTGCATCGTGCGTCTCCAGTGACCGCTGCTGTTGATGCCGCTGTCCTGAGGCTCGGTGCCGATGGCGGTAGGATACACTGTCTCTCAAGCCAACCACGCAGCCTTACTGATCACCTCAGCGCCCATGAGAGTCATGATACGAGCAGCCTCGGGGAACCACTGATCCCAGCAGATGGCGACTCCGAGCTTGCAGTACTTGGTGTTCCACACCTTGAAGCCGGTATCACCGGGGTTGAAGTAGAACTTCTCCTCGTAGCCGGGACCATCGGGAATGTGGGACTTTCTGTAGACACCGAGGACCTCACCGTCAGCGTCGATGATAGCGATCGAGTTGTAGTAGGCCTGGTTGTCCTTCTCGAAGAAAGAGATGGGAAGCACGACAGACAGCTCCTTGGCGACCTTCTGGAAGTGAGCAATCAGTCTGCTGGTGGCGGCAGGCTCAGCGTAGGCGAAGGAAGACTGCTTCTGGTCCTACTCGTCACCCACGTCCCATTCCCCCACCTGGCAGAAATACCATCCAGCGAAGAGCTCCTGAAGAAGAATGACCTGAGCACCCTTGGCAGCGGCCTCACGGATGAGCTTCTCGCCCTTGGCGACGTTCTCCTCCCAAACCTGACTAGCGCTCAAGTATCCCCGTCGCTACCAACCTGCAGGACATCTGAGTAGCAGCAACAGTGACGTTTCTCATTTGTAGCTATTCGTACGTGATTTCTCTGAGAAACCAAAACAGAGGCTTTCGGTTTTGCGTGCGCACGTCCCGATTTTCGATCTATCCATTATTACGAACCTTCTTCTCTTCGCAGAATTCCGGGCATATTGATTCAAGAATAAACGCGGCAACGATCCACAAAGAAGTCGAGCTGTTCTCGCGACTGAATTGGGTTCCTTCGCCACAGTGACAACGAGGAGTATTTTCTGAGAGTACGACAGCAGAAAGCGCGTCATGAACGGGAGTATCGTATACCGCGATTCCACGTCACAGACTCGTGCTACATCACTGTAGGCACTCTCCTCTTCATTGTTTGCGATGTGGGAGAAGTCACTCCTCCAGTGAGATTAGCTTCTTTTCTATGGGTTGAACATGTCTCGTAGAAGGCGTAGGAATGGATAGGATCACGGATGATGACCCTGACTGTGATTGTGGGAAATGATGGCATTCTATTCACAAACGATTGGTGTTATCACAACGATTCCCGTTTGCCGTTCATCGGAGACATGATCACCAACTCCCTTCAAAGTGGAGAATTGACAAGGCGTTGGTTTATAGAACCACTCCAATGGTGCGACATCCGCTACAAGTCGCTCCTTTCGACACATCCCAATCTCCCTCCACAACGCGCGTATCCCATCCACAGAACCCTATTCATCACAGTACTTTCCCGAAATGCAGAGAAGGAGCTGGTTGCAATCCGCATCTTGTTTGAAACGCCTTGCCGCGGGATTTGTTGTTTGTTGGAGATCAAACCATTCTCTTTGAATATGTACAGTTTGAATGAAGAATCGCGCTTCCTGATAAGCAGAAGTGACAGTAGAGGCTACACGGAGGACTCGGTATCTCCAGAGCTTCCACTTATTCGTGTGAAGGTGTACGATCTGGACTATCCATCGTTGCTCTCTGCCGAGTCTATCACGCATAGGATCCACCACGGAATGTCAGTGGAAGAGCTCAAGTGTGTGACCCAGATGCGCTTGCGTGATAATGTTGTTTATGTTTCGTCTTCGATCTTCGCCGATGATACCCGTGATATGCGCTTCACCCCTGAGGGTGATTTCAAGAATCCTTACCTATTTGATGTTGACAGTCGCTGCCCTATTCCTGACCCCTTTTTTATTCCTCGTGACCCATCCTTTTCCAGTGTGAACCCCAGTTATCTTGAAGATGCCTGCTCTTCGCCTTTCTTTTCTGATATGCATTGTGCTTCTTTCCCAGGTATGCAGTATAACCGTATTGGCTTGTGACCGAGTTGGGACTGTCCTTCATTTGTTTTGCTAGTCCTGGTTTCGTCCAATTTGCGTTCGCTACCCTGTTTTTGTGACAAACACAACAATCGCTTTCGTCCAGAATCACTTTTCGTTTCTTTGTCTTGACCACTTCTTCCACCTCCGCTTCTCTCTTGCCTTGGTTCTTTCTGTTGATGGCGTATTCACTTCTCTTCTTGTACGACTCGACAACCTTCACCATCGCGAGGTAGTCCTGCAAGGACAGAGTGCTTGGAATCACGACACTGCTTTCAGAAGGCTGCAGACGCATGGATCGCATGAGAAGTGAGAACTGTCCCCTCAATTGCATCGGGACATAAGACGGCACTTCAAACCTCACATCGATTCCCTTCTGTTCCTTATGCGCCCTTCTGATGGCACCTTCCTGCTGCTGAAGTAGTTCTCTACTCATCACCCTTCACTCGAGTCACTACACAAACTGGTTAAGCACACTCAGTTTGTTCGCTTGCGGGATTCTCTTCATCAGGTTTGCGAGGTTGGTTCGGATGAGCGCGGCTCGTTCTTCGGAGGACTGACTGTCTCTTTCCAGGCGAGCTGGATCTTCGGTGTTGTCTTCCTTCTCCTCCTCCTTCTCTCTTTCCTTCTCTTCCTCCTCACTTCCCTCCTTCTCACTTTCCCCCTTCTCTTCCTCCTCTCCACTCTCTCCACCCTTCTCCACATCACTCTCCTCAGGCAACTCCGTATTCGCGTCCAACAACCCCAACTCGATCGCTCGCTGCATCACGTTGCGCTGCGACCGACGCGCCTTCAGGAAGAACGAGTCGTACGCCACCATGCCCCACGGGTCCACAATACCCTCGTAGTTCTCGAGCAGCCAACGCAGCATACGATCCTCCTCCTCGGTCCACGGCGAGGTGTTGTGCGTCTTCACCTCCTCCTCTTCCTCGTCGCTTGACAACATCACAATGTTTCGCTTCGCTGCCTTGCTCCGCGCAATCACAGGCTTCTCGCTCGCCTCCTCCTCCCAAGAAGGAATCAGCGGCGTTTCGTTCTCCTCATCGAACGATACCTCCTTCTCCGCCAGCGGCACGTTCAGCTTGGCGCGATCAAAGTGACTTGCCGACGGTGCGCGCGTCTCCTTCGTCTCCCCCTCATCCTCTGACGATGACGAACTCCACACGATGGTTCGCTACGCCTCACACCCATCACCCATCACTCACATCACGCGCGCGGCGTCCGCGTGGCTTTCTCTCCTTCTCGGGAGCCACGGGCAACGCGTCGATGTCCACCTCCTTCTCGTTCTCCAGCACCTGGTTCTGCACGCTCGCCGACACGGTGATCGAGCCGCCCGTCACCTCCCGAGGGCGGTAACCCCGCGCGATCAGCGCACTCGTCGCCGGCGTCATCGCGAATAACGCCTCAGCAAACACGACAGGGTGCGTTTTCACCGTCTTCACGAACGCGCCAAACTACATCATTACCACACCCACCACACCCCACGATTTTCTTCCCGAGCTCTCCCAACGCCACGATGTCGTCTCTCTGTGCCGCGTTCTTGCCCTTCTTCGTTGCCAGCGGGTCGTGCAGGATCCGATTCAGCACCTCCAGCAGGAGCGCGTTGAACAGCTTCGGTCGCAGAGTGGCGTGAACTTGCTCCTCGTTCGCCAGGTTGAAGTCCTCGTCGATCGAGTTGTTGTCCTCCTCGTCCCAGAACGCGTACAGGTTGTTGAAGTAGTTGTACAGACAACGGTTGATCGCCGGCGGGTGGAACGCGTAGTTGTACAGGATGAGAATGAACCTGTAGATCATCATGCACCACTGAACGCACTTCTCGTACACCTGGTTGCGATAAATGATGTTATAGATGAAACGGAGGTTGAACAAAAACTCGTTGAATTCTGCCACATGTGTCGTTTCCTCCTCCTCCTCCGTCACATCCTTCGTCTTGCGCGCTCGCTTCTTCTTCAGCACGGTGGTGCCTCGTTCTTTCATGTTGCCACAAATCCGGAGCAAACTGTCAATTCCAATAATCAGGGCGAAAAGCGCATCAATGCCATCCTTGGCTTTCCACTGCACCAGGATGTCAGGAAGGAGTTGGATGGTGGAGAGCTGACCGAACACCGCGTTCACCACGATCTCCGCCTTGTACTTCGCTGCGTCGTCCTGGGACTGCGTCAGGATCGAGTAATACAGGTCGAACAGGGCGCACACGTTCTGTACGGCGAATACGGCGTCGGCCCACTGCGCCTCGTCGCACAGCAACTTCTTGCACTCCTCGATGCAGGACAGGAAGAACTCTTGTGTGATGGAGTGCGAGATGGACTGTATGGTGGGCACGCGCAGCGTCTCGTCGTCGCGCTTCAGCAGCGGGAAGGAGGTGTGGGGCGAGGTGAGGAAGAACCACACGAACCGGTTGAAGAAGGAGGTGAACTGTTGGAAGTGGAGCAGGTCCGACGGCAGGGCTTCTCTACAATGACAGCGTCACCATCTCACACACCCTTGCTTCTTGATGTGTTTCTGCAGGATCACGACGAAGTCATCGTAGCACGCGTTCAGCACCATCACACACGCCACGAAGATAGAGCTCAGGTAACTGTTGCCGCTGGAGACGCTCTCCATTCTGTGGTACTTCTTCGCCTTCCGCGGGATGTACTACCCATAATCACACACGCCACCCACAACCGTGTTGGGCTGGTACACCAGACTCGTCACCACGTGGCCCTCCGTGATCAGACGGTTCGTGCTCGTCATGCTGTAGCTCCCGGAGAAGGAGGAGGGAAGACTCCGAATCGACTGCTCGCGCCGCGCCTGCTCCGCGTTCAGTAACGCCTCCAGCGACGACTGATCATCACACACACTCCACTCGCTCACCTGTGTCTCCGCCTTCATCGGGAACGAGGAGGCGCTGTGATCATCGTCATCGCTCGGCGTGGTTCCAGAGAGGAACACTTCCTCGGGAGAGTGGCGGTTCAGGAGCAGAATCATGATCTCGAGCAGCATCCAGTGGAACGAGGTGCGCTCCTCCTACACGACACGGCCATGAAGAAATCTTACAACGCAGAGGACGGTGAGCGCTTCGGTCACCAGTTGCTCGTTCATGGATTTGACGAGGCGTTCGTGGATCTACGACTCAATGATCAGGAGAGAGTGAACAGAGTGGTAGGCGTAGCGATTATCGCCGCTATTCGAGCGAGTGTTCTCAATGCAGCACAAGTTGCGGATGAGGGTCAGGAACATCTCGATGAGCATGGAGTCGCGCTCGTCGCGATCAATGGGATCGGTGGACAATGCCTCCGATATCAGCTCCATGAGACTGGAAAAGACGTTCTATGCGTGACGCCTTCAAATAACAAAAACGTTGTGGATGAATACGTCCAAGAAGCGGAGTTGCGCGCTTCGCATCTCCTTGTAGCACGAATCATCCTCTCTTATCGGAAGTGTATAGCACACGAAGATCTTCAAAATGGTGGTCAGCAGAAGTGTATCCTCCGAAGAACTACCCGTCAATGCCAAGAAGCAGTACCACTTCACAAACAGAGGGATGAATTTGTCGTCCACGACGCCGAACTTCTTCAATTTCATGGAATACTCGCGATACTCCTCGTTCTCCTCCTTAATCTCTCTAGAGCATTACTCCAAAAGATTCACTTCGTCGTACCGCAGTATGATCCGAGCCATTCGCGTTACATCTGTTCCCGGGACAAACACTCGTTCATACTTCCCGGCGTCGTTCTTTATCGTTCTCCAGTTGCCAACAGCGTTGAAAGTGGCAATATCTTCCGCTGTGGCTTGTTCCTCCTCCAACTCCATGCAACCCAAATGAGAAATGAATGTGCTTCGTGATTCCTTCTATGGCGTGTCCGTGTCAAATGCATTTGTTTCTATCTGCGAAGGAGGAAAACCACCCCTTCAATTCAACAGTCACTCTCAAAGCCTGGAACGAGTTTGACTCTCCATCGTAAGGTGATACCAAAGGAAAGCACGCAATAGCATATGCGATCTGCGTCTTTTCAATACGATGTTGGGGTGAATTCCACTTCAAGTTACCATACAAGCTTCCTCCCATTGAAACCCCATATCCCTTTCTCACTCGTATGGGAAGCTTGTTTTCCCAGTTGAAGATATTCCTTAACATCTCACTTTGGTAAGTTCTTTGGTTCAGAGGAAGGAGGCGATTTGCATCACCCACGTTCCTCCCCTCGCGCTTCCTGCTAATCTCGTGTATAGACCACGATGAGCCCTGTTCGTAAGGTGAAAATTGTGAAGAAGAGAACGACTTCCTTCCCTCGTTTCCAGGCTGATAAGTTCAAGAGAATGAACGTGAGTGTCCTGGTTCGTCCTTCTTATCCAGTAGCAGCACTGGAGAAAGCCCAAGGGTATTGATGGTCGCTGCAGACGTCGCTTCCGCGGTGCCACTCTGATGCCCAACATTGGTTACGGTTCTGACGCCGCCACCAAGTACATGCTCCCCAACGGTCTCTACAAGTTCACCGTGAACAACGTGAAGGACCTCGAGCTCCTCATGATGCACAACAACACCTACTGTGCTGAGATCGCTCACGGAGTGTCCGCCAAGAAGAGAGTGGCCATCCTCAAGCGTGCTGATGAGCTTTCCATTCGTGTGATCAACGGAGCGTGAGTTTCTGTCCGTTTTCGTGACGTGTAGTGCTGCTGTGGCTAAGGTCGAGGCTGAGGCTGAATAAGTAGAGTCGTGAAAAGGAGTATTCGTCTGTTTGTTAACACACAGAACAGAGATCCGCAATCTGGCTCACGAACTGGGCAACGACAGGAGTCGAGGTCTGCTTCCACTTGAACTCCAGCTCCTGCGTGTTCTTCTTCTCTCCTCCCATGAAAACGCCCTGCTTGCGATACTCCATCTCGCTGAACACATAATCACGAGCTACGCTTCACATGCTATCGCAAGCCCTACCGCTTCCGTGAACCTCCTTGATTCCGGTGTACTGGACGAGCTCTCGGATGTTCCCCGCGTTTACACCTCCTCCCGCCATAATCTGCAGCTTATCTCCAGCAACGCGCTTCATCTCGCGAATCGTGTCCTTGCCCTCGACGACAGTGTTGCACTACACGTAAAGAGAAGGGGAAAGCGGAACTCCACCCGACGTGAGAATGCGATCCACGCCCAACTCAATGCACGCCTACTCCTCAGCATCGATACATTGCAATACTCTGGTTGCTTCCAGCATATCGCACGTCATGTCAATCGCACGGTGGAACGTCACGCTATGATGAACCACCCACCCCAACTCCACCTCAAAGGGCGCGCCGCCTCGATCAGACGACGGTTCTTCTCCATGTCCACCTTACCGTCCTTCGTGAGACAGCCAATCACCACTCCACTACAGAATCACGGATGAACGATGGTATGCACTTCACACCAATGCTCTTGCAGGCGAGAATATCCTCGATCATCACTTCCATCTGCAAGTCAGTAATCCCCTCAAACCCCGTACTTCTTGCTCGTTGTAGTAAAAATCGCCTCCACGAGGACGGATAATCACGTTTACGGGAATGTGAAGAGCCTTCTTGGCAGCCTCTACAGGGAACACAGACCCTCCTCAACGCACTGATCATTCCATAACTGGGCGTCGTTCCACCATCGATGAGGTTCGCACACAACTACAGCCCTCAATCAGCACCACCACCAAGATACCTCCACTCTTCCAGCTCCGCCCTTCTCCGCGTTCAGTCCAGACTCCACACAATCGATACAGCACTCCAGAAGCATTCGCACAGAATCCAACTGACAACAGAAAGACTGTGTCCGTCAATGCCAGATTGATTTGTTCGTTGATTCTCACAGTTCCACTCTAAAACAGGGCACCATTCTCAAGCCCAATTCATATTCCTCCCCATTATAGAGACCATCAGAATCTAATCAGAAATGAAGTGAAAGACTCCACTCAGCAAGGAGAGGGCGTGAAATCACATCCTGTCCCGACAAATAGCGCTCCACCGCGGGACGACATGCATCTCGTTTGGGTTTGTTTTCTACAGAGTTCTCTTCATGCAGGCATTTGTAACAAGAGGAATCGGA
>ERZ780157.3839-NODE-3839-length-12082-cov-3.163798_pt1 | contig 12082 bp, 4 predicted proteins | sample MGYA00511169_ERZ780157 | MGnify/ENA primary metagenome ERZ780157 (study PRJEB29588, sample SAMEA1965149) | human gut metagenome | biome: human gut; feature: human-associated habitat; material: faeces | place: Denmark | collected 2008/2010 ... | reverse complement strand
AGGGCCAGCAGCTGCTTCTGGCCGCCGGAGAGCTCGTCCACTTTCCTATGGAACCAGTCCTGGATGCCGAAGAAGGAGGCCATCTCCGCCACGCGGCGACGGATGGAGGGCGTGTCGCAGCCAAGGCTCTCCAGTCCGAAGGCCAGCTCATGCCAGACCTTGTCGGTGACGGTCTGCTCCTCCGGAGACTGGAGGACGAAGCCGATATCAGCGGCCTGCCGATGGGGCGGCAGGTCATCCAGCGGCTGACCGTCGAAGAGGATACGGCCCTCGGCCGCACCGTGGGGGCGCAGGGCGGGCTTCAGCTGGCGGAGAAGCGTGGTCTTGCCGCAGCCGGAGGCGCCGCAGAGGACCCAGAACTCGCCCTGACGGACCGTGAGGGACACATCCGCCAGCGCGGGGCAGGGCTGCTGGGGATAGGTGAAGCCAAAATGCTCCAAACGCAGCAGTTCAGGCACGGGGTATCCCTCCCTTCCGGACGAGATAGCGGCGCTGGGACAGGGCGTCCAGCAGCACCGGCGTAAAGCAGAGCAGGCCGTAAACGGCGAAAAAGCTGGCCGTCAGCGGTGTGACGGGGCCGCTGAGCAGCATGGGGTAATACTGAAAGCGCAGGCCGCCGGCCAGACCGCCGCCCAGCAGATACAGGCCGCAAAAGGCCAGCCAGAGGGCGACGGCACCGTCACGCCGGTCAAAGCGGTAGAGGGAGAAGGATGTCCTCCCCGGCAGGCCATAGCCCCGGCAGCGCATACTATCGGCGGTGATGAGGCCGCTTTCCAGGCTCCAGGTGACAACGATGGAGAACACACGAAGGGCGCTTCTGACGCGCCGGGCTGGGGCGCCGGTCTGGGTATCACGGCCCAGATGCCGCTGGGCCTGCGCCACGGCACGGAGCCGCCGGACAAAGCGGGGTACAAAGCGGAGGATCATGCTCAGCAGCAGGGACAGCGCCGGGATGACGCGGCCAAAGAGGTACACCACCTTGTCCGAGGTGATGACATCGGTGACGCAGACGAACCACAGCGCCACGGCGCTGAGCATGGCGCCGGCGGCCAGACCGTAGAGCAGGCTCTCCAGCGTCAGGGGATTGCCGGAGGGCAGGTAGGCCAGAATGGTGACGCCCTGGTGGACAAAGGCCGGGTTCAGGGCCGCCGCCAGGAGGGCCATGGGCAGCAGCCACAGCAGGTGGCGGCGCAGGCCCTTGTCGCCCAGCAGACGGGCAACATACCACCCGCCGCCCAGCGTCGACAGAACCAGGCACACCGGGTGCATCAGCAGCATCGCGCAGGCGATGACCAGGGCGAAATAGGCAAAGCTCACCGCCGGATGGCAAGTGCGCAGCGTATCGTCCATGGGATCACCTCCTGCATACATGATGTCTTAACTTTTTGATTATACCCTGCCGCCAGGGGATACGTCAATCCTGCGTGCGGAAAAAGGGCGGCAAAAGCCGCCCTTTTGTCAGCCCATGTAGGTATTGCCCACGTCTGCACCCATATTACAGGTGTAGAGCCACTGGATGTTCTCGCCGCCGGAGAGCGTATAGCTGTCCGCGCCATAGCTGGGGAAGGTTCCCCCCACACAGTACATCCAGCCGGAGCTCCTGCCCACATTTTTTTCGAACAGGCCGTTGATACCCCTGACATAGTTGCCGCTGGAGCTCACCGGGATACCCGCGTCACCGCAGGCCCGCTTCAGTACGGACATGACAGACTCACCCTCGGTGATGGTCACCGTGGCGGACAGGATCACGCCGTCGGCGGGAATGATATCCTTCACGCCGTCGGAGCACTTGTCCATATTATTGAGCACCGTGGCACAGGAGATGTACAGCGATACGGACGCCGCCGGCGCCGGGTCAGGTGCAGGCGTGGGATCGGGGCCCGGCACAGCGGGCTGCTGCGCCTGCTCCTGCTGTTTCTTCTCTTCTTCCAGCCGCTTCTGCTCCTCCAGGCGCTTGGCTTCCTCCTGCTTTTTGGTGTCCTCCTCGGTCTTTTTGGCTTCACCAGCCGGCTTCTGCTCGTCAGACTTCTTGTCGTCTGCGGTCTTATCCTTAGTCTTTGCCGCGTCCTGCTTGCCGTCAGCCTTGGTGGTGCCCGTTTCAGCTGTGTCGTTCTTCCTGATGTCCGTGGTCTGCTCCTGCGTTGCCGTGGGAATGTTGCCGGGGGCGTACGATACGGTCTTTTTTCCGCAGGCGGCGCAGGTCAGCAGCAGGGACAGCGCCAGCGCCAACAGCCAAAATCGGTGGTTTTTCTTCATATCTCTCATTCCTCATAAAAGCGCCATACGCAGAGGCGCTTTCGCGCCCCTGCGTCGGCTGTTCTGTTGTTACTTGGAAACGCGCTTCTTCCGGGTCAGCACCACAACGGCTGGCGCCGCCAGGACCGCGCTGCCCAGCCACAGCACCATCTGACTGTCGTCCGCCGTGTTGGCAGAGTCGGTCTTGCCGCTGTCGGCCGTACCGCTTCCGCCGTAGTAGTACCCGGAGGACACCGTCTCATAGGAGACGATAGCGAACGCGGAGGCCTTGTCCGTCTGGAAGGTCAGGACATAATTGCCCTTGGTGCCGCCCAGCGTAGCGGACAGCTCGGCAGTGGTCACATTGCCGCTGCTATCCGTGTGGCTGCGCACCACGCAGACGTGCTTGCCCTGAAGGGCCGCGTACAGCTCGTCGGTGATGGGGATGGTCACGGTGACGCTGTGGGGCAGCTCGATAAGCTGCGCCACGGTCTTGATCTCGTTCCCTTCCGTCTTGACCAGCGCCACAGTCACGTCTACGACCTTCTCCAACTGCGCGTTCTTGCGGGATTTGTCGCCGCGCAGGGCGTCCAGCTTCTCGGCCAGCTTGTTCAGCTCCTTCTTAACCTCGTCACCGGCCGTCTTGGCCGCCTCGGTCAGGGCGCTCTTGCCGCCGTCGGCGGCCTTCTGCTCGTTGGTGAGCTGGAGCGTATCCGTCACGGTCACGGTGATTGCACCGTCGCTCACTGCTGCCTTGATGTCCGCCAACTTCTCATCCGTAACAGGTTTGTCGGTCTTGATGGTCAGGCCGCCGCCTGTGACGATCGTGTTGTCCTTGCTGTCCACCTTGATGTCATCGCCTTTGACGTTGGCCATCGGGTTCTTGACGCCGCAGACGGTGCAGACGCCGTTGACGTAGGTGTGCTTGCCGGTGGCGGGAATGGTCGCGCCAGCTGTGATGACAATGCCGCAGCGCTTGCAGTAGGTATCCGCCTCATGGCCGGAGGCGTAGCAGGTGGCCGCCACCGCCGCACGGGTGGCCTCATCGTGGCCCAGGGCCGCGATGACCCAGCTGTCCTTGGCGATCTCAGTTTTTCCCGCCGCGTCGCTGAAATACTTGTGGCAGCGAGAGCAGGTCCAATAGGCACTGTTGCCTGCCTCGGTGCAGGTAGCAGCCTTGCCCGCCGTGGCAGTCATACTGTGCCCCAGAGACGGGACGATCATCGTCTCCTCCGTGCCGCAAACGCTGCACTTACGGGTGCTGATACCGCTTTCGGTGCAGGTGGCCGCCTTGGTCACCGTCCACGCGCCGAAATTGTGGCCCGTCGCGGGAACAGACTTTTCCTCCACGGCGCCGCAAATGGAGCAGATCCGGCGGCTGACGCCGTCCTTGGTGCAGGTGGCGGCCACGGTCACTTGCCACTCGCCGAAGCGATGGGCGCAGGCGGCGTCGGTCATATCGTAGAGGGCGTTGGCCTTCTCAGTAAAGCGCGCATAGGCGGCCATGGCGCAAAGCGCCTGCTCCGTGGCCATCTCGTTGACGGCCTTGTCTGCGAACTGATGCTTAAAGCCGCCGTTCTCCGCCACGCGGTACTGCAGGAGGTTCCCCAGCACGCTCAGGGTCTTCCCCTCCACGGTCTTGGTAAAGCGCGCGTCCGTGTTGGCATCCAAATTCAGGGCGGAAAGGGCGATGACCACCTGCGCGCAGCTCTCGGAGGAGTCGTAGCCGCTTCGATACTTGCCGGAGAGCCAGTTGAGGGCTTTCTCCACGGCCGTGTTCACGGTTTCATTGCCGCCGTCCTTATAGTAGGGTGCCAGCGCCTGCAGCGCCATGGCGGTCATGTCCACGTCGCCGACGGGTTTTGTGTCGGCGCTGGCTCTCCAGCTGCCGTCTTCGTTCTGCTGTGCAAGAACAGCCTGCACCAGCCAGGAGGTGTCGGAGGTGTAATTGCGGCTGTTGAGCGCCAGCAGACCCATGACGAGGCCGTTGATATCCGTGTTACTGGTATCGGTGACCTGCATGATATCCTTGTTCTGCAGCGCCTTCAGCAGGTTTTCGCCGCCCACGTTGGCGGGGTCCTTGCCGATGGCGGTAAGAGCCAGGGCAATACGCTCATTGTCGGTGATGACGGGGGTGTTTTTATCATCGGGAGCCCGGAGGATGCCGTCAGAGCCGATGTTCGCCTTTACATAGGCCACGACCTTCTCATAATAGGCCGCGATATATGCCTCGGACAGAGGCACCTTGGCGCGAGCCTGTCCCAGTACCGCCCACTCGCCGAAGAGATAGCTGACGACCGGGGCGCTCACCGCGCTTTGGATATACGCCTTGGCGCCGGCATACGCCTCATCGAAGCCGGGCACTTCCGCACCGGGCACGGCGGGATCCGTCGGATCCAGCGGGATATAGGTGTCGGTAAAGAACAGGCGCAGGGTGTCGCCGTCCTTGAGATAGGTGTTGTCCAGCGTGGTCTTGGGCAAGGTCTCGGTGCCGCCCTGTAAGGTGAGGCCGAACATCCAGCCGGAGGACTTACCGTCGCCCTTCTCCTTGAGGGTGTGGCCCGCCGCATCGGTGATGCTCTTGATGTAGGCGCCGCTGCCGGTATAGGTGTACTTGGCACTGTCAAGGCACGCCTTCACAGCGTCCCAAGCGGTGGGATCCTCGTTGGCCTTGCCGGTGAAGGTAAAGCCGGAGATTCCCGTGAAAGTATGGCCGTTCTTGTTGTAGCCGTCCACCTTGACCTTCACGGTGAGGGTCTGATTTTCGTTGGGGTCATTCTGCCCCGTGGTACCGGGCACCGTCAGGTCGATCTGGATGGGCTGCTTGTAGAATTGGGCAAAGTTCTTGTAGCGTTCCTTGCTCTCCTCGGTGCCGTTGATGCCGAACTTTTCCCAATACTGGGCGTACTTGGTGTAGGTCAGGACGCTGTCCAGCGTAACTGTCGTATTGTACTCCGGCTGGTGTACACGCAGCAGCTCATTCTCGATGACGGAGGGTCGGGAGGATCGGAAGCAGCGGTACTTCTCCGTATCGAGCCAGCCGGGGATATCGTCGGCCTCGATGCCGTCGAAGGTCATATTCACCGTGCCGCGGACGTATTTCAGCGTGCCGTCCTCGTTTTTGCAGATCTCCGCGAAGGGATACAGGTCGGAGGTGACCTTGGTCTTAACCGTATTCTTGTTCTTGATACCGTCCCAGTAGGCGTCCTCGGTCCGCGCCGCCGTCATAAAGTCGGCAGCGTCATCCAACTCCTGCTGGGTAAAAGGCTGAATGGTGAAGCTGAACTCCTGCCGCGCCAGCAGAAGGCCAGAGCTGCGGGTGGTGATGGTCACCACATACTTCGCCTCCACCGGCTTCTCACCGGGCAGTGGGCGGTAGACCATGGCGTGATACCCGTTGAAGTCCAGCACATCCGGGGTGAGGCTCACCATCGTGACCTTCTGGTTATAACTGTCGCTCATGATGCCCTTTTCCTCCAGAAGAGCGGGTCTGGGCATCTGCATATCGTCGCTGACGGCGGTCAAGTCCACGGGCTTTGTCTTGTCCACAAAGTCGCGCAGGAGCCCCTGATACTTCTCCGCCAGAGCGTTTTGCATCTCGCTGGTCACGCTGCTGTCGAAGGGCGCAACGGTGGCGTCAAAGAACACATCGGCATAGACCTCCACGCCGTTGTCGCCGGTGATGTGCGCCAGCGTGTAGTCATCGAAGGCGTCATAGGTCACGCGGGCGATCAGCCGGAACTTGCCGGCCTTCTCGGGCAGCGGCGTGCCGTCGGCGGGCTGCAGGGGGCGGTTGACGGTTCCCACGCCGGTGCCGTTGGTGATGTAGAGCCACTCGGTGTTCCGGGTGCCCCACTGCACCTTCACATCATAGCGTCCCGCAATGCTGGAGGGAAGCGTGAGGTTGGAGGTGATGCGGTCGTTCACGGTGTAGAGCGTCCAGCCCGCCACCTCGCTTTGGGTGGCCCCGTTGGTGTTCTCGCCGCGGATGAGTTCCCAGTTCAGGGACCCGGCGGCGCTCTCCAGCAGTTTCTGCACCGCGTCGGCGCTGCGCCCCACGGTGGCACGGAGGGTGATCTCCTTGGTGACCCCGGCATAGGTGATGTTGAACTTCAACCCCGTGTACTGCACGGTCTGGCGGGCGGTGCCGTCGCCGGTGAAGTAGGTGATTTTGCCGTTGTCGGCAATGTACTGTACCTTGGTACCGTCAAAGCCGTTGGCCTTGGCGCTGCCGTTGACATAGGTGATCTCGGAGTTGTCCGCCACATCCGCATAGCCCTGCTCTGCCAGCAGGCGGCGGAAGGCTTGGGTGATGTTGGTTTCATCATAGAGCCCCACGCCTTCCAGAGGCTGCACGGCGGTATTCTTGCGCGTGAACTCGGCGGCAATGTCCTCCAGCGTCTGCGCCTTTTCCGCCTTCTCGGACCAGAGGCACAGCGTGAAGGTCTTGACCTTCGTAGCAGCGCCGCTTTGGAGAGTGGCGGTGAGGGTCACCGTGACCTTATCCGCCGCAGGCGCGGTGAGCGCGCCGGTGGCGGTGTTCACCAGAGCGTTATCCGCCGTCCATGCGAGGGAAACGGTCTTCTCTCCACTGCCCTCCACGGGAACGGTGACGCTCGCGGGCAGGGTCAGGAAGCCGGTATAGGTCTGCGCGATCTCCTCTTCCTCCTCCGGGTCGCTGCTCACCGGGGTAAGGCCGCGGAGCTGATAGACGCCGGTGGCATCGGCCTTCAGAAGGTCTGCATTCTCGGCATCGAGCCCCAGTTCCTTATAGAAGTGCTTTTGCAGGGCGTTCAGGAAGTAGTCGTGCAGGTCCGTGACCGCTTCGCCGGGCTCTTCGATGCCGTATTTCTCACAGAGGTCGGCCTTATCGTTATAGTCCGTAAGGTCATAGAATCCCAGCACAGTCTCGGCGTACCAGTCGGCCTTGGCTTTCTTGGCGGCGTCGGCGGCGCTCATGCCGCGAAGTTCCAAGGCGTTGGCGGCGGCGGCAGCGGCCTTGAGGTCGGCATTGTCCACGGGGGTGCCGCCCTGCCAGGGCAGCACCGGGAAGCCGCCGTTGCTGTTGCCGCTGTCAAGGTGCATCCCCATCTCCGCCGCAAATTCCGGGGTGCGCATATAGTCCGCGGTGCGGGCAGTCATACCGCTGGTGGTGCCATCCGCCGCGGCCTGTGGTGCGACGGTGTCCAGATAAGCGCAGTTGGTGATGGTGGCGCCGGAGTTCACCTTGCCTACCACCGCACCGAAGCTGCTTTCCGGACCGGTGACAGCACCTACAGTGTAGCAGTCTTTCATAACAGCATTACTGCGCGCACAGCCGACAAGTCCGCCAAATCCGCCAGCGCTAACACTCTTTGCGTTAGTGTGGACGTTCCCCGCAAAATAGCAGTTCTCTACGGTACCGTAAGTATAACCCACGATACCTCCCGCGCCATTTTGCACCGCATACCGGGAGTACTTGAACAGAATATCCGCTGTGCTCACACAGCCACTAATGACATTGCCTGCCACACCATGACCAACAATACCGCCAACACCAAAGATCACGTCATCGCCGCCTTTGATGTAACCACTGACGAGGCAGTTTTCAATCCGGCCTTCACTCTTATCCGCAATACCTCCGACATTACTTGTACCGTCAATGGCGCAATCCACACACAAACTCTTGACAGTTCCATTGGCGCTCAAATAATAGACTAATCCGCCAGTTCCTGCCAAACCACTAACGGTGTAATTATCGCCGTCCAGGGTGCCGGCAAACTTATTACTGTCGGTACCGATGGCCGTCCAAGTCTTGCCGTTGAGGTTGATGTTGGCGGTGAGCTTGCCGCTGATGGTCGTGCCGTCCTTGTTGACCGCATCGGCAAACCATGCCAGTTCCGCGGCGGTGCCGATCTGATAGACGCCGTTTTTGTCTTGGGTGGGTGCGGTCTTGGCGGTGCCGTCCCAGCCCTCACCCGCGTAAGTTAAGGTGAAGGAGAGCGTCTTGTCCTCGGCGGCGGTGATGCTGCCGTGAACGGGGATATAGTCCGCCTTAGTGACGGTATAGGCATAGGTCTCGCCGAGGTAGAGTTTGTAGCCGCCGTCGGTCTCGGGCTTGATGGTGCCGCCCACGGGGTGGGTTACGGTCACCTTAGCGTTTTCCGCCGGAGTTACGGCAAAGGTCAGGGTGCAGGAGGCAAGTTCGCTCAGCGTGACGGTCTTGTTCACATCGGCATTAACGGTGATGCTCCCCGTCTCGGTCTCGTAGCCGAACTTGCTGACGGTGTAGGCATAGGTACCGGCGGCAACGGTGTATGCGCCGTTTTTGCCGGTGATCTCTGCGCCGCTACGGTCCTTCAGCACCACCGTTGCACCGTCGGGAGTATTAAGGGTGAGGGTATAGAACGGAACTGCTGCAAAATTCTTCAGGGCTGCGTAATAGTAACTGGTATAACCATCATAACTAATGGTCAGCACATCACCCTGCGTAAGCTCCACTGAAAAATCTTTCCAAGAAGTTTCGCTGTAAGCACGCTTGACTTGTGTACTGTTCTTCTTTATGGTGAAATAATAGTATTCATCCGGCTCATCATAATACCAGTCGCCTTCCACATACCCTGCCGCATTGGCGATATAGCTGAACGACAGCTTCACATTCTTTGTAGCTGTGAGAGCCAGTGTGGTCGTTTCTGTGGTCTTGAGATAGGAGTCCTTGCCAGCACCCTCTATGGTAAATTTCCCCTTGTCACCGCTGACGGTAATACCCTGGCAATTGGCAAAGAAATCCTCAAATATCGCCTTTTTTGCCAGCGTCACTGTGATATTCACCTTATCGCCATTCACAGAGAATATACCGCCGGCATTATCGCAGCCATCGCAGGCAACTGTATAAGCGTAGCTGCCATTGGACAGACTGCAGCCTGTACCATCACCGGTATATACCGCCTTACCGTTGGTTTTGACGGTCACTGTCGGATCCGCCGTGATCCCTGCGGGGCGCGAGATATCAAACGCCACGGAATAGGCCGCAGATTTGGTCAGCGGCACCGTCTTTGCCACATCTGCAGCAACATTGATCGTTTCCGTAACAGTGTCATACCCATAAGCCGACACCGTGTAGGTATACTCACCTGCAGAAACGATGTATACACCATTCGTACCTTTAAGTTCTGCGCCTGTGCTGTCCTTCAGTGCAACGACCGCATCAGCCTCTTCAGGCTCCGCTGTCAACTTCACCTCATACAGGGACGAAACTGTGAAATCCTTGAGCTTGACATAGTAATCACCTGAGACATACGTCTTTATAAGATTCAGTCTCAGCGTATCGCCCTTTTTCAGATCAATGGTAAAGTCCTTCCACTGAGTACTCCCCCATGACCGCATCTCTGGATTATAGCTGTTGTTTTTTACGATCGTAAGAGCTGCGTAAGAAGAATCATAATTGCAGCCCCAATACTTAAAGCTAAGCGTCACATTGGCCTTTGCCTTCAGCGTAATCGTAGATGTACTGCTTGTATTTCCTTGAACCGGATTGCTGGAGCGCAGGCAAAGGCCGTCGCTGTCGGTCATGTCCACCACATAAGGATAGGTGGCATCATTCGTCACCTCAACACTGTTAACAATACCAGCGAAGAAGTCATCAAACTCAGGCTTCTTAATGACCTCGATCTCAATGGAATCCGTTTTTTCCTTGTAGGTCACAGTCACCGTCTGCTTTCCCGGCGCGGTGTTGTCAAATCCCTCCACCGTGAAACCCTTGGTGATGACCTCGCTACTGTTATCGTCATAGGTAACTGTAACACTGAGCTCCAGTTCATCGCCGGTATAGCACGTCGTTTTAGCCGACTTTACGGAAATAGACACGACGTTCTTTTCCACCACTGGCTCCGGGTCCTTCAGCGTAGGATAGCCGCCCCCATTGTACTGGAATGCGCTGCCAAGGGTGGCGGCAAACTCCGCAGACTGCATCTCGGCGGAGGATTTGGTACCAGAGTTGCTAATCTTAACAGTTGACGGTACCAGCGCCGTTACGGTTTCACTCGGCGCATAGCAGTTAACAATACGGCATGGCTCGTCCGAAGAATAGGAACTGGATGATACCGCTATTATTGCACCGTTCGTTTCAACGGAACCAACAGTATAGCAGTTCTCCACCAGAACGCCCTTCGTTCCTCTACCGAGTATGCCTGCGCCATCACTTATATCCCCCTGATTATAGCAATTCCTTATTATGTGAGTTCCTACAACATTTCCTGCAATGCCGCCAACTTGCTTTCTTGTACCACTCACACTTCCCATATTCGCGCAGGAAGAAATCGTAACAAAGCCACTGCCGGGTTCACTATAGCCAAGAATACCACCAGCACCTTTTCCCCCCTTGATGCTCGCTGTATTTTTGCAGTTCTCAATAGTTACATTGCCATCCGCAGTACCCGCGATACCACCCACATTGTTTACTTTGCCGGAAATACTGCCTGCGGTGATCACATTCTTCACCACGGCGCCGCCCGCCAGTTTGCTGAACAGGCCGACATTGGCCGTAGAAGCGGTGATATCCAGCGTCACGGTGTGGCCGTTGCCGTCAAAGGTGCCGATAAAGTCGTAGGCATACGGCTCAGTGACAATGATATCCTTCGTCAGCGTATAGCTGCCGCTGGCGTCCATCGCCGCAAACTCCTTCGCGGAGCTGACAGTTCCTTCCGCCAGCGCCAGCGCCGCGCCGCCGCTGCGGGTCATTTGGGGCGCAGGCGTTTCCGGAGCAGGCTCCTGCTGCTCCTGCGTCTCCTCATTCCCGGCAGGGACGGTGTTCTCCGTGTCCACCGGAGCTATCTGTTCCTGCTGGGTCTGCTGCTCCTGATCCGCGGCCAGCGTGTCGGCCAACACGGAGGTGGGCAGCAGGCTGACGACCATCACGACGGTCAGCAGCCAGCTTATGACTCTCTTCTTCATGTCTCTTTCTCCTTTATGTAAATTTTTTGTCGACGTGAGGGGGTGGGCGGGGATGCGGCAACATCCCCGCCCCACTTATGGAAAAGCACGCGGCCAATGGCCGCCTCAGCTTGACAAAGGGGACTTGTCTGCACAGTTTCACGGTGCAGATGGAAAGCGCACGGCGCCTCAGCTTGACAGTCGAGTTTTCCGCACCGCTTCGCTGTGTATGGCAGCGTGTCAGCCTGGCAAGGGAAATGTTTTTCATGCAGGGCATGAAAAACGGGACAGAGTGCACTCTGTCCCGCGAAAATGAAACGCTGCCCGGCGCAAAGCCGGACAGCGAACGCAATAGATACGACCCCTGCACCACGGAAAGACGTCGCCGCCCCCGCCGCCCGCCCAAAAGGGCCGGCCGCGAAAAAGGTGGTGCAAAAAACACCGACCTCCCGTTCAGGAGGTCAGCGTGGTACATCTACATGGTGGTACAAGATTCCCGCACACGGAGAGCGCGCCCGCTGCAACTTTGTCCTACACAATGCAATTCTCCTGGCTCGCGCCGCGGGGGGCAGACATCCCTCCTCGTTTGCAGCCTACCTTCTCATGGGCTTACCCACAATGGCGGACTTTCGTCCCGGCGGTTTTCACCGCTTTGGTGCATCCTTGCGTTCACAGTGCCGGTCGCGTGGGGTTTGGGTACCCCTTTCCTTCTATGCCGACGCCTGGCCCGTGGTGGGCTGTACGGCCGCCGGCGACATTGGATCAACAGACTGTTTATTTACTTGTCAGCGACATTATATTACAGGAATTGGCCGTTGTCAACCCTCCTCCCTACCCCAGCGCCACATCCAGGATCATCATTACGGTAAAGCCCGCGGCAAAAGCCAGCGCCCCCGGGCCGGGGTCGCCGCGCGTGGGCAGCAGCTCGGCGGCCGCC
>ERZ780157.3835-NODE-3835-length-12108-cov-12.985564_pt1 | contig 12108 bp, 13 predicted proteins | sample MGYA00511169_ERZ780157 | MGnify/ENA primary metagenome ERZ780157 (study PRJEB29588, sample SAMEA1965149) | human gut metagenome | biome: human gut; feature: human-associated habitat; material: faeces | place: Denmark | collected 2008/2010 ... | reverse complement strand
GTTTTTCCCGTGATTGACATGGTTTTAGCCATCGCTTTCTTCGTAAAATTAGGCACCGCATACTTTGACTATCGAAAGAGTGGGCAGTTCGAGTGGACGGCGCCCGCCATTCTGTTCGCGTGCCTCGTGTTCACGCTGACAGCACCGCTGTACATCTGGCAGATCATCGGAATTTGAGGTGCAGACGATGACATTTTACGAACAGGAGCTTCGGAAGATCGTCGGAGAACGGTACCCTGACGCCACTTATGTGGGCAGAGCCTGCTATGTGCGTCTGAACGATATGAACCGAGCAAAGATTCAATTTGTCACTGGAATCGTCGCCAATCAGTACAATGCCCTGCAGCTGACGATTCTCAACCGCAGCGAAGGACAGGTGGATACCCTGCGCCTGCGCTTCTCGGATCTGCTGGGGACAAAGATGACCTCAAATCCCAACTTCCGAAACGGTGTAGAACCGCACATTTGGGATGACTATGGAAAGGTGATCTGGTATGTGTATCACCCTACCCAGCAGGACTATGAAGCGTTGTCCGATGCAGTGTCAGACTATCTGGAGGTATTTCAGGATATGAGCCAGTCCGCTGACCGGGCGTGGGAGCAGACAATGTAACAAAAGCGTGATTTGAAGGCCGTACCAGCTGTACGGCCTTTGCCATATCCCAAAGCAGCTGGTGCGGCCTCACCCGAAAGTGAGGTGAAACCGATCAATGTTCATTTGGGATTTTGTTGCCGCCAAGGTGTTAGGCCAGATCGTGGACTGGTTCTACGGTCAGGTCGTGGGCTTTCTCGGCAACTTCTTCGCAGAGATGGGAAACATGGGCGCGGAGCTCTTCACCATGGATTGGGTGCAGAGCATCGTGCTGTTCTTCTCCTATTTGGCATGGGCACTCTACGGCACAGGGCTGGTGGTGGCCTGCTTTGAAACCGGTGTGGAGTATTCCAGTGGCCGTGGCAATATCCGTGAGACCGCCCTCAATGCCATCAAGGGCTTTATGGCTGTCAGCCTCTTCACCGTTGTTCCGGTCCGGCTTTATGAGCTGTGCGTTTCTCTGCAGGGGACCTTCACTGCGGCACTCACCGGCTATGGGACTTCCATCGGGGATGTGGCCGGAGAGGTCATGCAGGAGTTCAACGCCGTGGAATCAATATCCGACCTGACGGCAGGGCCGCTGCTGGGCTTCGGCAGCATCACCAGCGGGATCATGATCCTGTTCTGCCTTATCCTCATGGCTTATGCCGTCGTCAAGGTCTTCTTCGCCAATCTGAAGCGCGGCGGCATCCTGCTCATCCAGATCGCCGTGGGAAGCCTCTATATGTTCAGCGTCCCTCGCGGATATACGGATGGCTTTATCCAATGGTGCAAGCAGATCATCGGCTTATGCCTGTCGGCGTTCTTGCAGGCCACGATCCTTGTCGCCGGACTTATGGTGTTCAAGGATCATGCCCTGTTAGGGCTTGGACTCATGCTCTCCGCCGGTGAGATCCCCCGTATCGCCGGAGCCTTTGGACTGGATACCTCCACCAAGGCAAACCTCATGAGTGCTGTCTATACCGCGCAGGCCGCCGTCAACACCACACGCACGCTCGTACAGGCGGTGGCGAAATGAGCAGACTGACGATGGGCAGCCTGTTCGATGGAATCGGTGGATTCCCTTTGGCGGCGGTTCGCAGTGGCATCACGCCGGTGTGGGCGTCGGAAATTGAATCCTTTCCCATTGAGGTGACAAAGCTGCGTTTCCCCGACATGGTTCATGTGGGCGACATCACAAAGCTGCATGGTGCGGAGCTGCCGCCTGTGGACATTATCTGCGGGGGCAGCCCATGCCAGGATCTGTCTGTTGCCGGCGCAAGGGCAGGTCTTGCCGGAGCGCGTTCCGGCCTGTTCATGGAACAGGTCCGACTGGTAAAGGAGATGCGAAATGCAGACATACAAAGAGGCCGAACAGCTTTCGATGTTCGGCCAAGATTTATGGCATGGGAGAACGTGCCCGGTGCCTTCAGCTCGGGAGTGCCCAAGGGCGAGGACTTCCGGATCGTTCTGGAGGAGATCGTCCGAGTTAAGTGCGATTCCGTTTCAGTCCCTCGACCTGACTCCGGGCGCTGGGAATCTGCTGGGCGAATTCTATTGGGAGCTGATTTCTCCCTGGCGTGGCGGTGCCTCGACGCTCAATACTGGGGTGTCGCCCAGAGACGCAAAAGGATCTTCCTTATCGCAGATTTTGCAGGCAGATCCGCCCCTAAAATACTATTTGTCCCCGAAGGCCTGCCTGGGCATCCTGCGCCGGGCCTTTGAGCGCGGCAAGGAACTGCCGAAGAAACTGGAGCGTGCCCTAAAGATCCAGGCGGGGCTCATGCGGCCAGACGGACAGCCCACAGGATTAGAAGCGTACCACATCAACCAGCGGGATGAGGGCATTGACCTGCACGGGATATCAGGCGCGTTGATGGCAACAGCTAATATGCAGATGCAGACCTTCGTGACGCAGCCGGACAAAGCTGTTGAGGGCTTTGACGGCTACAACGGCGACCTGACCGGCGATGTAGCGGCCACACTCGGCGTCAACTGTGGGATGTCCACCGGCAGGAATGGCGTCATGGCCTTTGCCGCCAATCAGCGGGACGAGGTGCGCGACCTGCATGATGTAGCTGGTGCGCTGGGCGCACAGCCAGGGATGAAACAGCAGACCTTCATCGCTGCCGCTTTTTCGGCAGGTCAGGGCAGCAAAGCAGGAGGTGTTGGCTATCAGGAGGAATGTTCTCCTACGCTGAAAGCGGCGGAAAGCGGCACGAACATGGTGCCGTCCGTTTTGTGCCTCAATGACCAGGGCGGCAGCGTGATGGATTGCAGTGAAAATATATCCGGCACGCTGCGGGCGCAGGAGCATGGACACCAGCCTCTCGTATATGAAAACCACGGCGTTGACAGCCGCTACACAGGACCACATAAGGTCGCGCCGACCATGTCCGCACGGTACGGCACGGGCGGCAATAATGTGCCGCTGGTCGAGCAGGAGGCAGATGCTATCTGCATTGCAGGCAACATTGTAGACCGGCAGCCGCAGAACGGCGGCAACGGTCTTGGCTGTCAGGATGAACTGTCCTATACGCTCACCGCCACGGATCGGCACTGCATTTATGCCCGTCAGCGGGTGGATGAGTTCAAGAACGGCGAGGTGGTCAGTACCCAAAGTGCCCGCCAGCATAAGGACGCCACCGACCTTGTCGTGGATGTGGCAGGACTTGACTGCCGCAATGCTGCCGAGAACGGGGATTTATGCGGGACTCTCCAGAAAGGAACTTCCGGCAGTTCCCTCAACTCCATTCATCCGATCCGCAACGGACTGCTTATCCGTCGTCTTACTCCGCTGGAGTGTGAAAGACTGCAGGGCTTCCCGGACGGCTGGACGGATATACCCGGTGCTTCGGACAGCGCCCGTTATAAAGCGTTGGGCAACAGTGTGGCGATACCCTGCGTGGAGTTTATCATGTCGCGCATCGCCGCCGTTCTGCGGACGGCGTAGCCGCGTTGGTGGTATCGCTTCTGTTTCGCCATGCTTCTTTGTTAGACTTGGTGAATAGCTTTCCACGCCTTCTTCCAGTATGCTTTGCTTGCAAAATCGAGGAAAGGAGCAGAACCGATGGAGGGAAAAAAGAACCTCTGTGCCATGATATCCACCGATCTCCATGCAAAAATCATGGCAGAAAAAGAACAGCTGGAGCTGAACACACTGGCGGAATATGTGGAGCGCATCTTCACCGAACACTTTGAAGGAGGGCAGATCAGCATGAAAGCAGAGCGCACCTTGGCGGTACAGATCCCGGCAGAGCTCTTCGAGCGACTGAAGGAATATTTGGCAGCCCGCAACCTCAAGCAAAAGCAGTTCCTCATCCAGCTCATCGAGAACGCGCTGGATGAGACGGAAGCGGAGTGACCAAGCATCATAGGAGGCCGCGGGAACACCTGCGGCCTCCCTCATTCTCATTGGAGGTAATCAGCCATGTACATTTACCCGGACAACCTGTCCGCAAAGGCCACGCTGTGGCTGTGGGAGCTGCGGGACATCGGCATCATCGGCGTGGGACTTCTTCTCTCTGTCCTGGCGCTGACCCAGACCGGCATCGCCCTGCCGCTGGTGCTGACGGCGGTCTTCGCCTTCCTGACGATCCGGCATGAGGGCACCAGCATTCTGGACTTCATCCGCTATGCCGCCGCCTTCCTGCTGACAAAACAACAATACTACGAATGGAGGCTCGACCCATGAGCAGAAAGCAGAAAAAGAAAGATGCCCGTGAGCAGTCCACCCGGCGGCTCATGGGCATTGATGACATCACCGACTATGGCATCGCCACCCGCATGGGGGAGCTGGTGTTCTTTGCCATCAAGCCCACCAACATCTCCGTTCTGCCGGACGCCGGCGTGGGCGCAAGGATCTATGCCCTGCTCAATGTGGTCAAGGGCATGGCGGAAATTGAAATGCTGGCGCTGAATTCGAAGGAGTCCTTCGAGAACAACAAGGCATTCTATCGCCAGCGGGCAAACGAGGAGGAGCTGCCCGTCATCCGAAAGCTGCTGGAGCAGGACAGCAAGCATCTGGATCGTATTCAGGTGCTCATGGCATCCAGCCGGGAGTTCTATATCCTCGTCCGGCTGCAGGGCAAAAAGGAATCCGATGTGTTCAGCTACCTCTCCCGCATCGAAAAAAGCATCAAGGATAACGGCTTCACCGTCCGTCGTGCCACCGAGGAGGATCTCAAAAGGATGCTGGGAGTCTACTTTGAGCAGAACGTGACCACCGAGCAGTACGAAGATCACGACGGCGACCGCTGGATCATCTTCGGTGAATAAGGAGGGACATCACTTGGCAGCAAACAAGAAAAAAACTACAGCAAGGCACACGGAGGACACGCCGGTCAAATCCTTCTTGGATATGATCGCACCCTCCGTGGTGAAATTTAACCCCGACCACTTCATCTGCGGCAACACCTTCCGCTGCGTGTGGGCGCTGCGGGAATATCCCACCCAGACCGATGAGCAGGCCCTGCTGCGGCATCTGGGCGAAAAGGACGGTATCACACTGCGTATCTATACCCGGCAGCTCACCCCAGCCGAGGAGGACCGCATCCTCCACAACGCCGCGAACAAAAACCGCATGAACAAGTCCAATCCCAATGACTTGCGGCAGACCATCATTGCGGAAACGAACCTGCAGGATATGATCTCCATGGAGGGCAGCCGCCACCGTAATAAAGAGCCGCTGTTTCACTGCGCGGTCTACATCGAGCTGACTGCCCCGGACTACGACGCACTGAAGCTGCTGCAGACCGATGTGCTGACCGAGCTGGTGCGTAGCAAGCTCAATGTGGACAGGCTTCTGCTCCGCCAGCAGCAGGGCTTCTGCTGCGCCAGTCCCGTGGGATACAATGCCTTCGGAGCGCAGTTCGAGCGTGTCCTGCCGGCAAGCTCTGTAGCAAATCTCTATCCCTTCAACTATTCCGGCAAGACGGATGCCAAAGGGTTCTACATTGGCAAGGACAAATATGGAAGTAATATCCTTGTAGACTTCGACCAGCGTGACGAGGATAAGACCTCTGCTAATATTCTCATCCTCGGCAACTCCGGTCAGGGCAAAAGCTATCTGATGAAGCTCCTGATCCTCAATCTGCTGGAGTCCGGCAAATCCGTTATCACGCTGGATGCCGAGCATGAGCAGCAGGAAATGTGCGAGGCTGTCGGCGGCTGCTTTGCCGACCTTATGGCCGGTAAGTACATCATCAATGTGCTGGAGCCGAAATGCTGGGATGACGGCGGCGACCCGGACGATACAGCCGCCCCGGAAGCCTTCCGAAAAAGCACCCTGCTGGCGCAGCACATTTCCTTCCTCAAGGACTTCTTCCGCGCCTATAAGGATTTTTCGGATGCCCATATCGACACCATTGAGATCATGCTCTCCAAGCTGTATGGAAAATGGGGCATCACAGAGCGGGCTAATTTCCGCCGTATGCGCTCGGAGGACTATCCCATCCTCTCTGATCTCTATGACCTGATCGAGGCGGAGTACAAAAGCTATGACATGGCCGCCCACCAGCTCTACACCGAGCAGATCCTGCGTGAGGTGCTGCTGGGGCTGCACTCCATGTGTAAGGGCGCGGACGCGCAGTTTTTCAATGGACACACCAACATCACCTCCAGCCGTTTCCTCGTGTTCGGTGTCAAAGGACTGCTGGGCGCAGCGAAGAATGTTCGCAACGCCATGCTGTTCAATATTCTGTCGTTCCTGTCGGACAAGCTGCTGACTGAGGGCAATACCGTGGCGGCGCTGGACGAGCTGTATATCTGGCTGTCTAACCCCACAGCCATTGAGTACATCCGAAACTGTCTCAAGCGTGTTCGCAAAAAAGAATCCGCCATGCTGCTGGCAAGTCAGAATCTGGAGGACTTTGACCAGGAGGGTATTCGCGAGATGACAAAGCCTTTGTTCAGCATCCCGCCTCACCAGTTCCTGTTCAACGCAGGGTCCATTGACAAGCGCAGCTATATGGAGATGCTCCAGCTGGATGAGGCGGAATACAACCTCATCAAGTTCCCCCAGCGCGGTGTTTGCCTGTACAAGTGCGGCAACGAGCGATATCTGCTGGAAGTCCACGCTCCCGCCTACAAGGAAAAGCTGTTTGGCACAGCGGGTGGCCGCTGATGGCAGTATCTGCAGGTATGATCGCCAGAGCCGCGGCGACGGTGCTTTCCAGCGAGAAGCTCCGCAAAGGGATCGGCTGGGGGCTGGTCGCTGTTCTCTCGCCCGTCATCCTCCTGATCGCCGCACTGTGCTCCATCGGCACAGGCGGTGCGGATCACAACAACCAGGCGGTAGCCGCAGCCTTCTATGGGACGAGCTATTCGACCGAGGTGCCTATGGCATTCCGCTCTCACATTGAGGATATGCGCACCGCTTTTTCTCTTCTGGATTCGGCGGTCGCCTCCGTCAATGGGTGGACGGAAGGCGGAAACAGCCTTGACCCGATCCGAGTCAAGGCCGTTTTTTATGCCCTCTGCTTTGGCGAGGACGCTCCCAGCAGACGGGCGGCAAACCGCTTTGTAGAGTGCTTCTACACTTTGGAAACCCGTACCCGCACGGTAGAAGTGGAGAGCGAGGATGGAACGGTCACCAGCACAGAAGAAGAATACACCGTCGCTGTTCCGGTTTCGTTGCATCAGGCGTATGCCAATCTGGAAGCGAAGCTGGGCCGGACGATCACGGAGGATGATAAGAGGAACATCAACCACATCTATACCATGATCGCCGGCGCCGCAGGCGGCGGCAGCTACAGCGGCGAGTTCCTTCGCGGAGATGGAAGCAGTATCGACTTGGACATCTCCGCATTTGTTGATCCCGCCAATAAAAATGCAGCCGACCTTGTGACCTACGCCATCCACGCATGGGAGTCCGGCTGGGGCTATGTCTGGGGTACCTATGGTAATGTGTTGACGGAGTCACTCCTCGCCTACAAGGTGTCGCAATACCCGGACGGTGTTGGCAATCATGAGGACATCATCCGCGCCAATTGGCTGGGCGGCAGGACCGCCGACTGCGTGGGGCTCATCAAGGGCTACGGCTGGCTGTCCCCGGAAACGATGACCATCGACTACGGTACCCACGGGATGCCGGATATCGGTGCCAACCAGATGTACTATAACGCCAGGGAATCCGGCCCCATTAGCGCCATGCCGGACATTCCCGGTCTTGCGGTTTGGCATGAGGGACACATCGGTGTTTACATCGGCAACGGTCAGGTCGTCGAGGCCATGGGAACAAGGTATGGCGTTGTCAAAACAGAGTTGGCTGGCCGAGGATGGACGCACTGGCTGAAGGTGCCGTATATCAATTATGACTGAGGAGGATCGAATGGAATTCCACAAAGATGAAGTAAAGAACAAAGTCGTCTGGACAAAAGGCGCAGACATTACTGACGGATCGCCGAGATACACCTTCGAGGGACGCGACCCCGCCACGACCTATGAACGATTTCAGGTCGTTATCTATACAGAGCGGGAGCGCCGATATGCACACGACCCCGGAAGCCTCTGCAATCACTATTATGGTTATGTGCGCGACGACAAAATGGAGTGTGCTGAAACGATTGGATCGTACTATTCTGTACGGGAGGCAAAGCGGAAAACGCTGGAATTGTTTAATTCGTTCGTGCAGCAATATGCCGCTCAAGAATTAGACAGTACTACACCGGAATCAGCGGATCACGGACAGAATGATCAGCAGAAGCATTTTCAATACCAATGGGCAGTGGGAACACCGCAGAGGAAGTATGCAGACATGCTGGACAAGCTGATTACGCAGCACGATGGTCACACCACTGCCGCGTGGATCACATTTGCGGAGGAACTGGCAGATGGTGCGGAAACCGCCTTTGAGCAGGAAATGTCTTCTCTGGTAGCTGCGTTCCAAGAGATCTCAAAGCGGTTCAGTCCTCGTGCCGTGGAGACGGTCTATCAGGTGATCCATGCGCCAGGCAATGCGCTGCTGAGCAATGAGATCTTACCCGCAGCGGAAGCCGCGGAGCAGGGTGCAAGTTCACAAGAACTGTCTGATATGGCGGCAAGCGGACTGTTCGGTGGCGGACCGGTGCCTGAACTGAAGATGTAGGAGGAATATAGAATGGCCTATGTAAAAGTACCTGCACCATCTGTGGTGTACCACTTGGCAAAAGCAGATCGCCTCGACAGCATTCTGGATGACGGTCAGATCCGCCGCTTCGAGGACAGCGAGTGTTGGTTCTGTGAGAGCCTCCCTAAAATGAAAGCGTACATGGAGCAAACCGTGATGTGCGAGGGCAAACCCTACTATGCCGTAGGTGGTCAGCTTTGCCGCTATCCAAAGTTCGTGCCGGAGGACTATGTCCTCCTTAAACTCGCTCCCTGCCAACCGAAGGATAACTGGTATCGCTGGGATCAGGAAGTCCCGCCCGGTAGTCCGAAAGAACTGATCAACGCAGCAAAGGAGTTTTCTGCTTTGAAAATTGGTTACCGCGGTGACCTTTGGTTCAGTACGGTGGAAACCATCGATGTACCGGCCTTCCTTCATGATGAGATCATTAGTCAAAAGCAACTGACATCTGGCGAAGCGTGGTCAGCTTTGTTCAACAAAACAGAAAACGAGATGGCAGGGTACATGAACCGGCTCGACCAGCTCTCTCGTGACGAATTGATTCAGGCTGCGGATGAGATCTCCGCCATGATGACCTGCCACTCCGAGCTGATGGCGTTTGGAGAAAATCTTTCCCGCAAGAAGATGATTTTTCTGCTGCAGCAGGAGAAGCCACTGGAACTTCTGAGTGAGGCTTGGATGGAGCATCAGACTGTGGATGTGGGCGAGACCTTCCAAAGTCTGCTCACAGGTTTATATGACGAGACACGGCAAACGCAGGTGCGTGATATGGTTTATGCAATACAGCCGAAGACTATTGAGGAACTGCTGACAAGCTATCCGGATGATTACTTTCAGCTCATGACGCCGTGCGGTTTTGTGGATCTGACTCCTTCCGAAACGGAGAAGCTCTTACACGGCGAAGCGACTATGGCACATCCTGGAGTCAGCGGATGTCAGATGCCGGTCGAGGCGCAGGAACTTCTGGAGATGGAGGTGCTGTCCTTAAAAAGAGACGAGCATGGTTGCTGGTATGCACTGACCGACCACCCACAGCAGAAAATGGAGCAGGCTCCGCAGGAGCCGCAGATGTTGTGATCGGAGGTGCGTTGCATGAACATGGCTCGTTATGAGCAGGAAACCATTATCAACTTCAACGAGGAAGAAAAGACCGCCGGTATTTACACCCACAACAAGGCCCTGCGTCAGAAGCTGGCAGCACTGGCGCGTGACAGGCCGGAGGATTGCAGGCTCGTCAAAGCGTCCCGCAGCGGGCGGGCAGTTGACTACACCATTCCAAAATCATGGATAAAGATCGTGCCAAACAGGGTGCTGTCTGATGCCGAGAAGATGCAGCGACGCAATGCCATAAAAAAGGCTAATTTTGCCCTTGATAATGCCGGACGTCCGCAGGATTGAAACTTCGTGCGACCACCGGAGGGTAGTTACACCACCCACAACACAAAAACGCCGAAAACAGCATATAGAAGGAGGACACGCACATGAAAAAAGCAACTGTCACCGTCACCTTTGACGATGAGAAGCTGGGCGCACTGGAGTTCTCGCTCCGCAAGGAACACTCCTCTGTGCAGGAGCACTTGGAGGATGCGCTGAACGCTCTGTATGAAAAAACCGTACCGGAGCCGCTGCGGGAGTATCTGGACAGCAAGGCCGCTCCCGCGGCGGTGAAACCCAAGCGTCCTGTCAAGCCCGCCGCACCCAAGCCGCAGAGCAGTGAGCCGAAGCCTGCGGCTGTGAAGGAGGGCAACTGAGATGGCGGATCATGTAGACATCACACTGTGGATCGACCGGCGTTGGAAGGATGCCATCGAGAAGCATCTCAAAGGTGAAACCCTGCAGGAGCATCTGGAGAATGTGCTGGATGCGCTGTGCAACCAGCTCCCGGAGCAGGAATACAAACGCATCAGTGCCGAGATCTACGCAGAGGATGCCGCAGAGCGTGAAGCGAGGGAGGCCGCCCGCACCTACGCCGCCTACCATGTGACGGAGCGCGGGCAGGAGTGGTACTTCAAGACCTCGCCCGGTGAGGAGCTGTTGGTCGCCTGCAAAAAGCTGCGCGGCTATGTCACCGCAGAGAAAGGCACTGCGCCGGACAAATTTATCGGAATGTTTTTCGGCGGGCAACCCATCACAGCAAAAGAGTTTGACGCCCTGACCGCTGTACGCATGGAGAACACCGGCAAGGTGCGCGGCGTGTTCGATGTGAACTTCGACAAGCAGGAGTTCTCTGCCGTACACATCATGGACGGCTGGCGGACCTGGGCGATGCGGGATGTCTCCCCATCCGTCTACCATGCCACAAGGTCGCACTTTGCTTCGGCGGATGAACAGCTCTCCAAGCTATTGGAGCTGCTGAATGGTAAAGAGATCACCTCGGCGGGACACCTCTCCGCGCGGAATTTTTCCTTCAGTGATGAGATCATGATGGAGGAAGACGGTATGCTCAACTTCTATGTGGACGCAGATTTTGATGTGGACGCTGCCTTCGGAACCTTCGTCCTCACGGACAAAAACGATGACTGGCTCAACATCTATGCCAACTACGACATCGCGGAGGATAGACCCTGCGACACGCTGGAGCTGACGCTCTGCAAGGGTGACGGCGCCGAGGAGAGCTGGAGCTACCCACTCAACGCAGCCGAGCAGGAAGTGCTGATGCGGAAGATGGAGGAATTCTGTCAGCAGCAGACCGGCATGAGTCTCCGTGTCTACGCGCAGCAGTTCCGCGAGGAGCAGATGCAGGCACCGGAGATGCAGATGTAACCGCCGTGTCCGCCCCTGTGAGCCGCTGTGTGCGGCTTTGGGGGCGAGGGTGGCATCCCTGCACCCCGGACAGGCATCGGCGCTGTTTGCCCCAGCTTTCGCCCCTCCTATGGGGAACTGTGCCGGGAACCCACCTGTTCGATAAAAGCACAAGATAAAGGCCCGGTGTCGTTTCCGCCCCGGACCGCCCACAAAGCCCCGCAGTGCGGGGCTTTTCAGCGTTTTGAATTGTAGGCGTTTTTGCTTGATTTCAAACAGGCTGTAGGCGTATTTTTTTCAAAAGCTCCGTGTCGCAGGGGTTTGCGCCCGCAAAAAGCGACATCAACAGAAAGGACGGCAACTATGTCAAAAGAACAAATGACCATCCGGCTTTATCCAGAAACGCGCAGACAAATGGATGGTTGGTTGGAAGAAAGCAACAGCAAAAACCGAAACGAATTCGTGGAAAAGGCTCTGCGCTTTTATATGGGCTACCTCGGCACGGAGAATATTACCGAATTTCTCTCGGACGCGCTGGTGGCGACGCTGCGCGGAATTGTAGCAGACAGTGCAAATCGTACCAACAGTCTCCTGTTCAAATGCGCGGTAGAGCAGGGCATCATGGCGCACACCATCGCCGCCCACTTCCGGGATACGCTGGAGGATCGCCGCGCCCTGCGCGGGTATG
>ERZ780157.3829-NODE-3829-length-12126-cov-2.701268_pt1 | contig 12126 bp, 8 predicted proteins | sample MGYA00511169_ERZ780157 | MGnify/ENA primary metagenome ERZ780157 (study PRJEB29588, sample SAMEA1965149) | human gut metagenome | biome: human gut; feature: human-associated habitat; material: faeces | place: Denmark | collected 2008/2010 ... | reverse complement strand
GGAGTGCGCCAAGCCGCGGGGCCTGACCACCGGCGTGTGGTGCTGGGACGTCTTCATCAAGCAGTGCACGACGCAGTACATGGGCGTGGGCGTGGCGACGCTGGGCACGAAGCTGACCTCCTACCTCGGTCGCGACTTCACGGGCTGGTCCTTCCAACCGACGGGAGAGAAGTGGACGGCGAACATCGGGAGTCCGTACGGACCGGTGCGCCCGTCCTTTGAGCAGAGCGACGTGCTGAGCGTGGAGGTGGACATGAACAGGGGCGCCATCGCCTTCTACAAGAACCACCACTACCTGGGCGTCGCCTTCTCCGGTCTGAAGAGCAATCCCGTCGTGTCCCAATTCGGGGTGTTTCCTGCCGTCACCTGCTACCGCACAGGCGACCAGATGCAGCTGCTGGGTCTGCGCAACGGCGAGGTGGAGGACACCTTCGACGACGACCGACTGTCCTGGCTGCAGCGCTGGGAGAAGGGAACGCGCCACGGCTACGGCGTGATTCGCATGCGGGATGGAAGCAAGCAGCACTGTATGTGGAAGCAGGGCGTGCGGGAGCCGCTGACGGTGGTGGAGCAGGAGGGAAGTCTCACGGTAAAGTGGCTGTCGTCGCACGGCTTCGTGCGCGCCTCCGCCAACCAGATTCGGGAGTTCTTCGGGAAGGATCGTGTGCTGAGTGCCGAAGAGTGTCTGAATCTCCTCCAGAATACGGAAATGGCTCCGATTTGCGCCGTTCCGTCAGCAAGTCGCACGTACTCGATCGCTGGCGAGGGCTCTCTCACGCCCTCGTCTCTCTTCACACTGTCGCCCGTGCGCTGCGCGGCGGGCATCGCGCTTTCCTCGGATCTGATGACAGCGACGTGCAAAACCAACAACCGATGCATGGTGCTGGGGTCACAGTGTTTCACGGAGGGCAAGCACTACTGGGAGGTGGTGGTGAACGACTGCGACTACGGCACGGTGTTCATCGGCGTGGCGGCGCGCCTGGCGGGCAGCAGCCATCAGTGCTGGAGAGACTACGGGTACGTGAACAACCGGACGTTCCAGGACCACGCGAGCGAGTGCTACTACGGCGTGCAGTACTGCAAGGGCGACACCATCGGCGTGTTGCTGGACATGGACGTGGGCGAGCTGAGCTTCCTGAAGATCGGGAAGGAGTTCTACTACTCCCACCACAACGTGCTGAAGCTGGGCGTGGCGGGACATCGCATGCGCCGCTCGGACCACCTGCTCCACGTCCCGCTGTATCCCTCCTTCGGCTTCAAGCGAGCCGGTGACTCCATCACGGTGTGTCCCGTGGGGGTGGAAGAGAAGGGCGGCGAGCGAAGCTGGCTGGACCAGTTCTTGTTCATGCAAACCGCACTGAAGACGGTGGAGTGTGGCGATCCCGAGATCATGCCCCCTGCAATGAGGAGCCAGATTATGTGCCGATTTGAGGAACTGTACAAACGGGACCGAATTCGCGTACGAGCGCGTGAGCGAATCGGAGTGGTTCTCGACGTGTCGCGAGAGGCGTTTCAAGCAATTCTTCCGGGAAAGCGAGTCGATTTCGGTCAGATCGTGAGTGACGGAATGGGCTGGAAAATGGTCATCGGAACGCGATTCGACCAGCTTTGGTACATGACGGAAAACGGGGACGATTTCTGGCACTTCTCGCACCAGGAGATACAGTCGATTCGCGACAAGGAGGGCGAGGAGGAGGAGGAAAGAACGGAGTTGGCGGGAAACATGGATTGGTCGGTTGTCTTCGACTTGTCGCGCCTGCAGAGACTAAAGGAGAGGGCGTTGGAGTACTGCGACGAGAAGAGCGTGCCCTTCTGGTGTTTGTCGCTGCGCTCGCAGGCTCGCATTCACTGCGAGGGGTTCAACGAGGTGGAGAAGGGTGTGGCGCTCTGTTTCCTCCAGCTGCTGAACGAGGCGGGCTTGGTCGCCATTCCCTTCGTGCCTCCCGTCCGCGACGCTCCCATCGATGTGTCATCTCTTCGGGAATACGTGCGTCTTCCTGCAGCAGCTTCTCTGTCACTGCCGAATCGTTCTTTACCTTCTCTGTCGCTGCCGAATCGTTCTTTACCTTCTCTGTCACTGCCGACTCTTTCTGCTCCTTCTCTCTGCGAGCCCGTGCGTCCTTCAACGCTGTTCCACCGACACAAGTCTCTCTTCTTGTTCTGCGTCAAGAAGCGGCTGTTCAACGCCACCAACGACCTCCTCTCCTTCCTTTCCTCCTCCGCGGACGTGATGGAGCGTCCATTCTCCATTCCAGAAATCAAGGTGAATCGCGTCATGGCGCAGCGAGCGCGCTTTGCCAGCCGTTCCCAAGAGGAGCGGATTCAGCGCTCCGTGTTCGTGCAGCTCGGGAAGGGCCTCGAGTTGCTGCCGCTCTCCCACTTCCGGCGCGATTTCTGCCACGCGGAAGACGCAGGGCAAAAGCGGAGTTTCTTTGTTCGGTTGATCGGCGAGGGGGTATATGACTCGGGAGGTCCCTATCGCGAGGTCATCGGGACAGCGGCGGCGACAGAGCCACTGAGTGTTCTCGGGGTCGCCAAGCTGACGGCGAACTGCGAGAACGGGCTGGAAGGAGACGAGGAGTACGAACTCGCCGATTTCCACAACGACAGAAATCGGGCCGAATTCTACCGCTACCAGTTCTACTGGGGCATGGTGATCGGTCTGGCGCTCCGCGGTTCGATTCCCCTTCCGCTGCCCTTTTCTTCGCTGGTGATGAAACAGCTGTGCAGCGAGCGAGTGGACGTGGAGGACCTGATGGACTGCGAGTCGGCGTTCCTCAACCTCTGTCGGAAGTGGGACGAGGTGGTGGCGGCGTTCGGGAGCATTCGTGAGGTGATTCGCGTTCTCCCTGTGAGCGAGGAGAAGAAGGAAGCGCTGCTGCGGAAGGTGTCCGTGGAGAGTCGTGCGGCGTGGTGCTTGGACATGATGACCGCCATCATCGAGGAGAAGCGAGAGAATGCGCGACGACTGCTCTGTGGACTGCATTCCGTGATCCCCGCTGAAACGCTCTCCCTCTTTTCGGAGAGAGAGATGCGCCTGCTGCTGTGTGGCTCGGAGCAGATCGAGGTGAGTGACTTGAAGCACATCGTGGAGTACACGGAGGGCGTGGACGAAAGTCACCCCACCATCCAGCGGTTCTGGAGAGTGATGCAGGAGCTGACGGTGAAGGAGCGGGCAGGCGTGTTGCAGTTCGTCTGCGCTCGAAGTCGACTGCCCGTTCCTCCGTCGCAGCCCATTTCCTTCAAGATCGTGCTCACGAATCTGGGGGACGATGCGCTGCCGCAGAGTCAGACGTGCTTTTCTATACTGAAGCTGCCCAACTACAGCAGCGACGCGATCATGAAGAAACGACTGCTGTACGCGATCGGTAATGCGACCACGATGGAACTGGATGTGCAGCTCCACGACGCGGAAGGATGGGAATAGTGTGTTGTTTCGCCTGTTTGTTTCGGTTCAGTCGTTGCAAACACTCAATTCTTCCTTTGCCATGCACTTTTGGTTCTTCCTCCTTCTTTTGCTAGCGACAGTGTATTGCTCTGTATTGGGTGCCGTTTCGCGTTTCCAGTAGAGCATTAAACTGTCCATCGAAGACAACGGAAACGCCTTCTCCAGCCGAGTGGAGTCCCCTTGGTATTGCTCGAAGCACCAGTTCGGGGAGTATCTCGTGTCGCTTATCCGAGGTACTGTCTACAAGAACTCCATATTCTGCAACACTCCCTTCCCTCAGGAGGGCGTTCAATTTCAGAACGTTTTATTGGAAGAAGTGTCTGACGTGGATCGTGTGTGCCTATTCCCTCACTTCATGGGTAGAAAGGAAGACGAACTATATTGTTCGCATTCCGAATGCCAATTCCACGAGCACGCTTCTCGAGTCGTGGGATGGGTCGGGGGGCGTTGCGTTCTACTGTTTGTCCACGGAAGAAGCGTCCTGTCCTTCTGGATTCCGTGCCATTCAAGTGGAATTGGTGGAAGGAAGTGATGCCTAGAGCATGAAGGAGATTTCCCTCCACACGCAAAGCGTTGTGTACCGTCCCCTTGTGAACCAGGTGGAAGAGAAGAGAGGGGGTGATGTGTAGAGTCCTTTAACTATGCACGATGTGGAGCAGTATCTGGAGAATCACAAACGCCGAACGTTGCGCGTTGCGGTGGCAAAGGTCCCCAGTATCGACTTGGCTGAGAAGGAAGTCATCTACCTGTTAGGAGGTTCCCTGTGTATTATATTCCTTTTCTGCTGCCGTTTCTGTGCTCATAAGCGTCAGCACACAAAGCAACTGTAGATGGGTTTGTAGCAAACACTCTCAGGCTATTTCTTCTTTTTCTTGTGATCCGCGTCAACGAACCCGCACTTCTCCAGGACGTTGCGCGTCGCATTGTTGATGTGCTTGAAGCGATCTTCCCCGTCACTCGATTCAACTGTTCCTACCCGGACCGAGGAGAATCCCTCCCCACCATCGCGACACCACGACAATCACGTTCTTCACATCCATCATGTTCAACTACCCATCATCCCCCAAATCATAAATCACAAGATGTAGCATGCGACTGCCGGCAGCACTCTCTCCGTCATCGTCGTTGTCCTGGATCCACACGCCACGCTGCTCGTCGTAGATGCGGTAGGCGTACATGTTGTGAGTGGCTCTACAGTCAAAGGAGTAGCATTACTGCATACTTCTGTATCTTGTTATTGCTGTGTAGGTACTGGAGAACCAGCTTCACCTCCTCCTCGCTGTGGACCTCCGCGCAATGCGCTTGGAAGGTGCTCTTTCTGTCCGTGAACGCATCGTCCGTGAACACGGTGGGCTACACATCACTTCTGTTAGGAAGAGGAACGCAGTGAGGCGGTTTCACGAAAGGACAGGATGTGGCGCCTTCTTTGAATTCCTTCTCTGGAAGAGGGACCGGAGCCGTCTTTCCGTGACGCTCCTCTTCTTCGTGTTCAGGTTCTTCCACGGGTCTTGGCTGCGAGGGCGTGTTCAGAGGAGACGGATGGACGTTCTCGCGCAGCCACTCCACCCAGTTGTAGACGCAGACGCACCCGGGATTCTCCGAATACAGCTCCATCTGCGAGATGAGTCAATGCGCGAGGGACTACCAGTTTCTCTTCGATTTCTTCAATCTCCTTCTCCGACAGCCACTCTGCATACACGGAGAACTTGGGATAGCACGTAGAGGGATAGTCTTTGTGGTAGTGGACAGTCAGCAGCAATTCCGACCTTCCTATGTCATTTGGAATCGTGATCACGAACGAATTTGGTGGTTTCCTACGCCAATGAGCCGAAAGCCCATCCGTCCCCTACAGCGAGAAACAGTCAGCGTAAATCGCCTCCAGGGCGCATATCTCGTCCTTCTGCTGCTGGTCGTTGTCGTCCTCCATCCGCCAGTCGATTAGTGCCAACAAACACGCCAAATAAACCTAAAGGGAGTATTCTCTTCCGCATAGTACAGACCCATCTTGCTGAAGCCGCTCCTGGGGGTCAAAAACAGGAAATCGCACTTCCCCAGCAACATCTGATCCAAAACTGCCTTCAGCACGGATTCCTCTGTGTACTTGGTGGCCCGCACGCCTCCCACGTGGGAGCGCTTGAACTGCTTCGTGGTCACAACCATTCCGGGGAACTTCTTCCTCATGATGATTTCCTCCTGCGAAGAGTCGGTGGACAGGAATATCTTCACGGAACTGTTCCCTCTCCTGCGGTATCGCGCGATCAGCTCCTTCAGCTTCGTCATGAGATTGTCCACGTCGCTCTGGTCCAGAAACCGTCGCGAGTCGACCCAGTCGCTCTTGCCCTGTCCCATGCGAATATGCACCCCAATGCGAATACCGTCCCCGAGCAGTCGCTCGTACCGCCTCACGAGCGCCGTCGCCTCCTCCGAGGGCTGGAAGAGCGTCTTCACGCACCGCCCGTAGTACGCGTCGACGCGGCGATAGAGCTGTTTCTGGTCGTGAATGCTCTTGTCGAAGACGCTGCGCAGAATGCCCGTCTTGACGAGGAGGGCGTTGTTCCTGCCGCTGCGGAAGAACCGGTCGGCCATCACGTGGAGCGTGTTCAGCTGGATGGGTCCGCGCACCTTCCGCACTCTCTCCAGCTTCGACAGGTAGTCCGGTCTCTCCTCTCCCGTGATGACCAGCGAGTACGCCGTCTGGAAGGAGGGCGGCGCGTACTGCCGCGCGACCTCTACAGTTCAGCGGAGGGCGAGGGACTACTCAGCTCCTGCGCGGAGAGGTTGAGGTGCATGTGCGGGAGTCCGAAGTCGAAGAGGTCGTCGGTGATTATGTTCGAGGTGACTATTCATGACGAGAGAGGAGAAAGCCCACAGCGAACGGCGCGCTTGGTGTAGAAGCCAATGAAGAGCGCGTCGCAGATGCCGATGAGCTGTCCCGAGATGCCCGTGGTGCCGCGCTTCACGTAGGTGATGGTGTTGGAGGTGTTCCAGAATCTGGGGGTGAGGGAGAGGAGAGAGAGGGACGTTTCTTGGAGGCTGCGGAAGGATTGGATGTGGTCCTCCCACTTGGAGTACCGACCGAAGACGTTCTTGTTGAGAGGAATGATGCGTTTGCGGTGGTGAGGGGGTGTGATTGGGGATGAGGGTGATGAGTTGGGTGTTGAGTTTGAGTCGGAGTCTGAGTCGGAGTCTGAGTCGGAGTCTGAGTCGGAGTCTGAGTCGGAGTTTGAGTCGGAGTTTGAGTCGGAGTCTGAGTCGGAGTTTGAGTCGGAGTCTGAGTCGGGTGTTGAATCAGAATCAGAATCAGAATCAGAATCAGAGTCTGACACTCCCTCCTCTCCATTCACCATAGCATCCTCCTCCGAAACCGAATCCACCTCATCTGAAGGCAGTTCGGAAGGAGACAAATTGGAAACAGATGAATCAGAAGGAGTCAACTCGGTTGAAGGGAAAGAATCCTCAGTAGGAACAGAAAAGGGAGACATCACCGTACCAACTCCTCTCGTAGGGTGCATGTCAGTAATATGAGAATGGGACACTGTAGAATTGAAAAGTTGGGACTCTAAAGCCGCAGATGGCTCAGAAACGTTTGTCTCCTCAACACCACCTACCCCTCACATCATAACCACACATGCTACCCGATAATACCTCGCTAATGGAAGACGAAGGCGACACAGCAGAAATCGAGTTCAAGAGGGTACGATTCGCGTAAATCCCCTTCAGCGAACTTATGTGCTCCTCCTCATAACTACCTACCCCTCAAAAGCGAAAACGCAGAACCAACGCAACAATCGCGGAAGCGCACAGAAGGACACGAAATGGAACACAATCGCATACACAAGCCAAATGCTGTACAGAAAGAATGCACGCATTCCAGTGTATGGGAAGAATGCCGTTTTCCAGCGAAAACCCTCTCACTTTCGGCTTCTCCTTGCCTGGGTGTGCAGTCCCTTCCATCCATTTTGTGTTGATAGGGTAACTGGATGATTCGGATCGCTCGCTATCGAAGCATCTTATCGACTTCGTTTTTCACGCGTTTCACGAAGCCATTCGTTGCAACGCTATCTGAGTATGCCGTTAGCATGACCAGACTCACCGCTAGATTCGTGGGCAAGTTTGGACCGAATACGCAGACCATTATCGACAACTACTATGACGTCCCTATTGAGAATTGCCGTACGTTCAGCATCATTGCGCACATCGACCACGGAAAGAGCACCCTAGCCGATGCGATCATGAAGTACGCGGGCAACATTCCGAAGGATGCGCAGGCGCAGTTTCTGGACAATCTGGAGGTGGAGCGCGAGAGAGGCATCACCGTGAAGGCGCAAACGGCGAGCATGCTCGTGCGCTCGCCGGAGGACCACGAAAACTACCTCCTGAATCTGATCGACACGCCGGGTCACGTGGACTTTTCGTACGAGGTGGAGAAGAGTCTTGCCGCCTGCCAGGGCGTCCTCATGCTCGTCGATTCCACGCAGGGAATCCAGGCACAGACGCTGTCGACATATCGCAGTGCGATGAAGCACGTGGGGATCGTAGTGTGTATTCACGCGTAGCACTTGGATGTCATTCCGGTAATAACGAAAATCGACCTTCCTCACGCAGACATCGACAACTGCAAGCAGCAGATCATGGAGGTCATGGGCGTGAAGGAAGACGCCATTCTCTGCTGCTCCGCCAAGAAGAACATCGGCATTGCGGACATCTTCACGCGCATCATGGACGGCATCATCTGGCCGCAGGGCAGTCGCAGCGATCCCTTCCGCGCCCGCATCTGCGACTGCTGGTACGACACCTACAAGGGAATCATCTGCTCCATTCAGGTGGAGGACGGCGTCGTGAAGCGCGGCGACCGCGTCCTCCTGTACCACTCGAACCAGCCGTACGAGGTGATGGAGCTGGGTCTGTTGCTCCCCTTCTCCGTGCCCGTGGGCAAGCTCCACGCGGGCAACGTGGGGTACATCATCCTCGGCTGCCGCGACAACTCCAAGATCTTCCTCGGCGACACGCTCATCCCCGACGTGAACTACGCGCTGAAGAAGCTGCCGAAGCCGCAGCCGCTGCCGCACTTCAAGCCGTCCACGCCCATGGTGTACGCGTCGGTGTACCCGGTGGACCAGTCGTCGTTCGAGGACATGCGGACGGCGCTGGAGAAGCTGCTGCTGAACGACAACAGCGTGACGGTGAGCCAGGAGAACAGCCAGGCGCTGGGCATGGGGTTCCGCTGCGGGTACCTGGGCGTGTTGCACATGAACATCTTCCAGGAGCGACTGTTCCAGGAGTTCGGCATGCCCGTGCTGGTGACGGCGCCGTTCGTGCCGCACAAGGCGGTGCTGAAGCGGACGAAGAAGGAGATCGACGTGAACAAGCCGAGCGAGATGCCGGCGCCGTCGGATCTGGAGTGCATTCTGCAGCCGATGACGAACATCACGATCATGACGCCCAAAGAGTACATCGGTCCGTTGATGAAGCTGTGTCAGGACCGGCGTGGCGTGGAGCGCGTAGCCCTCGAGGCGCGGAGGTGACGTGTAGAACGTGCAGTACTTGGACGACAAGCTGGTGATGCTGGAGTACCACATTCCGTGGGCGGAGATCGTGGTGGACTTTTACGACACGATGAAGAACGTGAGCAGCGGCTACGCCTCCGTGGAGTACGAGGACGCGGGCTGGGAGGAGGACGACGTGGTGAAGGTGGACATTTTGGTGAACGGAAACCCGATCGACGCGCTGTCGTTCGTGTCGAACCGGAAGCGCGTGGAGGACGAGGGTCGCCGCATCCTGCTGCGCCTGAAGGAGACGATCTCGCGCCAGCAGTACGAGGTGATTCTGCAGGCGGCGGTGGGAGCGAAGATCTTCGCGAAGGAGCGCATTCCGCCCTTCCGGAAGGACGTGTTGGTGAAGAGCGGCAAGCTGGTGGGCGGCGGCGACCAGACGCGGAAGCAGAAGCTACTGGAGGCGCAGAAGCGCGGGAAGAAGAAGCTGCGGACGATCGGGAATGTGGAGATCCCGCAGGAGGCGTTCTTCGCCGTGCTGGACCGGAGCAGTCGGAAGTAGTGGTTGTTCAGTGAGTCATTCAGTGAGTGATGCAATGAGTAATGCAGTGAATTGCTTAGTGAATCGCTTACTGAACAACTCAATGAACAACTCAACACCCGTATCAAACAAACGCAAGAATTCAACGGTAAGGTATCAAACCTCATCGAAGCTCTCCTTTTATTGTCACCAATTACTTTCTTGTTGTGTTTCTTGATGAGATGAAGGACGAGGAGCAGTGTCATGAGTAGAAGACACATCCATGAACACACCATCGCGATTCGTTGCGCGGAGTACACCTCTGTTAAAACGAGACCCAATCGCTTTCCAGCCAAGCACATCTGTGGGTTACCGAAACACGGAAGGAGTACCTGATCTAAAAGAATGTTCTGAATCCTCTCCAGTTGGACGTTACTCAGCACCACCGTGTTCCCAGAGTTCGCAGAGCGGAGGTTCAACACCGAATCGATCCTTTTCTTCTGATTGTAGGACTCCTGAGCCCAGCGCGTCAGCATCGTCTTGTAGCTCGCTACGGATTCGTCCAGATTGCATCGAGCGCCGATTGATTCACTCATCAGCTGGATGTAATCCAGGGAAGCCATACTGAAGGGCAGTTCATTAGGATTAAGAATGACACTTGCCGCGTGATCCGTGAAGAAGTGGAGATTCTCTGAGATGCCGTTATAGTGTACATGGACATTAGACCCGTCTATCGCGTGAGCAGCGACACGTGGAGCTACATTGCTGGGACGCGTCCGTGTGGTAGGGCTGGTGCACATCACCAATAAAGTGAACGATGTAGCGCAAATAGAGTCCCTAGCCGTGAAGACGAAAGCAAGGCATCACGAAGTTGGTGAAGCGAGAATAGGAGACACGATTCAGAAACGAGCTCGTCGCCGATATGAGCGAATCCTCATGCTGTAGTGACTAGAGTTCATTCAGCGACGAAGAGAAAACCAGCATCGTTGGCACATCCACGACGTGCCATTTCCATGTCTCCTCGTAGGCAGGCCGTTTCTTGATCTCATCCGCCCAGCAAGCCTACACATGAGAAATCGAAGCCCTATCCAACCGCCGAATATGGATCATGTAACCCCTAGGCGTGACGAGTTATCGAGAGAGAGTACAAGGCCATCTTTCTCCAGATGAGACAATTCCTTAGCCACAGAACTCTACTCATTACAGCCATCACCATGCACATTCCCGGACACTGCTGGACACTTCGTTTAGCGCAATACGGAGAATAATACCATGACCCACATCTACGGCCTCAGCGCAAGTCGCGCTGTTGTACTATGCCACGCGAATGCAACACCGAAGAGAAAGATGAAGAGTGCCGAGGGACAAACCATTTCTAACAAACAGCCAAGAGTGAAAAGAGCAACTACACATTCAGAATTTCTACGGGTCCGGGAAAGCTGTCCGCGAAAGATGGTTTTGGCACGCGCAGCGTGCCGTTCACCGCGATTCTCTCCTGCAGCCCCTTGGTTCCAAGTCCAGCAAGCTCGTCGGGAAGGTCGACGGGATGGAACTCCGCGTAGGTCAGAGGCGTGAAGATCTGCTCGTAGGACGGCGACATGATGCGATTCGGGGACACGTGCCTCTTCTTCCCCACCCAGACAACGCAAATGAACGCAACGCACAGAATCTCCAGCGCAAACACGCAAAAGCTGATAATGAAGAAGGTCTCCGCAATGAAGAGCTGATCCTCGTAGGCGGTTCCGAAGCACGCGGCGTCCGTCGCGTTGCGGAGATGATGGTCCGAGCAGCCCTTCGTGAGCAGGGAAGACGAAATGACGGGATCCACATTCAATCGAATCTACGATGAACGCGACCCCGAAACCCTACTGAAAGAAAAATGGGGGTGGTGGGGGGAGAGGGGCTGAACAGGAAGGGGGACCACTCGTGAGAGTAGTAGCACCCATACGCTTTGGGATCGACCAGCTCGGAGGTGTCCAGGCTGATGTGACCGAAGTGGTTCTGCACGCGGTAGCAGGCGCGATGGAGGTACAGCGTGATGTTGCACTCCCCATCCCGGTTGCTCCACAGTCCGCCCTTTTGCCTGCACATGTCTTCGCACTCCGTCATCGTCGTGCACTGGAGCGAGAACCTCGTCTCGATGCGGTGATACACGCGGGGGATGCGGTCTGCGAAAAAGGACTCGTTCCGGTCGTTGTGGACGACGAAGGAGTAGGAATCCGACGCAAAGAGAATCGGAGTTCTGAAAAACAGGGATGACGCGAAGATGCATCCGCTCGCGGGATCCTTCGTTCGGTTGCAGCGGTCGCTTACGGGATAGAAGGGACCGTTGCTTTCCTCCTTCATATCCATCACCGTCTCGTTGACTCTAAAGGACACAGATTGGAATTCCTTCCGTTTGGTCATCCACTCCTCCGTTCGCTCATTGTACCTACGTTTCACTCCCCTTTGACACACTTCACTTCTGAATAAGCGACGGGCGATAATTCGGGGACGAGGAAATGATAAAACCCAGCAACAGAAAGACCAAGGGAGTAAGGAAAAGCAAAAAGATGAGGCTCACATACTTCTCGGATAGTTTGCGATAGTTGACTCCGCGCTGAAAAGGACCTTCCCCAGCCATTTCTCTACCCGAAAAATGGAGTTTCCACGGGGCGAAATGGTCC
>ERZ780157.3824-NODE-3824-length-12140-cov-4.555234_pt1 | contig 12140 bp, 8 predicted proteins | sample MGYA00511169_ERZ780157 | MGnify/ENA primary metagenome ERZ780157 (study PRJEB29588, sample SAMEA1965149) | human gut metagenome | biome: human gut; feature: human-associated habitat; material: faeces | place: Denmark | collected 2008/2010 ... | reverse complement strand
ATAAGCTGATCAAGGCGGAGGATTATGACTCGAAGGCGTGGGACTTTGTTCTGGGAATCAACCTGCGCGGACTGTATCTGGTTACGCGCGAGGTTGGCAAGGTCATGATCGAGCAGAATTACGGACGGATTCTGTCGATTTCCTCCGTCAAATCGTTCATCGGCACGGATGCGGACTACACCGCCTACTGCGCGTCGAAGGGTGCCGTCAATATGTACACGAAGCAGCTGGCATGCGAATGGGGCAAATACGGCATCACGGCAAACGCCATTGCCCCGACGTTCACCAGAACGCCGATCAATTCCTTCCAGCTCGACGATCCGGTCTTCTATAAGACGCTGGTCGACCGCATTCCGAGAGGTCGTATCTGCACGGCGCACGATCTGGGCTGCGCGGCGGTGTTTCTCTGCAGCGATGCTGCGGAGTTTATCAGCGGTCAGGTTCTGTGCGTCGACGGCGGTCTGACGGCAAAGCAGTAAGGAGGCGCAGGGAATGAAACTTGGCGCCTGTGTGCCGATTACACAGTATCAGACGCTGGTCGACTGCGGCTATCAGTCCATCGCGCTCGCGGCAAAGGACGTTGCGCTCTGGAGCGAGGCGGAGCTTTCGCATGCCGGGAAGCTTCTGGCGCACAGACCGCTGGAGCACATCAGCCTCAACAGCTTCTGCCCGGCGTCGCTGCGTCTGCATGGCGCGGGCTACTCGCACGATGCGGTGCTGCAGTTCACGAGGACCGTCTTGGAGCGCGGAAACCGGCTCGGCTTCCGGTATCTCGGAATCGGCGCGCCCGCGTCGCGCAATCTCCTGCCGGGCGAGGATCCTGCGCAGGCGATGGAAGAATTCCGGCAGGTTATCGGCGATATCTGCGCGCTTGCCGCGCAGTACGGTATGGAGATTCTGATGGAGTCTGTGTGCTCGGTGGAGTGCAATTTCATCACGACCACGCGGCAGGCGCTGCGCTTTGTGCGCGAAATGCGCTGTAAGAATCTGCATCTGGTTTATGATATTTACCATGAATTTATGGAGCGGCAGCCGGTCAGCGTGATTGACGAGGCGGCAGATGAGATTCGTGTGGTGCATGCCGCACAGAACGCCAATCAGAAGCGGGCGTACCTGTTCCCGGACCAGAGCGAAGTGTTCCGCCCCTATTGGCAGGCGCTGCAGAAGGTTGGCTACGCAGGCGAATGGAGCGTGGAGGCGTTTGAGGGCGACTGCACGGAAGGTCTGCGGCAGACCATGAAGACCATGCAGCTTCTGATGCAGGCGGCAGAATAAAACAGAATGAACGAGACGGCGGGCGGCGCAGGCGCGCGGCTCGCGTCAGAAAGGGAATCAAAACATGAAAGCAGTCTATATGAAACAGCCCTGGAGCATCGAGGTCAAAAACATCGACGTTCCGCAGCCGAAGGAAAACGAGGCGCTGCTGAAAATTTATGCAGCCGGTATCTGCGGCAGCGACATTGGCGCGTTCCGCGGCACCAATGGTCTGGTGAGCTATCCCCGCGTCATCGGCCACGAGCTGGCCGGTGTGGTCGTCTCCATCCCGGAGAACAACAAGAACGGCATCAAGGTGGGCGACCGCGTGGTCGTGGACCCGTACCTGTACTGCGGTCACTGCTATCCCTGCTCCATCGGTCGCACCAACTGCTGCGACGATCTGCACGTTCTGGGTGTGCACGTTGAGGGCGGCATGGCCGAGTACTTCTGCCACCCGGCTGATATGCTCGTCAAGATCCCCGATGGCATGAGCTGGGTGCAGGCCGCCATGGCCGAGCCCCTGACCATCAGCCTGCACGGCATCCACCGCGGCGGCCTGAAGGCAGGCGAATACTGCGCCATCATCGGCGCAGGCCCCATCGGTCTGGCTGCTGCCATGGTGGCACAGGCCTACGGCGCACACGCCATCCTGCTGGATCTGGTGCAGGAGCGTCTGGACTTTGCAAAGTCTCTGGGCGTAGAGTACACCATCAACTCCGGCAAGGAGGATGCCAATGCCCGTGTCCACGAAATCACCGGCGGCGAGGGCGCACAGCAGGTCATGGAGTGCTCCGGCGCAAACCCCGCCATCCGCAGCACGCTGGACCTTGTGAGCCATGCAGGCCGCATCACCTTCACCGGCTGGCCCAAGAAGGAGACCAGCCTGCCCACCGACACCATCACCCGCAAGGAGATCGACCTGCGCGGTGCCCGCACCAGCGCCGGCGAGTTCCCCGAGGCTCTGGAGCTGATCGCCACCAAGAAGGTGGATATGCTCAAGCTGCTCACCAAGACCGTCAAGCTGGAGGAGGTGCCTGAGACCATCATCGACATCGAGAAGAACCCCGGCAACTACATGAAGGTCGTTGTCACGATGGAGTAAACGGCTCCCCACTACATTGAAGTTATAAGGAGAGTACTGTTTTGGACGCATGGAATATTCTTGTTGTGGTCGTTCTGGCCCTGATCCTTCTGCTGATCCTGCCCATGGTGGCTGCGCGCAACGGCACCAAAAGCTTTACGCAGGCCCTGATGGCCCCGCTGCACCGCAAAAAAAAGCGCGGCCCGCTGGGGCTTGAGGTCGAGCCGGAAAAAAAGCCGGAACGGCATGTGAACAACAGTATGCAGGGCGAGCTGACCGCGATCGTCTCGCAGCTCATCACCTTTACCAAGCGCCAGCACTATACGCTGGTGTACCCCGGCACCATTCAGGAAGGCGGCCAGCTGACCACCACGCTGGCGCTGGTGGTCACCCCGGGCGGCGTGGTGGGCCTGAACTGCTTCGGTTTTGCCGGCGAGATCCGTCCCGGCGACCAGCCGAACGACCAGTGGCGTCAGCACATCAACCACACGGACAACCGCATCCCGAACCCTGTCACCACCAGCGAAAAGCAGCAGGTGTTGCTGCGCCGCGCCATGGACAGGGCCGGGCTGAGCGGCATCCCGGTGGAGGTGATCGCCGTGTTCACCAGCAAGGAGGCCCGGCTGACCGGCGTCTCTGCCCAGAAGTGCTTTGACCGCGACGGCATGATCGCCTATCTGGAGCAGGAGCGCTTCCATTCCGGCCCCGTGGAGGATACCCACGAGACCGGTGTGAAGCTGAAGAGCCTTGTAACGGTATACAAGTCCGAAAAAAACAAGAAGAAAAAGAAATGATCTGCGTCTGAAATGTTACCTGCAGCCTTCCGGCATAGCGGAACGCTGCGGATGCATTCTCTGGGATTTTTAAACAGACAGCCCGGTACAGTCCTCCTGTACCGGGCTGTCTGTTTTTGTTTTTTCTGATTTTTATGCTCCATTTCTCCATTTTTTCAGGCTAGTATACAACATAAAGCACAGTTTTCCTTTGGGGAACGGCTGGTAAAGATTCAGATAAGAAGCGCCGTTTTGTATTGTTCCTGTCAAGCTGATATGTTAGTATATCGTCAAGGGAAACATGCCGCAGACGGAACGCGGCGCACGGCTGCACGAACCGGCGCAGCGGCGTTCCACCCTGACCGCAGGCATGAAAACAAATGAAAAGGAGAGATTTTCTTATGCGTATCCACAAGATCACTCGTCGTAACTTCATGAAGGTTGCAGGTGTCTCTGCACTGGCCATGGGTCTGGCAGCCTGCGGCGGCAGCTCCTCCAGCACTGCTGCTTCCACCTCCACCGCAGGCTCCGCTGCAGGTGGCGAGGTCACCGGTGATAAGGTCGTGATCAACATCGGCCACATCAACGACCAGAGCGACTCCTGGCATCAGGGCGCTCTGAAGTTCAAGGAGTACTGTGAAGCCAACTCCAACGGCACCATCGAAGTGGACGTGTTCCCCAACAGCCAGCTGGGTCCCGAGGTCGATATGATTCAGGGCATCCTGTCCGACAGCGGCACGGTGGATATCACCTTTACCGGCGAGTCCATGCAGACCTATCAGCCCGATCTGGGCATGATCGGCATGCCGTACCTGATCCAGAGCGATGAGCAGATGGAGAAGGTTCTGACCGGTGAAGTCGGTCAGGAGTTCGAGGGCCTGATGGAGGCCTGCGGCATGAAGTGCCTGGGCTACTTCACCCGTGGTCCCCGCTACATCACCTCCACCAAGAAGATCACCAGCGTTGCCGACTGCAACAATCTGGTCATCCGCACCCCCCAGTCCGCTATGACCGTGGCCGCCTTCCAGGCTCTGGGCGCAAAGCCCACCCCCATGGCACTGTCTGAGGTCTTCACCTCTCTGCAGCAGGGCACCATCGAGGCTCAGGAGAACCCGCTGGCCATGATCGAGACCCAGAGCTTCTATGAGGTCTGCCCCTACCTGATCCTGACCGCTCACCTGCGTGCATGGGTCTACATCGCAATGGGTCTGGCCCAGTACAATCGTCTGTCCGACAGCCAGAAGGCCGTTGTGGATCAGGCCGGTGCCGAGTGCCAGGCATACGAGCACGAGCTGTTCCTGGACAACGAGGAAAAGTACTACAACCAGCTGCAGGAGCAGGGCATGGAGTTCATCGAGGTCGATACTCAGGAGTTTGCTGATGCAATGGTCAGCGGCGTGCTGCCCATCCTGACCGACAGCCAGAAGAAGATCTACGACGCTATCGAAGCTCTGGCCTGATCGACTGACGATATAAGTTAAGTTGTTCCAACGGGGCAGGCTGACAAAACTTGCAGTCTGCCCCTTCTTTATCGTCCATACCCACCCTCAAGGAAAGAGAGGTCGAATCTTTTATGAAAAAAAGCCTGAATAAGTTCATCAAGGGCTACATGGAAGTGCTGTATGCGCTGAGCTCCGTTTTCTACATCGGTTTCTGCTTCTGCGTTCTGGTGCAGGTCATCAGCCGCAACTTCCTGCCCAATGCTCCCTCTTGGACTGAGGAGCTGGCCCGTTATTCCTTCATCTACATGGTGGCCTTCGGCGTTGGTCTGGCTGCTTTGAAGCATGAGTTCGTCAACGTTGAGTTCATGGGCGACTTTTTGAAAAAGAAGAACCCCAAGGCGCTGAAGGTGCTGAACCTTGTCATCGAGTTCGCCATTCTGGCCATGTGTCTGATCATTCTGGTGATGGCCGAGCCGAAGTACTGCTTCCCCACCTTTGCGATGAACTCCACCGCCACCAACATTTCCATGAAGTACATCTACTTCTCCCAGTTCCTCACCTTCATCATCCTGCCTGTCAGCTACCTGCTGGACATCGTCCGCACTGCGCTGAGCTGGAACGATACCGCTGAAAAGGAGGATTAAGCAATGGTTGCAGTTCTGTTTATCGTTTTCCTCGTCGCGCTGGCCATCGGCGTGCCAGTGGCGTTCAGTCTGGGTCTCGCATCCGTAGCCTACATGCTGGGTTCCCACATCCAGATGATCAACTTTGCACAGTATTTCTTCAAGGGTCTGGACTCCTTCACCCTGCTGTGCATCCCCGGCTTTACCTTTGCCGGCAACCTGATGAATCAGGGCGGCATTTCTGAGAAGCTGCTGGACTTTGCAGACGCACTGGTCGGCCACATCACCGGCGGTCTGGCTTATGCAAACGTTCTGGCCTCCATGGTCTTTGCCGGCATCTCCGGCACGGCTCTGTCCGATACCGTCGCTCTGGGCGGCGTTGAGATCCCCATGATGGTCAATCAGGGCTATGACGTGCCCTTCTCGGTCGCCATCACTGCCGCTTCCTCCTGCCTTGGCCCCATCATTCCCCCGTCTGTTCCCATGATCATGGCTGCTACCATGACCGGCCTGTCCGTCTCCAAAATGTTCATGGCTGGCATCGTCCCCGGCCTGCTGCTGGGCTTCGGCATGTGCGCTACCTGCTACATCCTGTCGGTCAAGCGCCACTACCCCAAGCGTAATACCCCGCCTAAATGGAGCCATATCTGGCATGCGACCAAGGAGGCCATCTGGGCACTGATCATGGTGGGCATCATCCTGTTCGGCATCATGGGCGGCATCGTCACCCCCACTGAGGCTTCCATCATCTGCGTGGTCTACGGTCTGTTCGTGTCGGTGTTCATCTACCGCAAGATGGGCCCCAAGGAGATGTACTCCTGCCTGAAGGATACCGTTTCCTCCGCTTCCGCTATCATGGCTCTGGTGGCCTTTGCAAACGTGTTTGCTTTCATCCTGACCAAGGAGCACATCCCCAGCATGATCGCCGACGCAATGCTGCGCCTGACCTCCAACAAGTACCTGATCCTGCTGCTCATCAACCTCTTCCTGATCTTCGTCGGCATGTTCATGGAGACCATCGCCGCTATCCTGATCCTGTTCCCGACCCTGCTGGCTGTGGCTACCGCCGTGGGTGTTGACCCCATCCAGTTCGGCATCATCGTGGTCATGAACCTGGTTCTGGGCCTGTGCACTCCTCCCGTCGGTGTCTGCCTGTTCGCTGCTACCAACATCGGCTCCCGCTACGGCAAGTGCACCCTGTCCGACAGCGTGAAGGCTCTGGTCCCGCTGCTGATCGTCAACTTCGGCGTTCTGTTCCTGGTCACCTATGTGCCCTTCCTCACCGTTGGTGTGGCAAATCTGGTCATGGGCTGATAAGCTTTCCTTCTTTTCCTTCTTCTTACGGCTCCTTCCGCTTTTGCGGAGGGAGCCATTTTTTGTCGCTGCGCTTTCCGCACCCGGTTTTGCAGTCCTTTCCATACGCTGGCATTGTCAAAGAATTGTGTAACATATCATCAGGTGTTTTCCAACCTTTGTCGGTCACCGCGCAGGATCGTTGCGAAAGAAAGGATTTTTATTGTAATTTATTTGTAATTTTCACCTCTTCCGGAGAAAAGTTTCGTCCGTTGTATCCAACAAGCTTCAAATTTTTTACATTTCGCACAAAGATTTGGCTAAGAATTTGGCAAAGAAACTTTGCTTTTTTACTGGACATTCCTAAGCTGATATGTTAGTATATTTGCAGGAAAACCGAACCGCAGAAGCACGAACCTGCTGTTCGGACGTGATAACCGGAAAAGGTCATACGAAGTAAAAGGAGAGAATTTTATGCGTATCCACAAGATTACTCGTCGTAACTTTATGAAGGTTGCAGGTGTCTCTGCACTGGCCATGGGTCTGGCAGCCTGCGGCGGCAGCTCCTCCAGCACTGCTGCTTCCACCTCCACCGCAGGCTCCGCTGCAGGTGGCGAGGTCACCGGTGATAAGGTCGTGATCAACATCGGCCACATCAACGACCAGAGCGACTCCTGGCATCAGGGCGCTCTGAAGTTCAAGGAGTACTGTGAAGCCAACTCCAACGGCACCATCGAAGTGGACGTGTTCCCCAACAGCCAGCTGGGTCCCGAGGTCGATATGATTCAGGGCATCCTGTCCGACAGCGGCACGGTGGATATCACCTTTACCGGCGAGTCCATGCAGACCTATCAGCCCGATCTGGGCATGATCGGCATGCCGTACCTGATCCAGAGCGATGAGCAGATGGAGAAGGTTCTGACCGGTGAAGTCGGTCAGGAGTTCGAGGGCCTGATGGAGGCCTGCGGCATGAAGTGCCTGGGCTACTTCACCCGTGGTCCCCGCTACATCACCTCCACCAAGAAGATCACCAGCGTTGCCGACTGCAACAATCTGGTCATCCGCACCCCCCAGTCCGCTATGACCGTGGCCGCCTTCCAGGCTCTGGGCGCAAAGCCCACCCCCATGGCACTGTCTGAGGTCTTCACCTCTCTGCAGCAGGGCACCATCGAGGCTCAGGAGAACCCGCTGGCCATGATCGAGACCCAGAGCTTCTATGAGGTCTGCCCCTACCTGATCCTGACCGCTCACCTGCGTGCATGGGTCTACATCGCAATGGGTCTGGCCCAGTACAATCGTCTGTCCGACAGCCAGAAGGCCGTTGTGGATCAGGCCGGTGCCGAGTGCCAGGCATACGAGCACGAGCTGTTCCTGGACAACGAGGAAAAGTACTACAACCAGCTGCAGGAGCAGGGCATGGAGTTCATCGAGGTCGATACTCAGGAGTTTGCTGATGCAATGGTCAGCGGCGTGCTGCCCATCCTGACCGACAGCCAGAAGAAGATCTACGACGCTATCGAAGCTCTGGCCTGATCGACTGACGATATAAGTTAAGTTGTTCCAACGGGGCAGGCTGACAAAACTTGCAGTCTGCCCCTTCTTTATCGTCCATACCCACCCTCAAGGAAAGAGAGGTCGAATCTTTTATGAAAAAAAGCCTGAATAAGTTCATCAAGGGCTACATGGAAGTGCTGTATGCGCTGAGCTCCGTTTTCTACATCGGTTTCTGCTTCTGCGTTCTGGTGCAGGTCATCAGCCGCAACTTCCTGCCCAATGCTCCCTCTTGGACTGAGGAGCTGGCCCGTTATTCCTTCATCTACATGGTGGCCTTCGGCGTTGGTCTGGCTGCTTTGAAGCATGAGTTCGTCAACGTTGAGTTCATGGGCGACTTTTTGAAAAAGAAGAACCCCAAGGCGCTGAAGGTGCTGAACCTTGTCATCGAGTTCGCCATTCTGGCCATGTGTCTGATCATTCTGGTGATGGCCGAGCCGAAGTACTGCTTCCCCACCTTTGCGATGAACTCCACCGCCACCAACATTTCCATGAAGTACATCTACTTCTCCCAGTTCCTCACCTTCATCATCCTGCCTGTCAGCTACCTGCTGGACATCGTCCGCACTGCGCTGAGCTGGAACGATACCGCTGAAAAGGAGGATTAAGCAATGGTTGCAGTTCTGTTTATCGTTTTCCTCGTCGCGCTGGCCATCGGCGTGCCAGTGGCGTTCAGTCTGGGTCTCGCATCCGTAGCCTACATGCTGGGTTCCCACATCCAGATGATCAACTTTGCACAGTATTTCTTCAAGGGTCTGGACTCCTTCACCCTGCTGTGCATCCCCGGCTTTACCTTTGCCGGCAACCTGATGAATCAGGGCGGCATTTCTGAGAAGCTGCTGGACTTTGCAGACGCACTGGTCGGCCACATCACCGGCGGTCTGGCTTATGCAAACGTTCTGGCCTCCATGGTCTTTGCCGGCATCTCCGGCACGGCTCTGTCCGATACCGTCGCTCTGGGCGGCGTTGAGATCCCCATGATGGTCAATCAGGGCTATGACGTGCCCTTCTCGGTCGCCATCACTGCCGCTTCCTCCTGCCTTGGCCCCATCATTCCCCCGTCTGTTCCCATGATCATGGCTGCTACCATGACCGGCCTGTCCGTCTCCAAAATGTTCATGGCTGGCATCGTCCCCGGCCTGCTGCTGGGCTTCGGCATGTGCGCTACCTGCTACATCCTGTCGGTCAAGCGCCACTACCCCAAGCGTAATACCCCGCCTAAATGGAGCCATATCTGGCATGCGACCAAGGAGGCCATCTGGGCACTGATCATGGTGGGCATCATCCTGTTCGGCATCATGGGCGGCATCGTCACCCCCACTGAGGCTTCCATCATCTGCGTGGTCTACGGTCTGTTCGTGTCGGTGTTCATCTACCGCAAGATGGGCCCCAAGGAGATGTACTCCTGCCTGAAGGATACCGTTTCCTCCGCTTCCGCTATCATGGCTCTGGTGGCCTTTGCAAACGTGTTTGCTTTCATCCTGACCAAGGAGCACATCCCCAGCATGATCGCCGACGCAATGCTGCGCCTGACCTCCAACAAGTACCTGATCCTGCTGCTCATCAACCTCTTCCTGATCTTCGTCGGCATGTTCATGGAGACCATCGCCGCTATCCTGATCCTGTTCCCGACCCTGCTGGCTGTGGCTACCGCCGTGGGTGTTGACCCCATCCAGTTCGGCATCATCGTGGTCATGAACCTGGTTCTGGGCCTGTGCACTCCTCCCGTCGGTGTCTGCCTGTTCGCTGCTACCAACATCGGCTCCCGCTACGGCAAGTGCACCCTGTCCGACAGCGTGAAGGCTCTGGTCCCGCTGCTGATCGTCAACTTTGGCGTTCTGTTCCTGGTCACCTATGTGCCCTTCCTCACCGTCGGCGTGGCAAATCTGGTCATGGGCTGATCCTTTCCCTAGTCTTTCCAAGAAACTCCTTTACTTCGTCAAAAAAGGGCTGCTGCAAACAGCCCCAAAAAGAGATAGGCGTTCCCGAAAGGGGCCGCCTATCTCTTTTTTTTGCAACATACATCCTTCGATACCGGCCTGTCATAGATCGGCTGTCCTGCTCCGGTCTCTTCGCCGGTCGGCATCCGGAGCAGCAGGAGCTCTCTGCGCAAAGATCATAGAAGCCTGCTGCGCTCAGGACTGCCGGCTGAGCCAGCGGCCTGAGGAAGTCCTGAACATCATGCGGAATACCCCCGCAAAGCCCCTGTGCAAGGGGCCGCAAGCAGTCGTCCTTCCGCTGCATTGCCTGCCCCGCCGCTCTAACGCACTGTGCCATAAAGTGCATTTCCGGCAATGGCAAGTTCTTTGTCATTCCGCAATGCCCGCCATCTCCGAACAAAAAACGGCCAGACAAAAGCAGGGTGCGTCCCGAAGGACACACCCTGCCAGTTTTATTTATATCTTACAATGTGCGCTGAGGCCGGCGCAAAGTGCCCTCAGAGCGCGGAAACGACCCGGTGAAGGTTCTTACTTCTTGAAGGTCAGAACGCCCTTGCGGTAGGAAGGATCGCGGCTGTCCACGAAGTCGAAGGCTGCCTGTGCATCCTCGAAGTTCCAAGTGTGGGAGATGCTGCCGCGCAGATCCACCTTGCCCTCGTTGACCAGATCGATGACATCCTGGAACTTGCGGTTCTGCAGGCGGCTGCCGCGAACGTCCAGTTCCTTGGAAGTAATGACGAACTGGTTGACCTCAGTGGGAGCCACGGAGAAGCCCATGGTGATGACGCGGCCGGCGTTGCCGGTGGCCTGCAGAGCGGTCAGCAGGCTGCCCTTGACGCAGGCGGCATCGATGGTCACGGTGGGGCCGTAGCCCTCGGTCAGCTCGTGAGCCTTGGCGGGAACGTCCTCCTTCAGGCTGTTGATGGTGTAGGTCGCGCCGTTCTTCTTGGCCTCTTCCAGCTTGGCGTCGTCGATATCGGTGACGATGATGGCCTTGGGGTTGTACAGCTTGACGATGCGCAGGATGGAGCTGCCCAGAGCGCCGCTGCCGATGATCATGACGGTGTCCTCGCTCTCCAGCTCAGCACGGCTGCAGCACTGCACAGCAATGGTGGTGGGCTCGATCATGACCGCCTCTTCGTCGCTCAGGATCTCAGGCACCAGATAGCAGTCGCGGTCCGGCACAGCCATGTACTCGCGGTAGCCGCCGTCGATGTGCACACCGCGCACCTTCAGGTTGCCGCAGACGTTGGGACGGCCCTTGCGGCAGGCATAGCAGTGGCCGCAGGCGGTGACCTGATCGATGATGACGCGGTCGCCCACCTTCACGCGGGTCACACCCTCGCCGATCTCCTCAACGATGCCCACGTTCTCGTGGCCGATGATGCGGGGATAGGTGGCAGCGGCATTGGTGCCATGATAGATGCCCACGTCGGAGCCGCAGATGCCGGCAGCGACCATGCGGACCAGAACATTGTTTTCCTTGTCGATCTGAGGCTTCTCGAGATCAACGATCTGCAGTTTATTCGGTTCAACGATCTGAACGCCCTTCATAAAATCTTCCTCCTAAAATCTGATAACGGTCTTAAAGATTTTGATGATCTTTCTGCACGGTGGGCGGATGGCTCCGGGCCGTGCTGATACTAACATATTACCACAGACGAGGCAAAAAGTAAATTGCTTTTTGAAAAAAGAAAGTATTTTTCCTTTTTCGCAAAAAAAGACCTGTACAGCGGCTTTATTTCATGTTTTCATGAAACCCCGGCAAAAACATGTAACATATCACAACGGCTAAAATTCAGTAAAAAATGAAACGGGCCATTGCACAGGGGGCAAGCCCCGGAGCAACAGCCCGTTTTTTCATTCTCCACAACAGGAAGATATTAAAAAGGATAACAGCCAAACCGGATGCGGCAGCCCGTTCCGGTCATTATGCAAACACGGCCACGACCACCTGCATCGCCACGCCCAGAAAGGCACCTGCGCCCCAGGTCAGGCCGGTGATGAAGAGGTTCTGCTTCCAGGAAGGATTGGTGCGCCACAGCACCGCCAGACCCACGCCTGCACCGGTGCACAGGCCCGCCACCAGACTGGAAAAGCGCAGGGCGCCCTCCACATACAGCTGGGTCAGCAGCACGCTGGCGGCGCAGTTGGGGATCAGGCCCACCAGCGCAGCCACC
>ERZ780157.3816-NODE-3816-length-12166-cov-6.388738_pt1 | contig 12166 bp, 8 predicted proteins | sample MGYA00511169_ERZ780157 | MGnify/ENA primary metagenome ERZ780157 (study PRJEB29588, sample SAMEA1965149) | human gut metagenome | biome: human gut; feature: human-associated habitat; material: faeces | place: Denmark | collected 2008/2010 ... | reverse complement strand
GGGGTTGCAGGGGGAGAGGGTACCTTCTTGAAAGAAGGTACCCTCTCCCCCTGCAAACATAACTCTCTACTCCTTCACCCTTCTAAACCGATGGTAGGGGAGCACGACGATGACGCCGGCGGCGATGATGGCGATCCAGACGAGGATGAGCTTTTGCCAGCCGAGCGACTCCTTGAGCAGAGGAAAGACAACGTTTGCGGCGGCAGCCGACATATAGCTGAGAAAGTCGAGGAATCCGGTTGCCGAGGAGACCATACCCGTGTCGCGCAGACCAGGGCAATAGCGGCTGTAAAGCATGGTTGCGGCGGCATTGGATGACATGACGGCGAGCACGAACAAACCGATATTGATAATCGGGTGCTTGACTGCAAAGAGGAGCACGAAGAACACGGTGGAGAGCGAGAACATGAGGAGCATGGTCTTGTCCATGTTATATCCCAGCCGCTCATAGACGAAAATCGCGATGAAGGTGGTAAAGGTGATAACAAAGGTTGCTGCGGTGAAGATCAGGGATGCATTTGTTTCACTGTATCCAAGGTAATCCTTGAAATACTGCGGCATCCAGAACACCACCGACGTGCGCACGATTCCCGTGATGAGCGCGACGAAGGAAAACTTGACGATGCGATGCCGAAGCAGAATTTTGACACCGTCAATGCCTTTTTTCTCCGCCTTGTACTGCCCGTAGCGCACGATGCCGCGCCGCTCAAAGATCGAGAAGAACACAAATGCGATCACAGCCATGGAGACCAGAAGTCCGCTGCTCACGGCGAACACGCTCTGCCACGCAAGGAGAGACGCCAGAAGTCCCGCCGAGGGAGAGCCCAAAAAGGAGGCACAGGTGTAGCCCAACGAGCAGCGCGTGGCGTGGATCGGCTCGGTGTTCTCGGAAACCACCTTGGTCATGGGTCCGTAGATCATCGAAAGAAACAGACCCGTCATGGCGTATGCCGACATTGCCGCGATCTGATTTGTCGCCACGTGCGAGAATACGAGGTTGGAAACGCCCGCACCGAGCAGTCCGACGGCAATCATCCATTTTGCCTTGATGTGGTCACCGATCATGCCGTTGACCAGCTGCCCCACGGCGTAAAAAACGAAATAGAGCGAGGAGATCGCTCCGATATAGGACTCGCCGTAGCCCTGCGCCGTCATTTGCGGGGTGACTGCGCTGAGAATATTCCGTGCATTGTATATGGCAAAATACGAGACCGAGCAAAGAGTACCGATCAGGATCGCGTGCTTTGCCGATTGACTGAGCTTCATATGATTTGTGTCCCTTCCCTTTTCTGCAAAGTCTCTAAAAAACAAAATCCGTTGTTTGGGGTGCCTCAAAATCGCTCGAGGCCCCCCCACTTTGTTGATTATTGAAATTCGGTCAGATCACGCGCACGCGACGAACACCCTCAACGCCCTCGATATGCGCGATCGCAGATGCGGAGGGAACGGAGGAGACCTCAAGCATGGTGTATGCGTTGTCTCCCTTGGATTTGTTGATCATGTTCTCGATGTTGAGTCCCTCAGCCGAAACCGCGGAGGTGACCTGCGAGATCACGGCGGGGATATTTGCGTGCAGAACGCAGATGCGTGCGGCACCCGAATGCGGCATTTCCAAATTGGGATAGTTGACGCTGTTCTTGATGTTGCCGTTTTTGAGGTAATCGTCAAGCTCGCGTGCTGCCATCACGGCGCAGTTGTCCTCAGACTCCTCGGTGGAGGCGCCCAGGTGCGGGATCGCAACGGCACCGGGGATTTTCAGAACGTCCTCGGTGGGAAAATCGGTGACGTATGCCGACATCTTGCCCGATTCCATTGCCGCAGCCACGTCTGCCGCGCATACCAGATCGGCGCGCGAGAGATTGATGATCTTCACGCCGTCCTTCATTTTTGCAATGCTCTCTGCCGAGATCATGTTCTTGGTATCCTTGGTTGCGGGCACGTGCAGAGTGATATAGTCTGCCTTTTCAAAAATTTCGTCGTAGGTTGCCGCACGAACGACACGGTGATTGAGGTTCCATGCGCCCTCCACCGAGAGGTAGGGGTCGCAGCCGATCACCTTCATGCCAAGCTCCAGCGCCACGTTTGCGATCATGCCGCCAATGGCACCCAGACCGATCACGCCCAGGGTTTTGCCCAACAGCTCGGTGCCTGCAAACTTGGATTTGCCCTTTTCCACCTGCTTGGCAACGTCCTCGGTGAGCCCCTTTGCCCACTCGATGCCGCCAACCACGTTGCGTGCCGCGAGCAGAAGCGCGCAGATCGCAAGCTCCTTAACGCCGTTTGCGTTGGCGCCGGGCGTGTTGAATACCACGATGCCCGCCTCGGAGCAGCGGTCGATCGGAATGTTGTTCACGCCCGCGCCCGCACGCGCGATCGCCTTGAGCTCGGAGCCGAACTCCATTTCATGCATCACGGCGGAGCGCACCATGATGCCGTCGGGATTTTGTACGTCCTCGCCTACCGTGTAGGCATCGCCGAGCTCGTTGAGCCCGACCTTTGCAATTTTATTGAGCAGTTGGATATTCATGAATGCGTCCTCACTTATTTCTTGGGATTGTTCTTGGCGAATTCCTTCATGAATTCCACCAGTGCCACAACACCCTCGTAGGGCATTGCGTTATAGATCGAGGCTCTCATGCCGCCAACCGAGCGGTGACCCTTGAGGTTCTTGAGCCCTGCCTTGGCTGCCTCGGAGGCAAACTTCTTGTCCAGGTCTGCGTCTCCCGTTACGAAGGTGACGTTCATCATCGAACGGCTGTCTGCCTTCACGGGTGCGATGTAGTAATCCTGCGAGTCGAGGTAATCGTAGAGCACCTTTGCCTTCTTGACGTTCATTTCCTTCATCACGTCCAGACCGCCCAGCGAGAGGATCCACTCGTAAACCAGCTTTGCCATGTAGATGGTGTAGCAGGGGGGCGTGTTATACATCGAGCCGTTCTCCGCCATGGTTTTCCATTCGAGCATGGTGGGCATCTTCTCCTCGGCATAGTCGAGAAGGTCCTCGCGCACGATCACGAGCGTGAGTCCTGCGGGAGCCATGTTCTTTTGCGCACCTGCGTAGATCACGCCGAATTTCGATACGTCGATCGGCTCGGAGATGATGCAGGAGGAGAGGTCGGCAACGAGCGGAACGTCGCCCGTGTCGGGAATGTAGCCGTATTTGGTGCCGTAGATGGTGTTGTTGAAGCAGATGTGCAGATATGCCGCGTCGGGGCGGATCATATCGCGCGTGATGGTGGGCACGTGGTCGAAATTATCGTCCTTGGTGGTGGCGATGCACTTCACGTCGTAGCCCAGCTTCTGCGCCTCCTTGAATGCCTTGCCCGAGAACTGACCCGAAACGGCGTAGTCTGCCTTGCCGGTTCTCTTGATGAGGTTCATGGGCACTGCCGCAAACTGCGTGGACGCGCCGCCCTGCAGAAAGAGCACCTTGTAGTTATCGGGAATGTTCATCAATTTGCGCAGCATTGCCTCTGCCTCGTTGATGATTGCCTCGTAGTCCGGAGAGCGATGCGACATCTCCATGACCGACATTCCCGATTCTCCGTAACAGACCAGCTCTGCTGCTGCCTTTTCAAGGACGGGTTGGGGGAGCATGGAAGGGCCTGCCGAAAAGTTATACACTCTGTTCATCTTAATTCCTCCGGGAAATCTCAAAAATTTGGTTCACTTTGCCAAGCTAAAGTAAAACATATCATTATTATATTCTTTTTGCAGGATGATGTCAAGCATTTTTGCAAAATTTATTGTTCTTTTTGACGTTTTTCTGCATCTTAACGGATTTTTATGCAATCGGGTTTGAAAAATTATTCAAAAGCGCGGAAAGGTGTCTTGACACGGCGGGGGGCGGAATGTGAACAAATTGCAAAGAAAGCCGCGAGGTTCTTGCGAAATGCGACGAAACTTGTTATAATTAAGGTAATACGAATTGAAACGACAGGATTTTTTCCTTTTGGGAGGACACCATGACCAAGCAGACTCCGCGGATCGACCGCGAAAAACTGAATCTTGTGGAAAATCAACGCTTCGGCGAGGAGCGCGCGCTCTACGGAAGCTGCGGCGTTTGGGTGAAGAACTGTGCCTTTGACGGTGACGAGGACGGCGAGAGTGCGCTCAAGGAGTCGTCGGAGGTTTTGGTGGAGGGGACGCTGTGCAATCTGCGCTACCCCTTCTGGCACGATACCCATCTTGTGATCGACCGCTGCGAGCTCACGCCGCTCTGCCGTGCCGCGCTTTGGTATTCCGAACAGATCGACGTGCAGGACAGCCGCCTGCACGGCATCAAGGCGATGCGCGAGTGTGCCGACGTCAGCATGCGCGGCTGCGACGTGCTCTCTGCCGAGTTTGGCTGGTCCACGCGCCGCATCTCGATGGAGGACTGCACCGCCGAGGGCGAGTATTTTATGCTCCGTGCCGAGGACGTCTCGCTCCGCCGCGTGAAATTCACGGGCAAGTATTCCTTCCAATACGTGCAGAACGCCGTCATTGAGGACTCGGAGCTTGCCACCAAGGATGCCTTCTGGCACGCAAAAAACGTCACCGTTCGCAACTCCACGGTCAAGGGTGAATATCTGGGGTGGTATTCCGAGGGCCTCACGCTCATCGGATGCAAAATCATCGGCACCCAGCCGCTCTGCTACTGCAAAAACCTCACCCTGATCGACTGCGAGATGATCGACACCGATCTCGCGTTTGAGCGCTCGGAGGTCGAGGCAACGCTCACTGCCCCGATCGTGAGCATCAAAAATCCCCGTTCGGGTACGATTCGCGTTCCGCACGCCAACGAGGTGATTTTTGACGATCCGCAGGCACGCGGTGTGATTTTACAAGAGATGTGAGAGAGGAGCCGGACAAAAACCATGGCAAAGACGCCCAAGCGGATTCGCCCCTACGATGGAGACGAGCCCTATATTTTCGTCAGCTACTCGCACCGAAACGAGCAGGCTGCACTTCGAATTCTGCGCACGCTGCTGGAGAACGGTTTTCGCGTGTGGTACGACGAGGCAATCAACCCCGGAACCGATTGGGCGAACGTGATCGCCGACCATATCCGCAATTGTGGGTGTTTTCTCTCGTTGCTCTCGCCCGAATATGTGGAATCCGAAAATTGCCAGGCGGAGATCAACTACGCGATCAAGCACAAGCGAAACAGCCTTCCCGTCTACCTCGCTCCCACCGAGTTGCCCTCGGGCATTGATATGTATCTGAGCCGCTTTCAGGCGGTTTTTGCCGATTCCTACGAGGACGAGCGCGAATTTTTTGAAAAGCTCTTTTTGGCGCGCGGGCTCGAGCAATACCGATCTACCGTTGCGGATACAGCCGAACCCAAGCCGACGCCAAGACGTGTGCCTCGGGTGACCGCGGACAAGGACGAGAAACTGCCCGCGCTCAAGAAAAAAGCAACACGTGGTGCAAAAAGCGCCAAGCCGATCTACGTTGAGGATATGATTGTCGCCACGGAGGCAACCGTTGAGACGGTGAGCGGCGAGCCCGAGGCGATTGAAAAATTGCCTGAAAAATTTTCCGAGGAAACGGCATCGCAGCCGCCTCTGCCCGTTGCATCCCGCGCGGAGGAAACCGCCGAGGGCGGTGCAACGCAATATCTCTTTCCTCCCGTCACGATTTTGAAAAAGGGCAAGCCGATGCCGCCCGAGGATGAGGAGGAGCTGATTGCATGCGTCAAGGGCATCACCGAGGTGCTCGGGACCTCCAAGATCAAGATTGTTGGTGACATCACCTATTCGCGCGGACCAACCGTTACGCGCTATGAAATGAAGCTCGACCCCGGCACGCACCTCAGTCTGCTCAAGCGTCTTTCCGACGATCTGACGCTTGCGCTCGGTGCGTGGAGCGGTGTGCGCATCGTGGCTCCCATTCCCGGCACCAAATCCATCGGTATCGAAGTGCCCAACCGCAATCGCCACGTGGTTCGCCTGCGTGATCTGCTCGAGTCCCCTGCTTTTTTGCAGTCCAACGACCCGCTCACGGCTGCACTCGGCGTGGACGTTTCGGGCAATCCAACCGTGTTCGACCTTGCAAAAATGCCCCACCTCTTGATCGGGGGACAAGTGGGAAGCGGAAAAACGGTCGGCATGCAATGCATTTTGGCGAGCTTGCTCTACCGCAACCGCCCCGAGGACCTGCGCTTGGTCCTCATCGACCCCAAGGGCGTGGAATTCAGCGCCTACAAGGGGCTCCCCCATCTGCTCGCGCCTGTGATTACGCGACCGATCGACGCCGTGTCCGTGCTTCGCGCGGTGGTGGAGGAGATGAACCGACGCTTCGATATTTTCACGGCAATCGGCGTGCGTGACGTCAAGCGCTACAATGACCTGCTCGCGCAGAATAGCGAGCTCAAGGGACTGCCGCGCATCGTGGTTGCGATCGACGAGCTTGCCGACCTGATGATGGTTGCGAGAGCCGACGTGGAGACCGCCATCTGTTCCCTCGCACAAAAAGCACGCGCGGCGGGCATTCACCTCCTGCTTGGAACCCAGCGCCCGTCGGTGGATGTGATCCCCGGCGTGATCAAGGCGAATATCCCTTCGGTGATCGCCTATCGGGTGCGCACCTACAACGAATCGCGTCTGCTTCTTGACGGCGAGGGTGCCGACAAGCTGGCGGGCTCGGGAGATATGATCTTCCGTCCTGTCGGCGCGATGAGCGGCGAGCGTGTGCAGGGGGCGCTCGTGGATGACACCGAGATCGCGGAGCTCTGTGAGCAGATCAGGCGCGCAAACGGAACAACGGTCTACGATGAACGCTTTGTAAATCGCCTCTGCGAGCTGACAGCCCTTGCGCGTAGCGATCAGAAACGCGCCAACGCTCCCGCTTTTCCCGACGTCGACGCCGACGATCCCCTCTATATCGAGGCGGTGCGCTTCGTGATCGCGCTGCGTGAGGCGTCGGTTGCGCTTCTGCAGCGGAAATTTTCGATCGGCTATGCACGCGCCGCAAGGCTCATTGACCGCATGACAGACGAAGGCGTGATCTCCGAGCCAAACGGACCTCGCCCGCGCTCCGTCCTGCTTACCTTTTCGCAATTCCTCGAGCATTTGTTGGGATAGAGTTTTTTATGCAGGGGGAGGGAGAAACTTCTTGAAAGAAGTTTCTCCCTCCCCCTGCACCCCCACCCACTTCAAGAACTTCCCCGAAGATGTATCAAGGCGTCAAGGGGATGTTTTTTGTTTGTAGGGGCAGGCGTCCTCGACTGCCCGCATCTGTCGCGACGTCAAGCACTTGTGCCCCGCGTCGGTAGCAACGGAACGCTACAACGGTGCCCTTTCCCTTCCTATCCCCAAAAACTTCTGCAAAACAATCACAGGGGCTGTGCCAATGGCACAGCCCCTGTGAGTTGTTATTCAATCAGTATTTCGCCACGATCTCTGCCATACGGTCGAGCTTGGTCTCCATGTCGGCAACCAGCTTGAACTGCGTGCGGCAACGGTCGAGGTTGTGGTGCTCGCGGTGAATACGGAAATAGGTATCACCGTTGAGATAGTCGGTCAAAAAGCGCATGCCGCACTCAAGCGTGAGAAGCAGCGCCGAGAAGGGCAAGAGCTCGCGCTCACGGGGGGTGATGGTGTCGCCAAGCTCCTCAAGGAATGCCTCGGTGAACGCCTCGAAATAGGTCAGGTCAAATTCGATCTTGGAGAGATCGGTCTCATCCTCGGCTCCCGTGGAGGCACCGAAGCGGAGCGCATCTCCGAAATCGTAGAGCATCGAGCCGGGCATCACGGTGTCGAGGTCAATCACGCAAACGCCCTCGTGCGTCACCTCGTCGAGCATGACGTTGTTGAGCTTGGTATCGTTGTGGGTCACGCGGAGCGGAACCGAGCCGTCGGCGATCGCGTCGGTCACGCGGCTCACGCAGTCGGCGTGTGCGAGAACGAAGTCGATCTCGGGCTTCACCGATGCAGCGCGTCCCACCGCGTCACGCTCCAGCGCCTCGCGGAACTGGCGCAGGCGATCGGGGGTGTCGTGAAAATGCGGAATCACCTCGTAGAGCATATCTGCGGGGAAATCCGAGAGCATGCGCTGAAATTTTCCGAATGCATGCGCCGATGCGGCGAACATCTCGGGGCTCTCCGCCTGCTCAAAGGACTTTGCGCCCTGGATAAAGCGATACATGCGGTAGCAATCGCCATCGGGAGCAATATAGTAGGGCTCGCCCTCCAGCGTGGGGATCAGGGTGAGCGTCTCGCGCTCGGGGTCGCCGCCTGCAGCGATGATCTTTTTGCGAAGATGTGCGGTCACTGCTGCGATGTTTGCCATCACCTCGTTGGGCTTTTTGAAGATCGAGGTGTTGATGCGCTGCAGGATCGTGCAGGGCAGGCCCTCCACAAGATAGGTATCGTTGATGTGTCCGTTTCCGTAGGGCAGCGTCGTGACGTCTACTGCAAAATGACGCAGAATTTCATTGAGATCGGTTGCCATGGTATTCTTCCTTTCTTCCGATTGATCTATGTGAGTAAAAATGAAAAAACTTGAAAAAGCTATTGCAAAATAACGGTCTTTGTGGTATGATATATTATAGCATATCCAAAAGCAAATAAATATGATAAAAAGGGCATTTTTTCTTTGAAAACAGATATTTTATGGAATATCTCCCAAAATCATCGTGCAACGCCCCTGGCGCGGTGTCCCGACGTTGTTGCATTCTATGCGTCGCTCAATCGCTTTTTTCGCAGGAACTATGATTTTGCGGGAGAAACACATCCCTTTTATGAGCTCGTGTACGTTGTCAGCGGCACGGTTGGCATCACAGCGGGCAGGGATATCTACACACTGCACAGCGGGCAGATGCTCTTGCATCCCCCCGAGGAATTTCACCGCATCCGCGCAGAGGATGAGTCCGAGCCGCATGTGCTCAACCTTTCCTTTTGGGCTGCCGCAATGCCCTTTCAATCGGGCAGAGTGTTTCAACTGAACGGAGAGGAGCAGCAATCCCTGCTCCGTCTTTGCGCCGAGGTACAGCGCGGGCTCAAAAATACCGACCGTTCCCTGCTCAATGAGCAGAGGCTGCGGTTGGAGCTCTGGCTCCTTGGCGTGCTTGGGCGCGGAGGTGCCGACGTTGCGCCGTCTGCCGACTCAAACGCGCTGCGCTACGCCGCGATCGTGAATCTTTTGCGCGAGCATCTGCGCGAGCCGCTAACCGCGCAGGACATCGCGTCACTCTCCAACATGAGCCTATCCAGCCTCAAAAAAATCTTCACGCGCTATGCGGGCATGGGTGTGGTCAGCTTCTTCACCGATATGAAGATGCGCCACGCAGTGCTTCTTCTTCAAAGTGGGAAGCGCGTTGGAGAAGCGGCGGCGGAGCTGGGCTACACCGACCAAAACTATTTCAGCACGGTCTTTCACCGCGTCATGGGTACCGCTCCCGGTGCCTATCGCCTCACCCGTGAGGAGGACGCGACGACAAATACAAATTTCTTTGATAAAAACAGGAGGACAACCATGAAATTCATCAAAACCGATTCCTATGAAAAGCTCAGCCGCCAGGCGGCGAACATCATCTCCGCGCAGGTAATCATGAAGCCCGACAGCATCCTCGGTCTTGCAACCGGCTCCTCGCCGATCGGCATCTACCGCCAGCTCATCGAGTGGTACAAGAAGGGCGACATCGACTTCTCCGAGGTGACCTCGATCAACCTCGACGAATACGTGGGTCTGACCGAGACCGACGATCAGAGCTACCGCTACTTCATGCAGCACTATCTCTTTGATCACGTCAACATCAACCGCGCGAACACCTACGTTCCCAACGGCTGTGCCGCAGACCTCGAAAAGGAATGCACCGAATACGATGCGCGCATCGCACGCATGGGCGGCATCGACCTGCAGCTGCTCGGCATTGGTCTTGACGGTCACATCGGCTTCAACGAGCCCGGTGACGTGTTTGTGAAAAACACCCACGTGGTGGATCTGCACGAATCGACCATCCGCGCAAATGCACGCTTCTTTAACAGCATCGACGACGTTCCGCGTCAGGCTGTGACGATGGGTATGGTTTCGATCATGCAGGCAAAGAAGATCCTGCTCATTGCAAACGGACAGGCAAAGAAGGAAATTCTGGAAAAGGCGTTCTTCGGTCCCATCACGCCCCAGATTCCCGCGTCGATCCTGCAGCTGCACCCCGATATCACTGTGGTTTACAGCGAAGAATAAACGCATACGTAGATATTATACTACATTTTTTTGCATTTGTCAAACATTTTCGCAAAAAAGAGGATCGGAGACAAAAATAGTCGATTTTAGAGGTCGGCTATGCTCGGCACGCCTCTCCCCCACTGCGAACGGTTGACAAATCGAAACGAACGGCAATCGACCGTGGAGACTTGCGTGAGCGTCTCCACGGTCGATTTTTGTCAAAATGCGGAATATGCGTGCGTTTGTTGATATTGGGTTCATATTTTTGGTGTATGATGTAGGTAAAGACAGAAAAAGAGAGGTCAATTCCAATGTTTCAGATTTTGGTTGTGGAGGACGATAAAAACGTTCGACGCCTGATGGCGACCGTTCTCACGAGATACGGCTACGAGCCGATCACCGCCTGCGACGGTGCGGAGGCGCTTGAGATCATGGACAGTAAGCACGTTGATCTGATTATTCTCGACGTGATGATGCCGCGCATGGACGGCTACGAATTCACCCACACCCTGCGCTCTGCAGGCTGCAACATCCCGATTCTGATGGTGACCGCCAGAGAGACGCAGGATGATAAAAAGCGCGGCTTTATCATCGGAGCCGACGATTATATGGTCAAGCCCGTGGACGAGGAGGAGATGATTTTGCGCATCGCCGCGCTCCTGCGCCGCTCGCAGATTGCGGGAGAGCGAAAGCTCACGGTTGGCAAAACCACCCTGCTCTACGATTCCTTTGCGGTAAAGACGCCTGATGGCATGATGGAGCTGCCGCAAAAGGAATTTCTGCTGCTGTTCAAGCTGCTCTCCTACCCCAACAAGATCTACACGCGCCGTCAGCTCATGGACGAGATCTGGGATATGGATAGCGAGAGCGACGAGCGAACGGTTGACGTGCACGTGAGCCGTGTGCGCGAGCGCTTCCGCGGCAATACCGACTTTGAAATCGTGACGGTGCGCGGGCTGGGCTACAAGGCGGTCACACTCAAATGAAGCACAGAAGCTCCGACAACACCGAAATGCTCAAGCTGACGCAAACCCTGCGTTGGCGGCTGACGCTCTTTGTGTTCAGCGTGATCATGAGCGCGGGCATGATGACCGCTGCAATCTGCATTCTGGCACTCACGCTCTTTCGCCGCACGCCGCTTGTGGTTGCCATCATGGTCAATCCCTTTTTCCTGGTTGCCACCCTGCTCGGCATCTGCTCGCTGATCGGCGCGGTGATGGCAGGCTTTCTCGGAAAATACTACCTGCGACCGCTCAAACAACTGATCGCCGCTACCAAAGAGGTTAAAAAAGGCAACTTCAAGGTGCAGGTAGAATCGAAAAATAATTCGATCTCCGAGATGGGTCAGCTCATCGACAGCTTCAACGACATGGTGCGCGATCTCGACGGCATTGAGCTCTTTCGCAACGATTTCATCAACAATTTTTCACATGAATTCAAAACCCCGATCGTGTCGATCCGCGGCTTTGCAAAGGAGCTGCAGTATGGAGACTTGAGCGAGGAGCAGCGCAGCGAATACGCCAAGATCATCGCCGAGGAGGCAGACCGCCTTGCCAAGCTCTCGATCAACGTGCTTGAGCTTTCCAAGCTCGAAAACCAACAAATCGTGACCGACAAGCGCGACTTTTATCTGGACGAGCAGTTGCGCCAAAGCATTTTGCTGCTCGAGGCGGAATGGATGAAGAAAAACATTGAGATCATCCCAGAGCTCGACGAGGTGCGCTACCACTCCAGCGAGGCGATCCTCGCTCACGTATGGAACAATCTGCTCGGAAACGCAATCAAATTCACCCCCGAGGGCGGAGCGGTCTACGTTACGCTCACCGCCTCTGATTCGGGCGTGACAGTGACCGTTCGCGACACCGGCATCGGCATGACCGACGAGGTTCGGGAGCACGTCTTTGAGAAATTCTATCAGGGAGACCCCTCCCACCACCGCCACGGCTACGGCATCGGACTGACGATGGCACACCGTGCCGCCACCATGCTCGGCGGCACCATCACGGTGGACAGC
>ERZ780157.3814-NODE-3814-length-12170-cov-2.737928_pt1 | contig 12170 bp, 9 predicted proteins | sample MGYA00511169_ERZ780157 | MGnify/ENA primary metagenome ERZ780157 (study PRJEB29588, sample SAMEA1965149) | human gut metagenome | biome: human gut; feature: human-associated habitat; material: faeces | place: Denmark | collected 2008/2010 ... | reverse complement strand
AAGTCTAGTATGGGATAACCCTATGTTCTTTTTTAAATATTCTCCAGTTTCATCTTTCCCTCTATGAGCTAAACTTTCTCTCATATCTACCAATACGTTATGCCATTTGTTATAATTTTTGTTGAAATCTGTATCAAAGCAACAAAAACCGCTTATTCCACACATATAAACAACTCCATATATATCATAGTAAGATTATATTCTAATCAAATAAAAGACTTGACAATAATTTTTTGTATGATATACTAGTTACTGATAAAGACTATGAAAACGAGAGTAGATATAGTGGTTTTAACAGAGAGTAGATGTCGTTGGCTGTGAGCATCTTTGAATAAAGCTATATTGAAGTTCACGTTTGAGTTTATCCTTTGAAATTAGTAGGAGGATACGGTTGAGGTCGTTATTTCCTCACTAAGTGCCTATTTTATAGGAATTTGGGTGGTACCGCGTTTTCACGTCCCTTTTTGGGGCGTTTTTTTATTGCCAAAACGGGTATTGTTTTTAGATTTAAAATCATAGAAAGGATATAAAACAATGAAAGAGAAACTTAATGAAATCAAAATTGCTGCATTGGAAAAATTAAATCAGGTTAGTGATTTGCAGGCTCTTGAAAGTTTAAGAGTAGAAATTTTGGGTAAAAAAGGTGAATTAACACAAATACTTAAGGGTATGGGTAGCCTTTCCAAAGAAGAACGTCCAGTTATAGGTCAGCTTGCTAATGAAGTTAGAAGTGAGATAGAAGCAAAATTAGAAACAGTAAAGACTGCTTTCGAAGAAAAAGCTCAGGAAGAAAAGCTTAAGGCAGAAACTATTGACGTTACAATGCCTGGTAATACTCATACACTTGGACATAGACATCCAATGACACAGGTTATTGATAATATCAAAAATATATTTATTGGTATGGGTTATGAAGTTGTTGAAGGTCCAGAAGTTGAAGATGCTTATCACAACTTTGAAGCATTGAATATTCCAAAAGACCATCCAGCAAGAGATGAACAGGATACATTCTATGTAAATGGTTTAGCAGAATTTTTACTTCGTACACAGACTTCTCCAGTTCAGATAAGAACAATGGAAAAGAGAGGATTACCAATCAGAATTATTGCTCCTGGTAGAGTTTATAGAGCAGATGAAGTTGATGCAACACATTCACCAATATTCCATCAGCTTGAAGGTCTTGTAATAGATAAGGGCATTACAATGGGTGACTTAAAGGGTGCACTTGCAGAATTTGCAAAGGGACTTTTTGGTGAAGATACTAAGGTTAGATTTAGACCTCATCATTTCCCATTTACTGAACCTAGTGCTGAAATGGATGCTTCTTGCTTTGCTTGTGGTGGCAAGGGCTGTAGAGTTTGTAAAGATAGTGGTTGGATTGAAGTTTTAGGTTGTGGTATGGTACATCCTGATGTTTTAAGAAGATGTGGTATTGACCCTAATGTTTATTCTGGTTTTGCATTTGGTATGGGTCTTGAAAGAGTTGCCATGCAGAAATACTCTATTAATGATTTAAGATTATTGTTTGAGAATGATGTAAGATTTTTAAAGCAGTTCTAAGGAGGAAAATAGATTATGGATTTACCAATGAGTTGGTTGAAGGAGTACGTTGACGTAACAGCACCTACTTCTCAGTATATTGAAGATATTACTATAGCTGGTCAGAAAGTTGAATCAGTTACAGAAATGGCTAAAGATATTACAGGTGTTATAACTGGTAAGGTTCTTGAAATAGAGAAACACCCTGATGCAGATAAGCTTGTAGTTACTAAAATTGATGTAGGTAACGGCGAACCATTACAGATTGTAACAGGTGCACCTAACTTAAAGGTTGGAGATATTGTCCCTGTAGCTATGATTGGTGCAACAGTATATCATGGAGCATCACTTGAAAAAATAAAGAAGGGTAAACTTAGAGGTATTGCTTCTGCAGGTATGCTTTGTTCTATCGAAGAGCTTGGCTTTACAAGAAATGATTATCCAGAAGCTCCTGAATACGGCATTTATGTTTTCCAGGAAGAAGTTCCTTTAGGAAAAGATGTAACAGAATTACTTCAGATGAAAGATGATGTTGTAGAATTTGAAATTACTAATAATAGACCAGATTGTTACAGCATTATGGGCTTAGCTAGAGAAAGTGCAGCAGCATATAGATTACCATTAAAATATCCTAAGATTGAAGTAAAAGAATTAGGCGAAGGTAATACTAAGGATATGATTGATGTTGAAATTCAGAATCCAGAACTTTGCCCAAGATATATCGCTAGAGTTGTAAAGAATGTAAAGGTCGAGCCTTCTCCATTATGGCTTCGTCATAGACTTACAGCAGCAGGTATTAGACCTATTAACAATATCGTAGATATTACAAATTATGTAATGCTTGAATTAGGTCAGCCAATGCATGCATTTGATATTGATACAATAGATGAAAGAAAGATAATTGTTAGAAATGCTAAGGAAGGCGAAAAGATAACAACTCTTGATGACCAGGAAAGAGAACTTGACCCTTCAATGCTTGTAATTTCAGATTGTAATAAGGCTGTTGCTATTGCCGGTGTAATGGGTGGACAAAATTCAAAGGTTAGTCCAAATGCTCATGCCATTTTATTTGAATCAGCAAATTTCAAGGGCTCAAGTGTAAGAATCACAGCTAAAAAGGTTGGATTAAGAACAGATGCTTCAGCAAAATATGAAAAGAATCTTGACCCTAATTTAGCATTAGACGCAGTAAATAGAGCAGTTCAGTTGGTTGAAATGCTTGGCTGTGGTGAAGTTTGCAAGGGTATGGTTGATTGCTATCCAAACAAGAGAGAGTCTTGGACTGTTGAATATTCAGCAGAAAGTATTAACAAGCTTTTAGGTACAAAACTTACTGACCAGGAAATGATTGACATCTTTAAGTTAATTGAAGTTGAGGCTGATGGCAAGGTAGCTCATATACCTACATTTAGAACTGACTTGATTTCAGAAGCTGATTTAGCAGAAGAAATTGCTAGATTTTATGGATATGACAATATCGAAACAACTCTTGCTGCCGGTACTCCAACAGTAGGTAAGAAATCTTTTGAACAGAATGTAGAAGATAAGATTATTGATACTATGGTGAGCATGGGTCTTTGCGAAGCAAAGTGCTTCTCATTTGAAAGTCCAAAGGTATTTGATAAGCTTAATATTCCAAGTGATAGTGAATTAAGAAATACTGTAACAATTTCAAATCCATTAGGTGAAGATTTCAGCATTATGAGAACTGTTACATTAAATGGTATTTTAACTTCTCTTTCTACAAACTACAATAGAAGAAATGAAGATGCATTCTTGTTTGAAATAGGAAAGGTTTATATTCCTAAGTCATTACCTCTTGCAGAATTACCAGATGAATTACCTAAACTTACTATAGGTATGTATGGTAAGGATGTTGATTTCTATACAATAAAGGGTGCTGTTCAGGAAGTATTTGAAGTTCTTGGCTTTGGTGACAAGGTTGTATACACTCCAGAAAGTGATATTCCATTTATGCACCCAGGTAGATTAGCAAATATTGCTGTTGGTGACAAGAAGTTAGGTTATGTTGGACAGGTTCATCCTAGTGTTGCAAAGAATTATAGCATTGGAACTCCGGCTTATGTTGCTGTAATTGATATTAATACTGTAATTGAGAATGCTACATTTGATAGACAGTTTAAAGAATTACCAAAATTCCCAGCTGTACAGAGAGATATAGCAATGCTTGTTAAAGATGATGTAATTGTAAAAGATATCGAAGATATTATTAAAGCTAAAGGTGGAAAACTTCTTGAAAGTATTCAGCTTTTCGATGTATACAAAGGAAAGCAGATTAAGGAAGGTTATAAGTCAGTTGCTTATAATATTTCATTTAGAGCTAAAGATAAAACTCTTACTGATGACGAAGTTAATTCTCCAATGAAGAAGATAGTTGCAGAATTGAGAGATAAATTAGAAGCAGAATTAAGAGATAAATAATAGATGTTATAAACGGTTGTCATTATGATGGCAACCGTTTTGCAATTTCTTCACTTTAAAAATTCAAAATTATTGACGAGTTAGTTTAATTATGTTAAAATTTTTATAGAAATAAACATTATTTTTGAGAAAGGTGTTATATATGAATGAAACAAATGATTTGCTTTCTATGTTGCATAATAAAATGCCTGAACTTAGTAAAGGTCAGAAAAGAATAGCAAATTTTCTCATAGAACATTACGATAAAGCAGTATATTTAACAGCATCTAAACTTGGAGAAATTGCAGGAGTAAGTGAGTCTACAGTCGTAAGATTTGCAATAGAATTGGGTTATGATGGTTATCCTAAATTACAAAGAGCAGTAGAAGAATTAGTTAAAAATAAACTTACAGCATCTCAACGTATGGAAGTTTCATACGATAGAATGCAAAAAGAGGATAAGCATATTTTAAAGGCTATTCTTGAAGGTGACGAGGATAGAATACACAGTACATTAAATGATATTGATACAGATGAATTTGATAAGGCTATAGAATATATCCTTAAAGCAAAAAGAATTTATATAGTTGGTGGTCGTAGTGCATCAGCTTTATCAAATTTTCTTTCTTTTTACTTAAATCTTATGCTTGATAATGTTATAAATGCGTCTTCTAGCACAACAACAGAAACATTTGAACAGATATTTAGAATAGAAGAAGGAGATGTGTTAATAGGTATAAGTTTCCCTAGATATTCTAATAAGACGGTTAAAGCTATGGAATATGCTTATAATCAGGGGGCTAAAACTATTGCTATTACAGACGGTAAGTTTTCTCCTATGGTAAAAAGTGCAACTGTAGGGTTGATAGCTAGAAGTGATATGGTAAGTTTTGTAGACTCTTTGGTTGCACCATTAAGTTTAATTAATGCTATACTTGTAAGTATTAGTATGAATAGGAAAGATAAAATTGTAGATAGCCTTGATAAGCTTGAAAGAATGTGGGGAGAATATCAAGTTTATTCGTCAACAAACTTGAAGAAATATCTCTAGGGAGTGTATTTATGAGAAATATAGTAGTTATTGGTGGAGGACCGGCAGGTATGATGGCTGCTGGTACGGCTGCACAAAATGGCAATAAAGTTACGATTGTAGAAAAAAATGAAAGATTTGGAAAAAAATTATTCATTACGGGGAAAGGAAGATGTAATGTAACAAATGCTTCTGACCCTGAAAACTTAATAGCTAATACGCCAGGCAATCCATATTTTTTGTATAGTGCATTCTATACTTTTACAAGTGATAGTACAATAAGTTTTTTTGAAAATCTTGGAGTTCCCATAAAAGTTGAAAGAGGCAATAGAGCTTTCCCAAAGTCTGACAAGTCTGGAGATATAGTTAGGGCTATGGAAAGATTTTTAAAAAATAATGGAGTAAATATAAAGCTCAATACAACAGTTAAAAATATTAAAGTTGTAGACGGGGTTGTAAAAGGTGTTGAAACAAGTCAAGGATTTATTGAGTGTGATAGTGTGGTTGTAGCTACAGGAGGACTTTCTTATCCAATGACTGGTTCTACAGGTGATGGCTTTAAGTTTGCAAAAAAGTGTGGGCATAAGGTGACTTCTTTATATCCATCTTTAGTTCCTTTAAAGGTTAAGGAAAAATGGGTGAGTGAATTAATGGGACTTAGCCTTAAAAATATAGAAGTTTCTGTTAAGGTAGATAACAAAGAAGTTTATTCGGGCTTTGGAGAAATGTTGTTTACACACTATGGTGTTAGTGGTCCGTTAATTTTGTCTGCTAGCCGTTTTGTAAATAATATGGTCAACAAAAAGCCAAAGTTATATATAGATTTAAAGCCGGCAATGTCTGAAAAGGAATTAGATAATAGAATTTTAAGAGATTTCACTAAATATGCAAACAAAGATTTTAAAAATGCTTTAGATGACTTACTTCCTCAGAAATTAATACCTGTTATAATAAAATTATCAGGAATTGATGAAACCAAAAAGGTAAATAGTATTACAAAAGAGGAAAGAGCGAAACTTCTAAAAAATATAAAATCTCTTACACTTACAATAATTGATACTACGGGATACAATGAAGCTGTAGTTACAATGGGTGGTGTTGACGTAGATGAAATTGACCCATCTACTATGGAATCTAAAATTGTCAAAGGATTATTTTTTGCTGGTGAAATAATAGATGTAGATAGTTTTACTGGTGGATTTAATTTACAGATAGCTTTTTCAACTGGCTATCTTGCAGGAATAAATTGTTAGGAGGAAATTAAAAAATGGTTTGTTGTATTAGAGGTGCCATTACAATAAATGAAAATACAAAAGAAGATGTATATTCAAATACTGAAGAAATGTTAAAGTCTATTATTGACGAAAATAAGTTGGATATTAGTCAGATTATATCTATAGTTTTTACAGCAACTAGAGATATAGATTCAGCATATCCAGCAGTTGTTGCAAGAAAATTAGGAATAGTTGATGCATCATTAATGTGTGTTCAGGAAATGTATGTAGAAAATAGCTTGAAAATGTGTATACGAGCTATGGTTATGGTAGAAACAGATAAAAAACAAAATGAAATGAAAAATGTTTACTTAAAGGGTGCTACTGTGCTTAGACCAGACTTAGTGAACAAAAGATAGTTATGGAGGAAATAGTAATGAATGAGAAGAATCCGTCTATAGCTATTGATGGACCAGCTGGTTCTGGCAAAAGTACTGTTGCAAGACTAGTTGCAAAAAAACTTGGTTTTGTTTATGTTGATACTGGTGCTATGTATAGAACAGTTGGACTATATTGTGCAGAAAATTCTATAGATTTAGAAAATATGGATGAAGTAAAAAAAGCTTTACAAAAAGTCAATATAGAGTTAAAATATGATGAAGGTGTACAACATATTTATCTCAATGGTGAAGATGTATCATCTGCGATTAGGGTACAAAGAATTGCAGAATATGCTTCAAAAGTTGCTGCTATAGGTGTTGTGCGAGAAAAACTAGTAGAAATGCAACGAAACATAGCCGAAAATGGTAATGTTGTTATGGATGGTAGAGATATTGGTACAAATGTTATACCGAATGCAAAGGCTAAAATTTATTTAGATGCTAGTGTTGACGTAAGAACAGAAAGAAGATGCCATGAATTAGAGGAAAAAGGTGTTTCTTTTGATAAAAATGTAATAAGAGAAGAAATTATTGAGAGAGATAATTTTGATAAGAATAGAAAAATAAATCCACTTACCATTGCAGAGGATGCAACAATAATTGATACTTCATATATGACAATAGAGGAAGTGGAAAATAAAATAACAAAGCTATTTATGGGCGAGGTGGAATAAGTGAATGTAATAGTTGCAAAAACAGCTGGTTTCTGCTTTGGGGTAAAAAGGGCTGTTGACTTCGCATATAGTAAAGCTGGTCAAAAGAATATATACACTTATGGACCAATAATCCATAATAAGGAAGTAACGAAAGATTTAGAGAAAGGTATAAAAATAATTGATAACTTAGAAGATGGTAAAAATGGAGAAATTATTATACGTTCCCATGGTGTACCACCTTCTGTCTATGATACTTTGGACAAAGAAAATATCAAATATACAGATTGTACCTGTCCTTTTGTAAAAAAAATACACAACATTGTCAGAAAAAGTTATATTGAAGAAAATAAGTCTATTATAATAGTTGGTAGTGGAGAACATCCAGAAGTTGTAGGAATTAATGGTGAATGTAATAATACAGCTATAATTGTGGATTCAGTTGAAACTGCCGAAAAATTAGAACTAGATAAGAATGTTGAATATGCTTTGGTTGTACAAACTACATTCCAAATAGATGTATATAATAAAATTATTTTGACATTATCACAAAAAAGTGATAATATCAAAGTGAATAATACTATTTGCTCTGCCACAAGTGATAGGCAGAAGGAAGCTGTTGAAATTGCCAGTAAAGTTGACATAATGATTGTGTTAGGTGATAAGAATAGCTCAAATACAAGAAAACTTTATGAAATTAGTAAAAAAATATGCGAAAATGTATATTTTTGTGAAACAATTTCAGATTTAAGGTTGAAAAACTTAAAAAATGATGTTACAATAGGTGTAACTGCCGGTGCGTCTACACCACCGGAAATAATAAAGGAGGCTGTAAGTGCTATGAGTGAAATGGAAAACAAATCTTTTGAGGAGATGCTTAATGAAAGCTTAGTTCAGTTACGTTCTGGAGAAGTTGTAAAGGGTAAAGTCCTCAGCATTAACGAAGATAATGGAGAGGTTGCTGTTGATTTAAAATATAAGTCAGATGGTATTATTCCTAGATCTGAATTTTCAGATGATGATAGTGTAAATCCTGCAGATGTTGTTAAAGTAGGTGACGAAATCGAAGTATACGTTGTAAGAGTAAACGATGGTGACGGTAATGTACTTCTTTCTAAGAAGAAGGTAGATGCTGACAAGAACTTCATTGCTATTGAAGAAGCTTATAACGAACACAAGACAGTAAACGGTAAGATTACAGATGTTGTTAAGGGTGGTCTTATTGCAAATGTTGATGGTGTTAGAGTATTCGTTCCTTCATCTCAGATTTCTAACAGATACGTTGAAGATTTATCTTCTTTCGTAGGTAATAGCTATGATTTTGAAATTCTTGAATTTGATAAGTCAAGAGCAAGAACTAGAATCGTTGCTGGTAGAAAGGCTTTAGCTCAGAAAGAAATCGATGAAAAGAGAGCTAAGGTATTTGAAGCAATCAATGTTGGCGATAGAATCGAAGGTACAGTAAGTCGTATTGTAGAATTCGGTGCTTTCGTTGATTTAGGCGGTGTTGACGGGCTTATCCATATTTCAGAAATGAGCTGGGGTAGAGTTAAGAAGGTTACAGACGTATTAAAGGTTGGCGACAAGGTTACAGTTACTGTACTTGATGTTAATCCAGAAAAGGGTAAGATTTCTTTATCTCTTAAGGACCTTAATGCAGACCCTTGGAACACAGCTGCAGAAAAGTATGCTGTAGGTAATGTTGTAACTGGTAAGGTAGTAAGAATGGTTCCTTTTGGTGCTTTCGTTGAACTTGAAGAAGGTGTTGACGGTCTTGTTCACATTTCTCAGATTGCATACAAGCATGTTGAAAAGCCAGAAGATGAATTAACTGTTGGTCAGGAAATTCAGGCTAAGGTAACAGAACTTGACCTTGATAACAAGAAGATTAGCTTAAGCATTAAGGAAACTCTTGAAAAGCCAAGCAAGTCAGAAGAAACTGAAAACGATGCTGAATAATATATCGGGAGTGATATAATAATGAAATTTAAAAAATTATTTGCTTTAGCTGTTGCAGGTATCATGACAATGTCTTTTACGGCATGTGGTAATAATAGCCAGTCTGCTGACAGTGATACTTTTAAGATTGGTGGTATTGGACCTTTAACAGGTGATGCTGCTAATTATGGTAACTCTGTAAAGAACGGTTGTCAGGTTGCTGTTGATGAAATAAATGCAGCTGGTGGTGCAAACGGTAAAAAGTTAGAACTTCTTTTTGAAGACGATGTAAATGATGCTGAAAAGTCAGTTAATGCTTACAATACTCTTATGGACCAGGGTGTTCAGGCTATTGTTGGTTCTGTAACAAGTAGTCCATGTATTGCTGTTGCTGCTGAAAGTGCAAATGATGGCATTCTTCAGATTACTCCAAGTGGCTCAGCAAAAGAATGTACAGCTGGTTCTAATGCATTTAGAATTTGCTTTACTGACCCACTTCAGGGTGAAGTAATGGCTAAGTACATTAAAGACAAGGGTATCAATAAAATTGCTATGATTTATGATGTATCTAATGATTATAGCAAGGGTATTCACGATTCTTTTGCTGCTAAATTTACTGAATTAGGCGGTCAGTTAGTTGATGACGAGTCTTTCTCAAAGGGAGATATTGACTTTAAGACTCAGCTTACAAAGGTTAAGACTTCAGGTGCTGAAGCATTATTCCTTCCAATTTACTATACTGAAGTAGGTTATATTAGCCAGCAGGCAGCTACATTGGGCTTAAATATCCCATATTATGGCTGTGACGGTTGGGATGGTATCATTAAGCAGTTAAATGGTGATACAAAGAATATTGAAGGTGCGACTTATCTTACACCGTTTGTAGCTACAGACACTTCTGAAAAGGTTCAAGCTTTTGTAAATACTTATAAAGAAAAGTACAACGCAGAACCTGACCAGTTTGCTGCTGATGGTTATGATGCGGTATATGCTATTAAGGCGGCTATTGAAAAGGCAGGCGATGATACTTCAAATGAAGCATTAGTATCTGCTATGACCCAGATTTCTGTTAATGGACTTACAGGTGATATGACATTTGATGAAAATGGTGAACCTAATAAGTCTGCTAAGGTAGTAGTAATCAAAGATGGTCAGTATGTTGCACAGAATTAATTGTTAGTTAATTTATGTAAAGCATTGCCACATATAAGTGACAATGCTTTACTTGTTTTTAAAAGAAAAATTAATCACAGGAGGTAAGCATATGGAATTTATTCAACAGTTTATAAACGGGTTGAATTTAGGTAGTATATATGCTCTTATGGCACTTGGTTATACAATGGTATATGGTATAGCAAAGATGCTTAATTTTGCCCATGGTGATATTATTATGGTGGGAGCGTATACTATTTCTGTTGGTGCTACAATGTTTGGACTTAGTCCTATTGCATCTGTTCTTTTAAGTATGGTTGTTTGTACTATTTTAGGTGTAGTAATCGAAAAGATTGCGTATAAGCCTTTAAGATTAGCATCACCTTTGACAGTTCTTATTACAGCAATAGGTGTAAGTTACTTCTTACAGAGTACAGCTCTTTTAATTTTTGGCTCTGAACAGAGAAGAGTAGCATCTGTTATTACTGTAAAAGGATTTAATTTAGGTCCTATTGAATTAACAGGAGAATCTGTTGTTACTTTGGGAGCAACAACTCTTATAATGATTGGCCTTGCTCTTTTTATAAACTTTACAAAGACAGGTAAGGCAATGTTAGCTGTTTCAGAAGATAGAGGGGCAGCAGAGCTTATGGGTATTAATGTAAATAAAACTATATCAATAACATTTGCTGTAGGTTCAATGCTTGCTGCAGTTGCAGGTGCATTGTTTGTATCTTCATATGGATTTGTTGGTCCATATACAGGTGCTTTACCAGGTATAAAAGCCTTCGTTGCTGCTGTATTAGGTGGTATCGGAAGTATACCAGGAGCAATGCTTGGTGGCATTTTACTTGGTATTATTGAAAGTTTTTCAAAAGCTTATATTTCTACACAGCTTTCAGATGCAATAGTTTTTGGTGTCTTGATAGTAGTGCTTTTAGTAAAACCGTCAGGTTTACTTGGTAAACAGAAAACAACAAAGGTATAAGGGTGGTTGACTATGAAAAATAAAAAGAATATAGTTTTAGCACTAATTGCTGTAATTATTTATGTTGTTATTTTTTCTTTAGCTCAGTTTGGAGTTTTATCAAGACATACACAGAGTTTATTAGTGCCAATTGGAGTAAATATAATTTTAGCTGTTTCGCTTAATCTTACAGTTGGTTTCCTTGGAGAACTTACATTGGGTCATGCAGGTTTTATGTCTGTAGGTGCATATGCAGGTTGTCTTTTCACAATTTATTGTAATTTACCAGTATGGATAGAGTTTCCTTTAGCTTTAATTATTGGTGGTTTAGTAGCAGCCATATTTGGTGTTATAATAGGTATACCTGCTTTAAGATTGAATGGTGACTATTTGGCAATAGTTACACTTGCTTTTGGTGAAATTATTCGTTCAGTGTTAAACAATGTTAAATTTACTGGTGGTGCTGGTGGTTTAAAAGGAATAGACAAAACAAGTAATTTTACTATTGCGTATATTTTAGTTATTCTTACATTAATAGTTATAACTAACGTTGTTCGTTCAAGACATGGTAGAGCTATTATGGCTATTAGAGATAATATTATTGCAGCTCAGTCTGTAGGTATTAATATTGTATATTATAAACTTGTTGCATTTGTTGGTGCTGCATTTTTCGCTGGTGTTGCAGGTGTTCTTTATGGACATAATCTTGGTATTTTAAAGCCATCTACTTTTGATTTTAATAAATCAATAGAAATACTTGTAATAGTTGTACTTGGTGGTATGGGTAATATTACAGGTAGTGTTATTGCAGCAATT
>ERZ780157.3813-NODE-3813-length-12171-cov-2.416474_pt1 | contig 12171 bp, 8 predicted proteins | sample MGYA00511169_ERZ780157 | MGnify/ENA primary metagenome ERZ780157 (study PRJEB29588, sample SAMEA1965149) | human gut metagenome | biome: human gut; feature: human-associated habitat; material: faeces | place: Denmark | collected 2008/2010 ... | reverse complement strand
CCCATATTGCGGCAGGGTACGATATATTGTGCAACTTTTGTTGTATTATCAAGCACGCTTGTCATAAGTGCTGCCATAAATTCAACAGGATAATAATATTTAAGATAAGCTGTACGGAATGCTACAAAGGCATAACATGCTGCATGTGACTTGTTGAAAGCATATTTTGCAAAATCCATCATAGTATCGTAAATATGGGAAGCCACACTCTCATCTATTCCTTTTGCAATACAGCCTGCAACATTTTCTTCTTCATTTCCGTATATAAAATTATGACGCTCTTTTTCCATTACCGCCTGTTTTTTCTTGGACATTGCTCTTCTTACAAGATCACTCCGGCCAAGCGTATATCCGGCCAGATCCCTTACTATCTGCATAACCTGTTCCTGATATACAATACATCCGTAGGTTTCCTTTAAGATTGGCTCAAGTTCTTTACAGGCGTAAGTTATTGAGGTCTTATCATTTTTTCCGGCAATATACTGTGGTATAAAGTCCATAGGTCCCGGACGATAAAGGGAAATACCGGCAATAAGGTCTTCTATTCCGTCGGGCTTAAGCTCCTTCATAAAGTTTTTCATTCCCGTACTTTCAAGCTGGAACACGCCCTCTGTCTTACCTTGTCCTATCATTTCAAGGACATTTCTATCATTGTAATCTATTTTACTTATATCAAATGACACGTCTCCACGCTTATTGATAAGTCTTTCGGCATCCTGGATTACCGTAAGTGTCCTAAGTCCCAGAAAATCCATTTTAAGTAATCCCAGTTCTTCGATTGTTGTCATTGTAAACTGGGTTGTTATCGTTCCGTCTGATGCTCTTGATAATGGTACAAATTCGTCAAGCGGCCTTGAACCGATTACAACACCTGCTGCATGCATTGATGTGTGTCGCGGCAGTCCTTCCAGTCTTTTGCATATATCTATAAGATATTTTACTTCCGGTTCCGTTTCATAGCGTGTCCTGAACTCATTGTTGGCGTTAAGTGCTTTGTCAAGGGTCATACCTATTTCGTTAGGTATCATCTTTGAAAGGCTGTCAGTTACTGAATACGGCATATCAAGAACACGTCCAACGTCTTTGATAACTCCTTTTGCAGCCAGGGTACCAAACGTTACTATCTGTACTACACGGTCTTTTCCGTATTTTTTCATTACATAATCTATAACTTCCGGTCGTCTTTCATAGCAGAAGTCAATATCAATATCCGGCATTGAAACACGTTCAGGATTGAGAAATCTCTCAAAAATAAGATTATATTTTATAGGGTCAATATCTGTTATTTCAAGGCAGTATGCAACAATGGAACCTGCTGCCGAGCCTCGCCCCGGTCCTACTGCTATGCCATTGCTTTTTGCATAGTTAATAAAATCCCATACGATAAGGAAATAATCCACATAACCCATTTTTTTGATTACCGACAATTCATAATCAAGTCTTTCTTCAAGTTCTGCAGCGCGTTCTCCGTATCTTTTTACAAGTCCCTCCATACAAAGATGTTCCAGATATTCCCATGAGGTATAGCCTTCCGGCACATCAAACTTTGGCAGCTTGGTCACGCCAAATTCGATCTCCACATGGCATCGTTTTGCAATCTTATGTGTATTATCAAGAGCCTGCGGAGCATAAGAAAACAGTTCCCTCATCTCTTCTTCAGATTTAAGATAATACTGTCCTCCCTCATATCTCATTCTGTCCTCGTCATTGACTTTTTTGCCTGTCTGAATGCAAAGAAGTATATCATGAGCCTCCGCATCATCCTCATAGGTATAATGGACGTCATTGGTAGCAACAAGCTCAATATTAAGTTCCCTGCTCATTCTGACAAGAAGCCTGTTAACCAACTTCTGTGTGGGTATTCCGTGGTCCTGTAATTCAAGGAAATAATTGCCTTTCCCAAATATTGCTTCATATTTAAGTGCTGCTTTACAGGCTTCTTCATAAAGATTTCTTGCAAGAAGCTTCTGCACCTCTCCTGCAAGGCATGCGCTTAAGCATATTATTCCCTCGGAATACTCCTCAAGGACTTCATAATCCACTCTGGGTTTATAATAAAAACCGTCAACAAAACCTTTAGACACAATTTTCATAAGGTTAGCATATCCGGTATTGTTTTCTGCAAGTAAAATCAAATGGTAATATCTGTCATCACTTATTCCCGGTTCTTTTTCAAAACGGGAGCCCGGTGCTACATATACCTCGCAGCCAAGAATCGGCTTGATTCCCACATTACGGGCTGCCCTGTAAAAATCAATCACACCATACATTACACCGTGGTCCGTTATGGCAAGGCTGTCCATTCCAAGTTCTTTTGCCCTTGCTGTTATTTCTTCAATTTTTCCCGAGCCGTCAAGAAGGCTGTATTCCGTATGTACATGTAAATGTGTAAATGACATAAATACCTCCAAAAAACTGCTGCACCATCCGGTACAGCAGTTCATATATTACATATTACTTTGCGCTTAAGTATTTTTCAATTTCTGCAATAGCATCATTTTCATCGTTTCCGGCAGCACTTACAAGCACTTCTTCTCCGGCATCAAGTCCTAATGTCATCATTCCCATAATGCTCTTTGCATTAACTTTTTTGTTACCAACCTCAACATAAATGGAACTTTCAAACTGACTTGCAACCTGTACAAATACTGCAACCGGTCTTGCTTCTAATCCTGTTGAAATCTCAATTTTCATGTTTTTCGTTATCATTAATAATTCCTCCTGGTGCCATACCATTTTTTTCTCTGAGACTGTCTGCTATCTGGCTTATCTTTCTAAGTCTGTGATTTACTCCTGATTTACCAAGGGGAACTGATAACATTGTTCCCAAATCTTTTAACGGAGTATCCGGATATTGTAGTCTTATCTTTGCTATTTCACAAAGACCGTCCGGAAGGCTGTTAAGCCCCATATGATCTCTTATATAGCATATATCCTCTGTCTGTTTTACCGCTGCATGAATAGTCTTGTTAAGGTTAGCTGTTTCACAATTCACCTGACGGTTCACAGAGTTACGAACCTCCTTAAGCACCCTGACATTTTCAAGATCCATTAAGGCTATGCGTGCACCCATTACATTAAGCATATCAACTATCTGGGCACCCTCCTTCAGGTATACCACATATGATTTACGTCTTTCAACGATTCTTGCATCCAGATGAAAAGAATTCATCGCATCCGCTATCTGGGAGGCTTTTTCCTTTCCTGAAGATACAATTTCAAAGTGATACGATTTCTCAGGATCCGATAGTGACCCTCCTGCAAGAAATGCTCCTCTTAAAAATGCTCTTTTGCAGCACATGCTGCTTATACCCATAATACTTACCAGGGATAAATCCCTGTTAATACTGCCATCCACATCCATCAGCTTGGTTGCAAGAAGTATTTTAATCGCAACGTCTGAATCTTTCACCCATATGGTATATACAGTATTGCCCGTTTCACGGTTTCTCCTGACCGTTGATCCGGTTATATATGAAAACGCTTTACATATCAGCCTCTGGCATTTACTTACCACAGCCATCCTTTCGGACTGTATCCTGATACAATGTCTTCCGTGACAGTCTGTATATATATCACCATTCATACTGATAATTGCAGCGATTTCCGCTATCTGACAATGTCTGGCTCCCGGCACAACCGTTACCAGCTCATCTTTTACTTTGTGAGAAAAAGACATAACCATTTTCCTCTATCTTTTAGTCTTGGTATCGAGATTAATATCTCTATGGTCTATCTTAATACCATATTCCCCGCCCTCAAGTCTGTTATATAACTCATTGGCAAGGGTAACTGATCTGTGTCTCCCACCTGTACATCCTATGGCAATTACAAGTCTGTTCTTGCCTTCAAGTATATAATTAGGAATAAGGAATTCTATCATATCGGTAAGTTTCTCAAGAAACTGATGTGCTATGTCAAATCCCATAACATAATCCTTGATAGGCTTATCATTGCCGGTAAGAGGCTTCAGTTCATCAATGTAATACGGATTAGGAAGAAAACGTACATCAAACACAAGGTCCGCATCCTCCGGAATTCCATACTTAAATCCAAATGAGAGAATTGTTACCATAAGGTTTTTAAAATTCTCATCATCTACGAATATTTTTTCAAGTTCCTGCTTAAGATCCCTTGTAAGCAATGTACTTGTATCTATAATATAATCTGCCTTATCCTTGATAAAGGCAAGTTCTTCTCTTTCTTTTTGGATACCCTCTATGACACGATGGTCTCCTGCCAGAGGATGATTACGTCTTGTCTCTTTATAACGCTTTACAAGGACTTCGTCGTCGGCATCCAGAAAAAGGACTTCATATTCGTACTTTCTGTGCTGCATACGCTCAAGCACCTTCGTGAGATCCGAAAATGTATCGCCTACACGCACATCAACTCCGATTGCAATATTAACCTGTCTGCTGCTTGCCATAGCAAGTTCCACAAATTTCAAAACAAGTTCCACAGGAAGATTGTCAACGCAATAATATCCGGCATCTTCCAATACTTTAAGTGCAGTTCTTTTTCCTGCTCCCGACATTCCTGTTACTATTACAATTTTCATAATCATCTCTCCATGTATAAAGGTAGCAACAAACTTAATTATTACAACATATTACACCTTTCGTCAAGTGTTCCCACTAAAATCTCCCAATAATCTTACTTCAGGCTCTAGTTTTATACCTGTTTTTTCCAGAACCGTATCTGTTACAAGATTAATGGTATCATATATGTCTCTGGCTGTTGCGTTGTTTCTGTTGATGATAAAGCCTGCATGTTTTTTTGAAACCTCGGCACCGTTTACGCCTTTCCCTTTAAGTCCGCATTCTTCAATAAGCCTGCCTGCAAAATCTCCCTCCGGTCTTTTAAAAGTACTTCCCGCACTTGGATATTCAAGAGGTTGTTTTTCTTTACGCTTTTCTAAGAGTTCATTGACTTTACGCGTCATTTTCTCCACATCGCCTTTGCACAGTTTCATTTCTGCCGACAGGATTATCTCCTGTTTCCGTATAAAAATGCTGTTTCTGTATGACAGTTCCATTTCACCCTGCTTATATTCATGGGTATTGCCCTGTCTGTCAATCGTTACGACTTTCGTAAGCACATCTTTCATCTCACCGCCGTATGCGCCTGCATTCATATAACATGCGCCCCCAAGTGTTCCCGGTATTCCTGCCGCAAATTCCAGTCCCGAAAGAGAATGTCTCCTTGCCGTATTAAAAAGCCTGGCAAGTGAAGTTCCCGCTTCTGCCGTAATCATGTCACCGTTTACGGTTATATTGCCCAGGTCACGCCCAAGCATTATTATCATTCCGTCATAGCCTTTATCTGATACCAGTAAATTGCTTCCATTCCCGATAACATAATATGGTATTTTGTATTCTTCTGCTGCCAGTATATATTTTTTTATATCCTCTGCCCTATAAGGCACCACAAAATATTTTGCCGGTCCACCCACTTTAAAAGTGGTGTGGTCCGACATCATTTCATTGCAAAATATACACTCTTCTCCGGCAATACTTTTTATTGCGGATAAAAAATCCATAAAAGTTCCTCCATTTTATACGGATTATAATACAAGCTTTGCTGCACCGTAAATACCTGCACTGTTTCCGAGAGTTGCAAGTTTAATCGGTGTTTTTCTGCACTGATGGAATGCTTTTTCAACATAATATCTGCTGATTGCATCAATAAGGAAATCTCCTGCTTTTGATACGCCACCGCCTACTAAGAACACATCAGGGTCTACAACACATGCTATATGTGACATGGCTATTCCAAGGTATTCCGCAAGTTTATTAACAGAAATAAGCGCAAGCTCGTCTCCCGCCTTTGCTGCATCAAACACATCCTTTGCTGTAAATTCTTTTAAATCCCTGAGTGAAGATGGCATCTTTTCTGATGCAAGAAGTTTTTTGGTTTCTTTTACAATACCTGTTGCGGATGCCACCTGTTCAAGACATCCTTTTTTACCGCAGCCGCAATATTCCGTTTCATCGTATACAACAGGCATATGTCCAAGTTCACCCGCTGCTCCGTGACTGCCTGTAACGATTTTGCTGTCAAGGACAATTCCGCCGCCTACGCCTGTTCCGAGAGTAAGCATTACAAGGTTGGCATAGCCTTTTCCGCCACCCTGCCATAACTCGCCAAGAGCTGCAACATTGGCATCATTACCTGCTTTTGCCATAAAACCTGTTTTGTCTTTAAGTATCTCTTCTACAGGGACATCACCCCAGCCGAGATTAACACAGCCTTTTACTATGCCTGTTGAAGTAACAGGGCCCGGAACACCGATTCCCACACCAACAACATCCTCCGGTGAAATAGCTTCTTCTTCAATTTTTGCCTTGATTGATTCTGCAATATCATCAAGAATATATTTACCTTTTTCCTCTTTTCTTGTAGGTATCTCCCAGTCTGAAAGCAATGAACCTTCCACCGTAAATACGCCCATCTTTACTGTTGTACCGCCAAGGTCAACGCCAAAACATAATTTTCCCATTTGCTGTTCTCCTTAATTCTATTCTTTTCTGTTAATACTGTTCTGTACTCTGTTATATAATTCTCTGGCCGCATTGTAACCCATCTTCTTCTGTCTCCAGTTAACTGCCGCAGATTCAACTATTACTGCAAGGTTACGTCCCGGTCTTACAGGAAGATTATGACATACTACTTTATTACCGAGAATTTCCGTATATTCTTCTTCAAGACCAAATCTGTCATATTCCTTTTCTTTGTCCCAGTCTTCAAGGTGGATTACCATATCTATTCCCTGTGTTTCCTTAACGCTCTCAACACCGAAAAGTGTCTTTACATCAATGATTCCGATACCTCTTAATTCAATAAAATGTCTTGTTATCTCAGGTGCTGTTCCTATAAGAGTCTCGTCACTTACTTTTCTGATTTCAACAACATCATCTGTTACAAGACGGTGTCCTCGCTTTATAAGCTCCAGTGCCGCCTCGCTTTTTCCTATTCCGCTTTCACCTGTAATGAGAACGCCTTCACCATATACATCCACAAGCACGCCATGTATTGAAATTGTAGGTGCAAGTTCAACCTTCATCCATCTGATAATCTCTGCTTCAAAAGATGATGTTACCTGACTTGCCTGTAAAAGAGGAATCTTATATTTTCTTGCTGCCTCAATCATCAGTTCATCAGGTACTTCATTACGGCAATATATGATACATGGTATATTATATGACAAAAGGCGGTCATATCTTTCTCTTTTGTCATCATCACTCATCTGCTTCATATATGCAGCTTCAACTCGTCCTATAATCTGGACTCTTTCATTGTCAAAATGGTCAAAAAAGCCTGCGAGCTGCAATGCCGGTCTGTTAATGTCAGGCACCATTACAACCTTGCTGCCTACATCAATATCCGGTGTAAGTATTTTCAGGTCCATTTTTTCAATAATTTTTTCTTTATCCAAATCTCTATCCATATTTTCCTCCATTATTTAAATCTTGCTATTAAATCATAATTACTTACATCTATAACTTTGCATTTTTTAAATTGATTTATAATGTTATCTGGTTTATCTATATTAGTATTTCTTATATAAACTCTTCCATCTATTTCCGGAACGTCTTGTATTGTCCTTCCTATATAATATTTTTTGTCAAAAGATATATCTTCTATTAAAACTTCATATTCTTTTCCTATCTTTTTTTCTAAGTTTTCTTTCGATATTCTACTTTGTTGTTCCATTATTTTTCTATATCTAGCCTTTTTAGTATTTCCATGAATTTGATTTGGCAATTTTGCAGCAGGTGTTCCTTCTTCCTTTGAATACATAAAAACTCCTAATTTATCAAATTTGGCTTTTTTTACAAATTCTAATAACTCATTAAAATCTTCTTGTGTCTCATCTGGGAATCCTACAATTAAACTAGTTCTCAATGTTACATCTGGTATTTTATTTCTGATTTTTTCTATTAATTTTGTAATATTATTTTTGCTTGTTCTTCGGTTCATTCTTTTTAGTACTCTATCAGAAATATGTTGAATTGGTATGTCAAAATAATGCGCAATTTTATTATTAGAAGATACTACATCAATTAATTCATCTGTAATTCCTTCTGGATATGAATATAAAAATCTGATCCATTTAATTTCTTTAATATTACTTAATTCTTTTAACAATTCTGCTAACTTACTTTCGCCATATAAATCTACTCCATATTTTGTTGTATCTTGTGCTATTACAATTAGCTCTTTAATTCCTTTTTTAGCAAGTTCTTTGGCTTCTTGCAAAATATCTTCCTTTTTTCTACTAACAAAAGGTCCTCTTATATATGGAATTGCACAATATGTACAATTATTACTACATCCTTCTCCAATTTTTAAATAAGCAAAATTTTTACCAGTTGTAACAACTCTATCCAAAAATTCACCTTGTTCAAACATTGGCATTTGTGGAATTTCTGTTATTTTTGTTATGGCTTTAGTTTCCGATTTATTTACAATATTTCTTTTTACTAAGTCCTCTACTTTGTCCCATAACTGATTATATTCATCTATTTTTATAAATAAATCTACTTCTGGAAGTAATTTTATTAAATCGTCATAATATCTTTGAACTAAACACCCCATTGCTATCAAATATTTACATCTTCCTTTTTTATACTCTGCCATTTCTAAAATAGTATTAATAGCCTCTTCCTTAGCAGAATCTATAAAACCGCATGTGTTTACTACTATTATATCTGCTTTTTTCTCATCATTCACAATATTAAAATTATTTTCCTTAAATTTTCCAATAGTTGCTTCAGTATCAATTAAATTTTTGCTACATCCTAGTGATACAAATCCTACGTTCATTTTTTCTTCCTTTCTGAGATGAGACAAGAGGGACAGGTCTTAAATGTCTCATTTTCATTTTATAACTTCTTATACTTTAAATATTACTCTTTACATATAAATGACCTGTCCCTCTTGTCTCATTCTTTGTGGCTACAAATGTGTTTTCTTGTCATTTCCATTAAATCTAATTTTGTAAAACCTTCTACTTGCGTTTTTGTTCTATCTTTTTTTAATTCCTCTTTTAGAAGTTCTTCTACTTTTTCCCTATCTTCTTGATTCTTCATGTCTATATAGTCAATAATAATAATCCCACCTATATCTCTTAATCTTAGTTGTTTAGCTATTTCTATTGTTGCTTCTTGATTTACTCTTAAAATAGTTTGTCTTAAACTTTTATTTCCTGTATATTTTCCTGTATTTACATCAATAGCTGTTAATGCTTCTGTTTTATCTATTGTTATAAATCCTCCACATTTTAGCCATATTTTTCTATTTTGAATTTTTTCGATTTGTTTATTTATGCCATAAGTATTAAATATATCTTTTCCCCTTTTTATTGATATTTCTTTATCTGTCATATCCATTAACATTTTATCTATAATATCTTCACTTTTATATAATAGTTTTGGGTTATTTTGATTAGGATTAATTCCTGTTTCAATAATTTTATTCCATTTATTTTGAATATTTTTTATATCTTCGATAATTTCTTTTTCTTTTCCTTGTGCAGATGTTCTTATAATAGCTCCATTTCCTTGTTCTAAGTTTTCCTTTACTAATTTAACTAGTCTTTTTTGCTCCTCTTCACTTTCGATTTTTTGAGAAACTGTAATAATTTCAGTATTAGGCATTAATACTATATATTTACTTGGTAAATTAATATGTGTTGATACTCTTGCACCCTTTTTTTGGTTACTATCTTTTTTTATTTGAACCAATAATTTTTGATTTGGCTTTATTATATCTGAAATTTTTATATTTTCATCTTGCGTTTCTTTTGTTTCATCTATTTTTGGTAAGATATCTTTTAAATGTATAAAGCTGTTTTTTTCTGTTCCAATATCTACAAAAGCTGCTTGCATCCCTTTTATAATATCTTTTACTATTCCAATATAAATATTTCCTTCTCTTCTTTTTGTCTCATTATCTTCTTCATAATATTCTATTAATTTTCCATTTTCTACTAATGCAATTTGTTTTTTTTCTTGATTTTCTTGTATTAATAACTCTGTCATATTTACCTTCCTTTTTATGTTTTAATTGTATTTATTCATAGCTTTGTCAACACCATTTTCTAAAATTTCTATAACAGCATCTTTAGCTATAGTAGTTGCTTCATCTAGTATTTTTTTATCACTTTCTGAAACATTTCCTATTACATATTTTATCATATCACTTTTATTTTCTGGTTTTCCTATTCCTACTCTTATTCTAGTAAACTCTTTATCTTTGATGTTTTGGATAACTGATTTCATTCCATTATGTGAGCCTGGACCTCCTATTTTTCTTATCTTTATGGTTCCTGGTTTTACATCCATATCATCATATATAATTATTATATTTTCTTTTTGTATTTTATAAAAATCGATTGCTTCTTTTATACTCTCTCCACTTAAATTCATAAATGTCTGTGGCTTTAAAAGCACTACTTTTTGATTTTCTATATTTCCTATTCCATATAATCCTTTGAATTTATTTTTATTAACTTCTATTTTATATTGTTTTGCTAATTTATTAATTGTATTAAAGCCCATATTATGCCTTGTATTGCTATAATCTTCCTCTGGATTTCCTAATCCTGCAATTAAAAACATTTTTATCACCTTACTTATTAATTAAACTATTATTTATTTTATCTTGTTTCTTGCTTTTTTTCAAGCTTTTTTAAAAAATACAACAAAAAAGGTTACAGGCAGTAATAAATTATTATGATGTCCAAGTTGTAGTGGGAGCTAAAGCTTGGACATCTAATAATTTATTACTGAACTGTAACAAAAAAAGCACTAGTAAAAGTGCTTTTTATTTATTATTCTGCTGATTCTTCTGTTTCTGGAGCTTCATAAGCTTCTAAAATAGCTTTTTGAATTTTCTCTCTAGTTTCAGCATTGATTGGATGAGCTATATCCTTGAATTCTCCGTTTGGAGTTTTTCTGCTAGGCATAGCTATAAATAATCCATTTTGGCTTTCGATAACTTTAATATCGTGAACTGCGAATTCGTTATCGAATGTTACAGAAGCAACAGCTTTCATTCTGTTCTCTGAATTTACTTTTCTTAAACGTACATCTGTTATTTGCATTTTGCGCACCGCCTTCCAAAGTTTTAAAATATTTTGTACAATTATTACTATTTCTATGTACACTTATTTTATTCGTCAAAAATATTTTTTTTCCTTCTATTTTTTTATATTTTTGCCTTTTTTCTATTTTATCACTTTTTAAGCTTCCATAGCATACATTATTACCACAAAGTATTGAATAATTTGCATAAAAAGTATATAATACCTAAAGTAAATAGTGGTTTATAGGTTAAGCCTTAAAAACCTAAATATAATTATAAGGATGTTTTAAAAATGGCACATATTGAGGAATTAAAACAATATAAACATATACATATGATAGGAATTGGTGGAGTTAGCATGAGCGGAATTGCTGAAATTCTAAAAAATTGGGGATTTACTGTTACAGGCTCTGATGCACATTCTTCTGAAAATACAGAAAAACTAATTCAAAATCATATTCCTGTTACAATAGGTCATGACCTAGAAAATCTTGAAAAATCAGACTTAGTAGTTTATACTGCTGCAATAAATAAAGAAGATATAGAATTAAAAAGAGCTAAAGAATTAAATATTCCAGTTATAGAACGTGGTACATTTTTAGGCAAATTAACAAAAGCATTTCGTAACACAATTTGCATTTCTGGAACACATGGAAAAACAACAACAACTTCTATGATTTCTATGTGCTTTTTAGAAGCATGTAAAGATCCATCTATTCAAGTTGGTGCTTATCTTAACGCAATAGATGGAAACTACAGAGTTGGAAATAGTGAGTATTTCATTATAGAAGCTTGTGAATATGTTGAAAGTTATTTAAAATTATTTCCAAAAACTGAAGTAATATTAAACATTGATAATGACCATCTTGATTATTTTGGTACATTTGAAAACATAGTAAAATCATTTGGTAATTACGTAAAATTGCTTCCAAAAGATGGACTTCTTGTTGTAAATTGGGATGATGAAAATTGTAGAGCTATAACTAAAAACACAGAAGCGAAAGCTGTAACATATGCAATCGAAAGCCAAAATGCAAACTTTGTTGCAAGAAATATTGTATTTAATGATAATGGCTTTCC
>ERZ780157.3811-NODE-3811-length-12177-cov-6.998763_pt1 | contig 12177 bp, 6 predicted proteins | sample MGYA00511169_ERZ780157 | MGnify/ENA primary metagenome ERZ780157 (study PRJEB29588, sample SAMEA1965149) | human gut metagenome | biome: human gut; feature: human-associated habitat; material: faeces | place: Denmark | collected 2008/2010 ... | reverse complement strand
AGCCACCGCCACCACGCACACCTTCGCGCCGTTGGGAACCTCGATAAAGGTTTCGGTTGTTTCCTGCGTGCTGCCGTTGACCGTGCAGAGGTATTTCTCGGCGTATTCAACGGGGTCCCAGCGAACAAGGAGCTTGTTGCCCTCATATCCCACGTAGACGGTTGGGGTGCGGAGCTTGAGCGGCTCGCAAACGAACCATTCGCTCCATTCGCCGTCGGTGTAGTAGGGTCTGCTCTCCGACGCGAGCAGGCGGACACGGATCTTTTGATTCATCAAAAGCTTGACTCTGTCCCAATCATTCTGCGTGTAGGTGTGGAGCAGGTTGCCGTCGGCATCGCTGATCTCCACCGCGTAATTGGTCCAATGACCGCCGACAAGCTCGGGGGTGAGGACCTCCCATGAGCCATAGTTGTCAACGTTTTCGGTATCAATCCAAACCGAAGCGGTGGGGAGCTTGGCATAGACCGTGTAGTCGACCACCGCGCCGTCCCAATCGTAGGGGTCCTCCTCGGTGTAGGTCCTGCCGAACATGATATAGGTGAAGCGGATGTGATAGTTGCCCGCCGCCTTGGTGGTGGGGTTGATCTCGATCTCGATCGGCTCCAGATCACCGAGCGGGAATGCCGATTCGGGCTCCTCGCCCGCCTTCAGCGCCGCGATCACGTCCTCGAGCCAAGCTTCCTCGTCGATCCGGAAGTCGGGAGAGCTCTGCGACCAGAGCACCTCCACGATGTCGTAGCTGTTCTCCTTTGCGAGCACGATCTGGTTGACGTATCCGAGCGCACGGTAGGACTCGTCGCCGAGGTTGTTGCGGCTCATCACCTCAAGATAAAGCTTGTTGCCGTCGAGCGTGAAGAGGTTGTCATAGTTCTCGTCCGAAACAACGAACAGGTAATCGTTTTTGCCGATCGCGGGTCGGATCGTAACGTATCCGTTGCAGAGCTCTCGCTCGACGTCCACAGGATCGCCGTTGTTGTAGTCGAGGTCGGCAACGATGCGGAAGCGGCAGCTGTCATCGCCGCCAAGCTCCCGATAGCCGCGGAGGGTGACGTAGACCATGCCGTCGGGCCCCGTGAAAACGCAGTCGTCCTCATGGAGGTCGATCTCGTAGAAATAGGGGCTACCCTCGGCGAGTGCTTCCCAATCGGAGCGGGTGAGCGCCGCATATTTGTTTTCCATCTGCTGCTGGACGCCACGCAGGCGATCGAGCTCGAAATAAACGCGGTTGAATTCCTCGCCGTTCGTGAAGCGGTCGAGCGAGTCGAGGCGAGCTTGCAGCTCGTCGATCGCGGCGGGATGGTCGAGCAGATAGAGGGCGTCCTCGGCGATGTACTGCTTGCTGTCCTCGCGCCAGATGCGTAGGGTGAGGTTGTCGAGGTTACAGGGGGAGTCCGCAAAAACGCGGAAGCCGATGATGCCGTGCTGCAGAAGCCCGTATTCCATCTCGTGCGTGTAGGTGGGCATATAGAGTCGCTCGGTATACACGCGGCTCTCGGTGTACTGCTCGACACCTGCGGCGTTTTTGTAGTAGACGCGCACCACGTAGTCGGTACCCGAGAGGATGCCCTCGCGGATTTCGGCAGAGCCCGTAAAGGCACCCGAATATACGCGGTTTTCCTCGGAAATCGAATAGCGGTAGACCTCCACCTTGCTAAAGGTAAAGGCGGGGTCCGAGAGCGTGCCCTCGGCAGTGACCACTGCATAGCGCTTGCCGCTCTGCTCGTCGAGCTTTGTTGCGGTGTCGACCTCAACCGTCACAGCCTCGGCGGTGGTAAAGCTCTCGGTGGCGATCACGTGGGGGCTGACACCGTTGCCGTCGTGAATGTCGGCAACGAGCACAACAGCCACGGTATAGCGCTGCCCGGCGCCAAGACCTGTGAAGGAGAGCGCATTGGTACCAACCGTCAGCTTTTGCTGCGTGATGATCGCGTTAGATCGGTCAAGCAGGACCGCACGAAGCCATCCGCCTGTTTTGGTCAGATAGTTTTCGCGTTCTGCTACGGTGAAGGAGAGTGCCACCGAGGATGCGGTTGGGGTGAGCGGGGATGCGGTTTCAACAGTGAGATCGCCGCTGCGGTAGGTAAGTCCAACGGTTACCTTGTCGCGGTTGGCGTCGATCAGAACAGCCTTGCCGTTCTGGCTGACGTTGTTGCCCTCCACGTATTCGATCTCGGTCACCTGATAGGTGATTTCGCCATAGGTGCTCTGCGGAACGGTCACGGCAACGTAAACGCAGTTGAGGTAGGTGTTTCCGCTCTTGATAAAGAAGGACTGCAGCGCACCGCCGCTCTGATATTTCGTTCCGCCCAGCTTCATGCTGAGAATGGTGTTCTGATCGGGGTTGTCGAGCCATATCTGGATATAAACCGTTCCGCCTGCCGTGCTGTAAACAGGGTAGCTGCTTGCAGGGGGAAGCGTGTCGCCGAGTGCGAGCGAGGAATCGGTGAGCAGCGACGCCAACGCGCTGTCCAGATTGCCCATCACGATCGACGAATAAAGCGTGGGAACTGCGTCGGGGAAGGTGGGCAGCTCGGTTTGCGAGGGTGCGGCACTCGACGCGAGAATGCCCAGATACGTGGGCGCCGTTGAGGGGTCAACAGGCGGATCATTCTTGTCGGTCTCGGTTGATCCACCCGTTGGCGGCTCACCCGTTTCGGTTCCGCCCGATTCGCCTGTCGGCGGCTCGGCTCCCGTGGTGGAATCGGGGTCGGTTGCCTCGGTGGAGTAGGTGACACTGTTGCTCCAATCGCTCGTTGCGAAATTGGCGTTGTCGCCAACGGCGCGGATTTTGAAGGATTGCCCCTCGGTCAGGCGTCGGCTCGTCACCGTGTTTTCCAGATAGGAAAGGGCACCGTCCACGCTGATCTCAAATTTGTCGGCGTTCGGGTCGGCTTCCCAGGTGGCGAGGTCGCCCTCGAGCACCACGGTGGGCGTTTGGAGCTTGGTCAGATTGTTCTCGCCCTCGTTGCACGCAGTGAGCGTCAGGATTGCGGCAAGAAGCAGAAGCAGGGGCGACAGAAATCTCTTTTTCATGATAGCACCTCCGTAAAAAATGAAAGATTTCGGGGTCGGTCATCGCTTTTCCTGTGATGTCGGTAGAGCTTTCTACATTTTTATTCTATCACGGTTTGGAGAATGCGTCAATAAAAAATCACAATTGACCAAAAATTTTGTAGCACTGCACAACTGCCGCGGCACGAAATTATGCAAATAAAACAGATGATATAATAAAGATGGAGCAATCGGGGTGCAATTTTTGAAAACGCTCTTTACTTTTCTTCAAAGCTGTGGTAAAATACTAACGAAAGATAAAAAGCCAACGGTAGGCGAGCGCCTATCGGGAAAGGACACAAACAATGGCACTCAAAAAAAGAAGTGAAATGGACGCGCAGTTTACCTGGAATTTTTCGGATATTTTTGCCGATGACGCCGCATGGGAGCTCGCATATACCGAGGCAGAGCGTGCGATCGGGCAGATCGACGCGGTGCGCGGCACGCTGGGCAACTCGGTGGAGGCGATGAAGGCGGGACTTGACACCGTTTTTGCCGCTGCTGAACAGACCGAGCTGGTCTACGTTTATTCGATGCTGCGCCTCAATGCCGACAACGGCGACCCCGTATATCAAAAAATGAACGGTCGCGCCACCAATCTCTACGTCAGGTTCTCCACCGCCTGCGCATTCCTCGATCCCGAAATCCTTGCGATCGACGGCGAGCAGCTTGCCGCAATGATGAATGATCCCGCTCTTGCCACCTACCGACACATGCTCGAGGACACCGACCGCTCGCGTGCACACACCAAGAGCGCCGAGATCGAGCAGATGCTTGCCATGATGTCGGATATGGCAGACGCCCCCTCCAATGCATTCACGATGCTCGAGAGCGTGGACATGACCTTCCCCACCATCACCGACGAGAACGGAGAGGTGGTTACCCTGACGCACGGAAACTTCGGCGTTTACCGCGAGAGCACAGATCAGCGCGTGCGCCGCGACTCCTTTGAGCAGTATTTCGGCGAGTTCAAAAAATATATCAACACGCTCTCTGCAATGTATGCGGGCAACGTCAAAAAGGACAATTTCTACACCCGTGTGCGCGGATTTGATTCCTCCTGCGAGCGCGCTCTCTTTTCCAACAACGTCCCCGTCCGCGTTTACGATCAGCTCACCGAGGCGATTCACGCAGGGCTCCCGATCATGCGCCGCTATCTGGAGCTGCGCCGCCGTGTGCTGGGGCTGGGCGAGCTGAATATGTATGACCTCTATTGCCCGATGGTGAAGGAGGTTGAGATGACCGTGACCTATGACGAGGCAAAGGAGCTTGTGAAAAAAGCGACCGCGCCGCTCGGCGAGGAATACGGCAGACTGCTCGACCGCGCATTCTCGGAGCGTTGGATTGACGTATATGAGAACAAGGGCAAGACCACGGGTGCTTATTCCTGCGGCGTGCACGGCGTGCATCCCTACGTTCTGCTCAACTACACCGACACGCTCGACGATGCCTTCACGCTCGCGCACGAGCTGGGTCACGCAATGCACTCCTACTATTCGAGCGCAAACCAGGACTACGTGAACCACGATTACCGTATTCTCGTTGCCGAGGTGGCGTCCACCGTCAACGAGGTCCTGCTCACGCGCTACCTGCTCTCCACCGAGACCGACCCCGCCCGCCGCGCCTATATCCTCAACCATTTCCTTGAGGGCTTCCGCACAACGGTGTTCCGTCAGACCCTCTTTGCAGAGTTTGAGCGAGAGGCGCACGATCTCGAGATGAACGGCACGCCGCTCACCGCCGAGGTGCTGAACGGAATCTACCGCCGCCTCAACGAGCTCTATTACGAGGGCGCGGTTGTGAACGAGCTGCAGGACATCGAGTGGGCTCGTATCCCGCATTTCTACAACGCGTTCTACGTTTACCAGTACGCAACCGGCTTCTGCTCCGCGGTTTCGATCGCGAAGAAAATTCTCGAGGAGAACGGGACGGCAGACTACCTGCGCTTCCTCTCCACGGGCGGCTCGGATTATCCGCTGGAGGAGCTCAAGATCGCGGGCGTGGACCTGACCAAGCCCGACACGGTTGCCGCGGCAATGGCGGAATTCGACTCGGCACTCTCCGAGCTTGAGCGGTTGCTCTGACTTTTTTCTCCCGAGGCTGTAACCTTTTACCAAAAAAAGCGACTGATTGAATGAGGCAGGCATGCACAGAGATGCTGCTTGTACCGCATTTGACATTTTCTTTCTGAAGGGGGACGAATTACATGAAAAAACAACTGAAAAAAGGACTGCTGCTATTCACAGCTCTGTTGATCCTCACCCTCGTGCTCGTGGGGTGTACGTCGGCACCACAGGATGTGCCGCCCGCCTCCGCGTATGATATCCCCGGGGAGATTTCCTGGTCGTTCGACAGTGCCTCCGGAGAACTTGTGATCATCGGAACGGGCGCGATAGAGAACTACACGCTCTGGGTTTATGACGATTGGGGCATGGGAACCAATGTTGACAGCCGTCCGTGGAAGTGGTGCCTGTCCTCTGCCAAAACGGTAACGGTTGGAGAGGGGATCACGAGCATAGGAAACCACGCCTTTGACGGTTGTACGTCTCTCACAAAGGTCAATCTCCCAAACACGCTCGAGCGGATTGGAGCACTTGCGTTCGGTGAAGCATCGATTACCTCGCTCTCGATTCCGAAACGCGTAATGCGTATTGAGAGCTATGCCTTTGATCGCTGTTCCGAACTCTCCGAGCTTTCGTTTGCGAAGAACTCCGCGCTGACCTACATCGGTGAGGGGGCGTTCCGAAGCTGTGTGAAGCTCACCGCCGTTACCTTCCCCGCGGGTTTATGCGAGATCGACAAGGAGGCGTTTTCCTCCTGCTCGGCGCTCTCCTCGGTCAAACTTCCCGCTGCTTTGACAAAAATTGCATCGCGTGTCTTTTTGGGCTGTGACGCCCTGACGAAAATTGAAATTTCCGCAAACGTTACCGAGATCGGCGATCATGCTTTTTATCACTGCGATAAGCTCGCAAGCGTTACTGTTTCAGATGGAGTCCGAAGCATTGGCGAAAAAGCGTTCTCCACCTGCCCTGCAATCACCGAGGTGCATCTGCCGGCGAGCGTGGAGAGCATCGGCGCGGAGGCATTCAGTAATTGCAAATCACTCAAGACCGTCACGGTTGCCGAGGGGAGCCGACTTACCACAACGGGGGTTTCGACCTTTGCCGGATGCACGGCATTGGAGCAGGTTACGTTCGGTGCCGATTCTGCGCTGACCAGAATCGGTGACAGCGCGTTTGCGTGCTGCGAAAAGCTGAAAAGCATCAATATTCCAAACGGCGTAACGTTGATTGGTGATGGCTCGTTTTCCTATTGCTACGCGCTGGAGGAGTTGACCCTGCCGAGTCAGCTTTTCCGAATCGAGAGAAGCGCGTTTGCGTTTTGTACCGCGATTGAGAGCATTACGATTCCACGCGGCGTGAAGGTGATCGTTCAAGGGGCGTTTCAAAATTGTGACGCACTGCGCGAGGTGATCTTTGAAGGCAGTGAGAAGGAGTGGAACGCCATTAGCAAGAGAAGCGAGGATTGGACCTATCTTGCCGGGCGTTGCGAAATTGTTTTTCGCGGCTCGAATGAATAAGCGAACAGAATTGCACCGATTCCAAACAAGGGGCTGCGTCATTGACGCAGCCCCTTCTCAAAAAAACGACGGGGGTGAGTACCAATGCATTTTCTGCATGGGACTCACCCCCGTATTCAAAAAACAGATGATATCACTCTAAAAACATTGCACTCGCAAAAGCTCATTTCTTTGCCTCGCGGTCGAGCACGCAGCTGCCCTTCACGCGATTGACCGCGCGGGCGGTCTGCGCATCAAAGAGAAAGAGCGAGAACTGCCAATCGGCGGGATGCGTGTCGAGGTGATTGAAGATTTTATCCATCACGTCGTCCACGTCCTCGGGCTTGGCGTCCTTTTTCGGCTCAACCACGAACACACTCGAGAAGAACTGCTCGGTAATCACCTTTCGCACCACGTAGATGCGTTGGATCGCCCGATTGACGTCAACCGAGTCGACGTAGGCAAGGATCCCATCCAGCATGCCCTCGGGCATCTCGTCGGGGCGGAGGTTGTCGCGGGGCGAGAGGCTTTCTGTTCCTGAATATTCGTCCACCTGCTGCTGCCCCAGCTCCAGCGCGCGCTCGCGGTAGTGGTCCAGCTCCTCCTGCAGTCCCATCATGCAGCAGAAATGACCGATCGCGTCGAGTCCCTCGTCCACGTAGTTCTTGTTGAGCTCGATCGCGCGCCAGATGTGCTCGATGCCGCCCTGATCGTAGCGGCGGAGCATGAGCTGACCCTTGGTCATCTCGGCGTGCGGTGTGGCAAATTTGTTGGTTGAGGTGCTGATCAGGTGATCGCAGAATCCCTCAAGCTCCTCTCGGCGGTCGAGCGCCCAGAGTGCATTGATCACCGCACGGGTCTCCTCCACCGAAACCTCGCCGTTCGCAGCCTGCCATTTTTCAACCGTGCGTACGTGAACCAGATATGCCTGCTCGCGTCGCTCGGCGTAGCCCTCCTTTTCTGCCTCGAGGAATTCAGCCTCCACGGCATCACGCGCCCGCAGGACCTCCTCGCCGTACGCCCCCTCGTAATCGGTGGGAAGCGTGACCGTGAAATCCGATACGCCGAGCGATTGCAGGCGTCGGCGCAAAATGGGGTGCGACGCGGTGCGCGGCTCGATTTCCTTCGCGAGAAGCGAGCGCCAGAAGTCCTCGCGCGCGGCAACGGCACGGCGGAAGGCATCGGAGAGCACCGTCATCGCGTTGGAGCGCGGCTCCTCGGGGGCGAAGAAATGCTCCCCCACAAAGTCTGCCATCTCATATTCAAAAAGCTCGTAGAATGCAAGCTTTCCGAGCGCGTTTGCCGCGGTTTGCGGGTTTCCGTGCTGCAGGATCGCGTTGTCGGCGATCTGCTCGATCGCGATCGAGGAGGCAATGCGGTAGACGAAATATTCAAAGGTAAAGAGCGCCTCGGGGTAGAGGAACAGCAGGTTGCAGAGCTGATCGAGGACGGTGGCATCGCGCGAGGTGATCGCGTTGTAGGTCATAAATTCGCGGTCGGAGGGGTTGCCGTCCTTGGTCAGGTGCGCAAACTCATGGAGCAGGACACAGTAGAGCTCCTCCTCGGAGAGTGCCAGGAGCAGCTGCACGCCGAGCTGGAGCGAGTAGGTCTTGCCGATTTTTGCAATGCCTGCGTTGCAGTTGCTGAGCAGAAAGATGCGAATTTCTCCTGAGAGCCCCGACGCCGCAGCTGCCTTTGCCGCCAGCGCTTGCAGGGTGGGGTAGTCGGCGGGCGAGACGTAGCCGCTGAAATCGGGCTTCTCGGCGTATGGCACAATGCGCCCGAAGATGGCGTAGAGCAGATAGACGGGAATGATGGATAGTCCAACCGAGTCGCCGCTCTGTGCCGAGGCAACACCGATGGCAAAGGCGAGAAAGAGCGCAACGAGCGCGGTCAGAAGCGAGCACGCGTCGAGCATGCGACGCAGACGCACGAGTCTTTTGACGGCGCGCGGCAGGTCCTCACATGCTGCTTCGCGTTGCGCGAGATAAAATTCCTGCATCCTTTGCACGCTCTCCGAGCGCTTCTTCCGAAAAACGGCGAACGCGCAGCAGCTTGCAGCGATCAGGACGAGCAGAAGCCCGAGGATTCCAAGCGCCACAAAGCCGAGCACATGCCCCACCGAGGACGGAAACAGGGGCGCGAGCTCGACGCCTGCCACTGCCATTGCTGCGGTGACGGCAACGGCGCCGAGGGCGCGGAAAACGTAGGAAAGTCCTTTTCTGATTTGTGGTGACATAAATTTCTCCTTTTTGCACTGTTTTTAATAGTGTTTCTGCCTTCTTTTTAAAATAGTTCTAATTCTTATTCCAAATTATTCATCATCAAGCTCGGAAATCACAGCGTCAAAATCACTTTTGTAACCCAGCGAATAGAGATATTGCTTGCCGAATTTGCTGCTGTCGCAGAGCAGGATTTTGATGCGCGAGCGCTCCAGCATCACCCGACGCAGGTTGATCTCCTCGATCGAGATGTCACTCACCTCGCCGTCGTCCGAGAGCCCGCGGCAGGAGAGAAATACGGTGGAGGCACGGATTCCGCGCACGCATGCCTCGGCATGGCTGCCAACGTAGCAAAAGGAGCGTGTGATCATCTGTCCGCCCGTTGAGATTACGCGCACGCCGCGCTCGGCAAGGGCGATCGCGGTCTTGGCTCCGCTCGTTACCACCAGAATGTCGCCAACCTCAGCGATCGGGTCCACCATGTGTGCCGCCGACGAGGAGCCGTCGAGAAACACCACGTCCCCCTTGTGCAGGTAAGTCGCCGCCCGACGTGCCATGATCTCCTTTGCGCGCTCCTGCTCGCTCGCGCGCACCTCGTAGGGGATTTCGCGGTCGGGAGCACCGCCCAGAATTGCACCACCGTAAACGCGCTTGAGATAGCCCTGCTTCTCGAGGGCGGCAAGGTCGCGGCGAATGGTGGGTTCGCTGGCAAAAAGCTCGCGTGCAAGACGCGGCACGCTCACGCTTCGATCGCGCTTGAGAATATCGAGAATCTGTTGTTGTCGGCTAATGATTAGCATGGTGTGCGTTCTCCTTTCGCGCCCAATTGCAGAAAATGGGGGGAAGTATATCGCCTTCTTGCCTATATTGTATCACAAAGGGCTCGTCATTGCAAGGTTTCTTTACAAAAAGACGCCGACTTTCAAAAAATATTCCTTCAAAAAGGAAAAGGGACGCATAGCGCGTGCCCAAACGGCGTAGAATAGGAAGGGGAATCCGTCACGCATCGTCGGTTTGAGAAAAGATTTTCAAGAAAAAACGAAAAAGGGGTTGACAAGAGGGATGGGATGTGGTATAATAACCCATGCGAACCGTCACAGGGGGCGCAAAAATAGTCTCTCGGTGCTACCTTGCCGGTGTGGCGGAACAGGCAGACGCCCGGGACTTAAAATCCCGTGATACGTGAGTATCGTACCGGTTCGATCCCGGTCACCGGCACCACTGAGGGATTTACGCGAAAGCGGCGCAGTCGGCGGAAAGAGAAGTGAACGCTTCCCCGGCAAAAGGCAATGTTAACGGAACGCACCCCAATCTATCGCGGAGTAGAGCAGCCTGGTAGCTCGTCGGGCTCATAACCCGGAGGTCGTGAGGTTCAAATCCCACCTCCGCAACCAACGCAAAGGACACCGAAAGGTGTCCTTTTTGCGTTGGTTGCAGAGCGGACCTTGAGCCATGCACTTCCTCCGGCAGCGGCAGGCGGCGGAGGGAGTGGGTAGGCAAGCAAAAACACCACGGTGCGGTGTTTTTGTGCAGCCGAAACCGCCAAATCAAGGAGTTGAAGAAGCAATCTGTGATTGCGACGCGCAACGACTATGATTTGGTGGAGGGCAAAAGCCGCAGGCGGCAAATCCCACCTCCGCAACCAACAAAAAAGCCTAATTTGTCTACCGACAAATTAGGCTTTTTTGAACTAAGTGTTCCGCAAGCGGAACGTGAAGTATGCTTCGCAAGTGAAGCGAGGCTACGCCTCGTGAAGTGCGCTTCGCGCGATAAGATGCGGAACACTTAACTTAACTGCTCCGAAGGAGCAACTTCACTGTGCCGCAAGGAACGACTTCACTGCGGCTTGCCGCAACTTCACTATTGAAATAATTGTAAGTATGTGGTATAATGTTGGTGAAAGTGAGGTGCATATCATGTCCGAATCCAAACTCCGCTCACAATCTATGGATTTTGCAGTTCAAATAATAAATCTTGTAAAATCACTTAAAGAAAAGCGAGAATCTATAATATCCAACCAAATCGGCAGAAGCGGCACCTCTATTGGAGCAAACATCCGTGAAGCACAGTATGCTCACGGTAAGGCTGATTTTATTGCTAAGCTTCAAATCGCACTCAAGGAAGCAAACGAAACGGGATATTGGTTGGAACTTTTATATAAGACAAATTACATTACCGAAAGCGAATACAAAGCGTTAGATTCCGCTTGTACGAGTATTCGAGTAATGCTTATTTCTTCTATCAATACAGCAAAGGAGAGACAATAATGTTTGTTTATTGCTTGTACATTAGCGGTTCTAGGGCAGGGGATGAAATACACAATGCAAACGATGACTGTGCAATCTGTAAAGCATGGTCAAAAAAGCAGGCAATAAAGAAATTTAAGAGGATGTATTGTGATTTCGAAGAATCCAATGTTTTTCGTGCGAAATACAACAAATATGGGATCGCGGTGTTAACCGATTATTGATTTACGCACCTTTTTTGCGTTTTTACCTACGCTTACGCACCGTTTGTGCGCTTCTTCGCAAAAAGAAAACCACCCATCAGGGTGGTTTTCTTTTTGTACTTTTCACTATTCTCTTTTCACTCTTCACTTTTCTCTAAATCTCCCGCGCGACTTTTCCAGAGAAGAGATAAGAGAGAAGAGAGAAAAGAAAAGGTAGCTTTTCGCTGTGGCGAAAAGCGGTTTTTATCATAAAGGTTGAAAAAGAATAGGTTTTATGCTATAATAAAGCCGGAAAGGCGGTGTCTGTTATGTGGAAAACAAAGCGCATTGAAACAAAACTTAATGAAAAGCAATTTTTAGATCGCCTCAAAACTTTTTGCCGAGATAAAACACGCTTTGATAAAGGTTATAATGATAAAGATGTCTTTGTCGTAAAACGCAACCGAAGCAAATTTTGGCTCTGTAAACATTATGCACACGTTGGAAAAACTGATGGATACGCGAATGACTGTATCTATTTTCAATACATTGTAAATAAAAATGGTTACATAGATATTGAATATAGATTTGGAAAGCGACTATTGTTTGTCATCCCTTTTATCATTTGTTTTACGGCAGGCATTGCATTGTGGACGACACTTGTATATGACGCTATTGCCTTTGACAATGTGCAATGGGGTGGGCTGTGCGTTACAGCGTTGTTTTGGATATTTGGATTAGTTGGAATGTTGTTTCGTTCGCGAAAAGAAAGGGTGTTATTAGAAAAACATTTGTTGCGAATATGCAGCATTAAATCCTAAAATCATTATTTGAACTTGGCATCTTTTTTGTCAACACATCTCAACGCAAAGGACACCGAAAGGTGTCCTTTTTGCGTTGGTTGCAGAGCGGACCTT